>Ga0210020_1004804_pt1 | contig 9766 bp, 7 predicted proteins | sample CryGeymeta201514_FD_183980 | JGI IMG/M metagenome (GOLD analysis project Ga0210020, IMG submission 183980) | Groundwater microbial communities from Crystal Geyser aquifers in Utah, USA - Crystal Geyser metaG 2015-14 (SPAdes) (version 2) | ecosystem: Environmental > Aquatic > Deep subsurface >... | reverse complement strand
GCTTCCAAGCGCCGGGCAACGACTGCTGTTTTACCCGGGGTCGAGCATTGGCAATTTCACCCCAAGCCAGGCGCTGGTTTTTTTGCGCCAGGTGCGCGCTGCCTGTGGCCCGGTGGCGGGCAGCGGGTTGTTGATTGGTGTGGATTTGGTGAAGGATGCGGCAGAACTGGAAGCCGCCTACGACGACGCCCTGGGTGTTACGGCCGCCTTCAACCGCAACCTGGTTTACAAACTGAATCGGCTGCTCGGCACCGACCTGCGGCTGGCCGACTGGGCGCACCATGCGTTGTTCAACCACCTTGAGTCGCGCATTGAAATGCACCTGGTGGCGCAGCGCGACCTGACGGTACATTGGCCGGGTGGCCAGCGCGCCTTCAGTCAGGGCGAGCGCATCCACACTGAAAATTCTTACAAGTGGACCGTGGCAGGCTTTTCACAGTTGTTGCGTGAGGCTGGTTTTGCCGAGCCCCTGGTGTGGACCGATGCGCCCACAGTGGATGCAGGGCGCTTTGCCGTGATGTGGGCCAGCGCCTGATGCTGGCGCGAATGTCAGGCCTGTAATGACCATCAACCAAGCCCCTTTTTCAAGCGGAACAGGTTCTGAACCCGGCATGGATGTCATTGCGCTCGGGCGTGAAGTAATTGCGGTAACGCGGGTGCGCCATGCGCTCGGACGTGGCCCGGCTGGCGCCACGCAGCACCGGCCGGTCGCCGAACCAGGGAGCCGAATAGTCAAGGTAGGGGTGTGCCACAAAACCTGGGTAGGGGTTGAAAGTGCTGGCGGTCCATTCCCACACCTCGCCCCAGTGAAAACCGGGCTGTGTCATGGCGGCCCGTTCCCACTGCACCTCGGTGGGCAACTGGCGGCCGGCCCAGCGGCACCAGGCATCGGCCTCGAAATAACTCAGATGACAGGCTGGCGCATCGAGGTCCAGCGCCTGCCACTGGCCGAAGCAGCATTGCTCCCACCCCAGCGCCCCATTGGCCTGGGCGACCGGGCGAAGATAACGCGGCCCCGTCAAAGCAGCGCCCTGCCCGGCTTGCAGCCACTGCCAACCCGCCTCAATCCACCACTGTGGGTCGGCGTAAGCACCCGCTTCCACAAAAGGCAAATAGCGTCGCCACGACACGGGTCGATCGTCGATGGCATAGGCGTCCAGGTGCACGCTATGCGGCGCCAGTTCATTGTCAAAGGCAAAGCCACTTCCTGTGCAGCCCAAGGTCCAGTCACCTGCCGCCACGTTGAGCGCCTGCACCGGCCCACTGATGCGCGCTGCCTGGTCGCCTGCCAGCGCTGGCGGCAAGGCGATGCCCAAGGCCTGTGCCATGTAGACAGAGGCTTCGCCGTGCATGTCTTCATGGAACAGCGCCAAGCGATAGAAATACAAGGCGGTATCGTCGCTGGCCTCGGCCGCCAGCAAGGCCAGAGTCTGGTCCAGCGAAGCCTGCAGGTAAGCCCGGGTGGCTTGCAGGTCAGGCAGTGGCAAGTGCCAGCGGCTGTCATGCGCCACCAGACTGGAGTTGTACAGCGCATCAGCCTGCGGCAACAACGCGGGCGCACGCACGGCCTGCAGATCAGCCCGCACCCCCTGTCGGCGTTGCGGGTTGCGCGCCAGCCAGAATTCCTGAAACCAGGCGATGTGCCCCGCTTCCCACAGCGGCGGATTGAGTTGTTGGGTGCAAGGCACGGCCAGCAGTGGCCCCAGCGCGGCCGCACAGGCGTCCAGCAAAGCAAGCGTGCGGGCGCGGCTGGCGCGCAAGTGCTGCGCCAGCGCGGGCGCATCTGCAGTGCGCGCCGCTTGGGCGAACTGCCAACGGAGCTGGGTTGGAATCGACTCGGGGGGCATGACTGATGGCCTCTGTGAAGAAACAGGTGGTGATTGTGAGCCCGGCGCTGGCCGATGCCAACAACGGCAATTGGCAAACCGCGCGGCGCTGGCAAAAATTCCTGCAGACCCCCAGCGCCAGCCAGCCCGGCTTTGCAGCGCGCATCGTGACGCAGTGGCCGGACGGCCCGGCAGCGGCACAAGACAGCGCCATGGTCGCCTTGCACGCGCGGCGCTCGGCGGCCTCCATCCTGGCCTGGGCACAGAGCCGGGGTGATGCCGCTGCGCTGCTGCCGGTGCCCGGCTTGGCCGTGATGCTCACCGGCACCGACCTGTACCGCGACATTCAGACCGATGCGCAAGCCCAGCGATGTCTGCAGTTGGCGCAGCGCCTGGTGGTGTTGCAAGCCCTGGGGTTGGCGGCGTTGCCAGCGGCGCTGCAACCCCGCGCCCAGGTGATTTTTCAGTCGACAGCGGCGCGCAAGCGTCTGACCAAATCAGCGCGTTTTCTCAAGGCGGTGATGGTTGGCCACCTGCGCGATGAAAAGTCGCCGCAAACCTTGTTTGCCGCCGCCCGGCTGCTCACGCCGCAAGACGCCATTTACATCGACCACATTGGCGCCGCGTTGGACCCCGCGCTGGCGGCGCTTGCCCAAGCCACGGTCATCGCCTGCCCTGGCTACCGCTGGCTTGGCGCTTTGCCGCACGAAACCACGCGCCGACACATCCAGCGCGCCCATATGCTGGTGCACACCAGCCGCATGGAAGGCGGCGCCCATGTGCTGATGGAAGCGGTGCGCTGCGGCACGCCGGTGCTGGCCTCGCGCATCGATGGCAATGTCGGTATGCTGGGCGTGGATTACGCGGGCTATTTTGACTGGAGCCATGCAGATCAACTGGTCGCCCTGCTGCGCCGCTGCCACTCTGAGCCAGCTTTTTACGCCCACTTGCAGGCCCAGTGCGCAGCGCGTGCGCCGCTGTTTGCGCCGCAGACCGAGCAGCTGGCAGTGCAGCAACTGTTGACCGAGCTCACGGCAGCGCCGACCCGCCTCTGAGTCCAGCCCACCCTTTTGAATTTTCCTGAACATTTTTACCTGATGCAACACCCCCACCAACCCATTGCCAGAGACATCGTGCTGATCGGCGGCGGCCACAGCCACGTGGGCGTGCTCAAGCGCTTTGGCATGGCGCCCGAACCCGGCGTGCGCCTGACCGTGATCTGTACCGATGTGCACACACCCTACTCCGGCATGTTGCCGGGTTATGTGTCGGGCCACTACAGCTACGATCAAGTGCACATCGACCTGGCACGGCTGGCCGTATTTGCCGGCGCCAGGCTCTACCGCGACGAGGTGGTGGGCATTGACCGTGTGGGTAAAAAAGTGCTGTGCCGAAACCGTCCGCCGGTGGCTTACGACTGTTTGTCGATCAACATCGGCTCGACGCCGCGCCTTAGTGGTGTGCCCGGGGCCGACGCCTTCAGCACGCCGGTCAAGCCCATCACCCGCTTCAACCAGCGCTGGCTGGCACTGCTGGCCAAAGTGCAGGCGCATACCCAGGGTGTGTTGCGCATCGCCGTGGTCGGCGCCGGGGCTGGGGGGGTGGAGCTGCTGTTGTCGATGCAATACCGCTTGCGCCGCGAATTGGTGGCACGCGAGCGCGACCCCGATCTGCTGCAATTTCACCTGCTCAGCGCCGCCGATAGCATCATGCCAACGCACAACGCACAGGTGCGCGGCAAGTTTGCCAGGGTGCTGAATGACCGCGGTGTGCAGGTGCACCTCAACGCCAAGGTGACCCAGGTCGAGCCTGATCGGCTGATTTGCGAAAGTGGCCAGGTGGTCGAGGCGGACGAGACCATGTGGGTCACGCAAGCCGGTGGTGCACCCTGGCTGCAGGGCACCGGCCTGGCACTGGATGCGGGCGGCTTCGTGCGCGTGAACGACCAGTTGCAAACCCTCACTGACCCGGCCATTTTTGCCGCCGGCGACATTGCCGCCATGCAAAACCACCCGCTGGAGAAAGCCGGTGTGTTTGCCGTGCGCATGGGTCGGCCGCTGGCTGACAACCTGCGCCTGAGCGTGCAGGGGCGCGCCTTGCTGGCCTACCACCCGCAATCGCGCTGGCTGGCGCTGATCAGCACGGGCAACCGTTATGCGGTGGCGTCGCGCGGGGCGCTGGGTTTCTGGGGCGCCTGGGTGTGGCGCTGGAAAGACTGGATCGACCAGCGTTTCATGCGCAATTTCTCGGCATTCGCAAGCATGCAGGTCAAGGCGGAGGCGCCGCCACCCAATGCGACATCCAAACTGGCACTGAACCCGGACGAAGCCCTGCAAGCGATCTCGGCCATCGCCATGCGCTGTGGCGGCTGCGGCGCCAAGGTGGGCGCCACGGTGTTGTCGCGGGCCTTGGGGCAACTGCAAGTGGTGCAGCGCGATGACGTGCTGATCGGCATCAAGGACCCCGACGACGCCGCCGTGGTGCGTGTGCCGCCCGGCATGGCGCTGGTGCATTCAGTCGACTTTTTCCGCGCTTTTATCGATGACCCCTACCTGTTCGGCAAGGTGGCCGCCAACCACGCCCTGGGCGACATTTTTGCCATGGGCGCCGAGCCGCAGTCGGCCACGGCCATTGCCACCGTGCCGCCGGGGCTGGAGGCCAAGGTGGAAGACCTGCTGTTCCAGATGATGCGCGGTGCGGTCGAGGTGCTCAACGACGCCGGCTGCGCGCTGGTGGGCGGCCACACCGGCGAAGGCGCTGAGCTGGCGCTGGGTTTTGCCGTCAACGGGCTGATCGACGCGCAAATGGTGGGCATCACGCGCAAAGGCGGCATGCAGCCTGGCGATGTGCTGATTTTGACCAAGCCGATTGGCACCGGCACACTGTTTGCCGCGCACGCCCGGTTGGCCGCCAAGGGGCGCTGGATCGATGCCGCGCTGCAGTCCATGGTGCTGTCAAACCGGCAAGGCGCCGAGTGCCTGCGCAACTTTGGCGCCACCGCCTGCACCGACCTGACCGGCTTTGGTTTGCTGGGCCATCTGGTCGAAATGACCCGGGCCTCAAAGGTGGATGCCGAGCTGGTGTTGTCGGCGCTGCCGCTGCTGGACGGCGCGCTCGACACTGTTGCGGCGGGCATTGTGAGTTCACTGCAACCCGCCAATGTGCGGCTGCGCCGGGCGCTGCGCAATCAGGAAGAATTCGTCAACGACCCGCGTTACCCGTTGCTGTTTGACCCGCAAACTGCCGGCGGCCTGCTGGCCAGCGTGCCGGCTGACCGGGCTGCGGCTTGTTTGGCCGCGTTGAAGGCGGCGGAGTATGGGCAGACGGCTGTGATTGGGCGAATTTTGGCGCAGGGTGAGGCGTTGGAGCCGGTGGTGTTGCTGCCCTGACTTTTCCTTCATTGCATCGTGATGACTTGATTGATGTGTTGTTAGCGGTAACCCGCGCAGCGACTGGCATTGGCGGCTTCCTCATACTGGAGTACCAGAAATCGTCAGCCCCCAATACCAGCCACTGCGCTAGACGCAGTGCGGTGCTGGTGAAATGCAGCTGTAGCAATATTTGCATTTGCATTTGTCTTAGGCAATCTAAGCACATCACCGCATCGCGCGGTAACCGGTGGGGGTGGTCACCGATTTCTGGTACCCCAGTATGAGGTGGCCGCCCCCACCGGTTACCGCGCGCAGTGCAGAACAAGCCGCCCCAGTCGGCTGCCGCGCGCGGCACAGCAAAGCAAAACACAACTTTACCCACGCTTCACGCCAAGGACAAGCCACACGACGTAGAATAGGTAATTGATCAATTACTTTAAATGTCATGGAAGTTCAGGACAAACCAACCAAACAGCGCACCGAAGTGCGCCAGGCAAGCTTGGTAGAAGCCGCCCTGCTGCTGGCCGCGCAACGCAGTCCGGCCGACATCACCACAGCCGACCTGGCGCGCGCGGTGGGCATTTCGCAGGGCGCCGTGTTCAAACACTTTGCCAGCAAGGAAGCGATCTGGCTGGCGGTGCTCGACTGGGTGGCTGAAACTCTGATGGCGCGCCTGCAGGCTGCTGCTGCCGGTGCCGAACCCACCGCCTTGCCAGCGCTACGCGCGGTCTTTATGGCGCATGTGGACTTTATTACGTGTTACCCCGGCGTACCCCGGCTGATTTTTCAGGAGCTACAGCACAGCGGTGACACCCCGCTCAAAGGCAGCGTGCGGATGCTGATGCAGCGCTACCGCACGTTGCTCATGCAGCTGCTGCAACAAGCCGTGCAGCAGCGCACTCTAGCCAAAGGCACCAACTTGCAGGCCGCTGCCGTGCTGTTCATCGGCGCCGTTCAGGGGCTGATGATGCAGGCCATGATTTCCGGCGACCTGCCCGCCATGGCGCGCCAGGCGCCTGAGGTGTTTGCCATCTTTACGCAGGGCCTGTTTGAAAACAGACCTGCTTTTGAGAGCCCTTCTTTTTGATTTTTGAAAGTACCCGCCATGACATCTAAATCCCTTGTTTTACGCCGCCTTGCCATAGGCGCAGCCGCTCTCGTTTTGATTGGCGGCATGGTTTATGTGTTGCTGCGCTCCGGGCCACTGGCTCCCATCAAAGTCACCGTGGCGCATCCGATTGAAGGGACCTTGAACCCGTCAATTTTTGGCATCGGCACCGTCGAAGCCCAGCGCAGTTGGATGGTCGGCCCCACCGTGCCCGGGCGCGTGCTGAACGTGCTGGTGGATGTGGGCGACAAAGTCAAGGCCGGGCAACTGCTGGCCGAAATGGACCCGGTGGACTTCAGCCAACGCCTGGCCGCTCTGGACGCCGCGATGGCACGGGCCGGCAGCGCCCAGTCTGCCGCGCAAGCCCAAGTGCAGGACGCCAAGGCGCGCAGCGCACTGGCCGCTGCCACCACCCAGCGCAACCAGGACCTGGCACAGCAAAACTTCATCAGCAACGGCGCACTCGATGCGGTTTTGCAAGCCCAGGCTTCAGCGAACGCTGCGGTGCAGGCGGCGCAGGCCAATCTGGCGGGGGCTGGGCAAGACCAAACCCGCCTCAAAGCCGAGCGCGCCGCTTTGGCACAACAGCGCGACAACGTGCGCCTGTTTGCCCCGGCCGATGCCGTGGTGACCACACGCGACGCTGAAGCAGGCAGCACTGTGGTGGCAGGCCAGCCGGTGCTGCGCCTGATGGATCCGGCCAGCCTGTGGGTCAAGCTGCGCGTCGACCAAGGCCGCTCCAGCGGCCTTGCCAACGGCGTCAAGGCCAGCATTGTGTTGCGATCCAACCCGCAAGCCGCATTACCCGGCCAGGTGGCACGCATTGAGTTGCTGGCCGACAGCGTGACCGAAGAGCGCATTGCCCAGGTGGCGTTTGATGCGCCGCCCGCGCATCTGTCGGTGGGGGAAATGGCCGAGGTCACGCTGCAACTGCCCGCCACCGCGCCCGCGCTGCTGCTGCCCAACGCCGCCATTCAGCATCAAAAAGGCCAAAGCGGGGTCTGGCTTGTCAAGGACGGCAAGCCTGAATTTGCCCCAGTGCAGATCGGCATACAAAGCCTGGACGGTCAGGCGCAGGTGCTTGAGGGTTTGGATAAAAACGATCACGTCGTGATTTACAGCCAAAAAGCTTTAAGTAGTGGCGCGCGCATCTCGGTGGTGGACGCACTGGTCAAGCCCGGAGCCGCCCAATGATCAGCCTGGCCGGACGTGACATTCTGCATGGCTGGGGCAAGTTCGCGCTGACAGGCCTGGGGCTGGGGCTGTTGATTGGCGTGACGCTGACCATGGCCGGGGTTTATCGCGGTATGGTCGACGATGCGCAGGCCCTGCTGACCAACAGCCAAGCTGATTTATGGGTGGTGCAAAAAGACACCCAGGGCCCGTATGCCGAGGCATCGAGCATCAAGGACGATGTGGTGCGCAGCGTGCGCGGCATGCCCGGCGTGGCCACCGCCGCCAACGTGACCTACCTCACCATGCAAGTGCAGCGCGCAGATGGTGTGGAAGCGCGCACCATGGTGGTTGGCGTGGAACCAGGGCAGCCCGGTGCACCCGGCTACCTGGTGGCGGGGCGCCAGCTCACCCGAAACCACTACGAAGCGGTGGCTGACATCAAAACCGGCCTGAAACTGGGTGACGCGGTGCGTCTGCGCCGCCACAGCTACACCGTGGTGGGGTTGACCCAGCGCATGGTGTCCTCAGGTGGCGACCCGATGCTGTTTGTGCCCCTCAAAGACGCGCAGGAAGCGCAGTTTTTAAAAGACAACGACACCATCGTCAACGACCGCACCCGCACCGCCGCTAACCCCGCCTTCAACCGCCCCGGGGTGCCGGGTTTGCTCGATGCCGTGCAAAACCTGCAAACCAGCAGCCACAATGTCAACGCGGTACTGGTGCAGTTGCAACCGGGCTGGCGGGCTGATGAAGTGGCCGACTCGCTCAAACGCTGGAAGCATGTGCAGGTGTATACCCGCGCTGGCATGGAAGAGATTCTGGTGGCCAAGCTGATTGCCACGTCGGCCAAACAAATCGGCATGTTTCTGGCTATCTTGGCGGTGGTCAGCGCAGCCATTGTGGCCTTTATCATCTACACCATGACGCTGGGGAAAATCCGTGAAATCGCGGTCTTGAAACTGATTGGCACACGCAATATGACCATTGCCAGCATGATCCTGCAACAGGCCTTGGGGCTGGGGCTGATCGGCTTCATGGTGGGCAAAATCGTCGCCACCCTCTGGGCGCCGATCTTTCCCAAGTACGTGCTGCTCACGACCAGTGATGCCATCACCGGCCTGGTTGCCACCATGCTCATTTGCGCCCTGGCCAGTACGCTGGCGATTCGCGCGGCGCTCAAGGTCGATCCGGCCGAGGCGATTGGATGAACTCCATGAACACAGACAACACAAACACCGGCGGCATCCGCATCGAAGGCCTGCGCAAGGTCTACGGCAAGGACGACAGCGCGGTCGTTGCCCTGAAAAACGTCAATCTGGTGGTGGCGCCCGGCGAGGTGGTGGGGCTGGTGGGGCCCTCGGGCTCAGGCAAGAGCACACTACTGAAATGCCTGGGCGCCATCATTGAACCCACCTCGGGGCGCATGACACTGGGCGAGGACGTGATTTACGACAACGGCTGGCAAGTGCCAGACCTGCGTGCGCTGCGGCGTGACCGCATTGGGTTTATTTTTCAGGCGCCCTACCTGATTCCGTTTCTGGATGTGACCGACAACGTGGCGCTGCTACCCATGCTGGCAGGCGTGGGCAATGCCGCGGCGCGCTCCCGTGCACTGGAACTACTCACCGCGCTCGATGTGCAGCACCGCGCCAAAGCTGAGCCCTCACAGCTTTCCGGCGGCGAGCAACAACGAGCGTCGATCGCCCGCGCGCTGGCTAACCGCCCCCCGGTGATATTGGCAGACGAGCCCACAGCGCCACTGGACAGCGAACGCGCCCTGGGCGTGATGCGTATCCTGAACCAGATGGCGGTTCGGGCCAACACGGCGATCATTGTGGTGACGCACGACGAAAAAATCATCCCCACCTTCAAGCGGATTTATCACATCCGAGACGGGCAAACGGTGGAAGAAGCAGGCGAAGGCAGATCGCTGGATTGATGTTTACTCGAACGACGGTGTTTCTGGCTTGGCGACCGGTTTGCCCGCTGCCACCCAGCCGTCAAAACCACCTGCAATTGACTTCACGTTCAGGTAGCCCATGTCACGCAAAGCTACGGCCGCCAGCGCGGCGCGGCCGCTGGTTTTGCAGTACAGCAGCAGGCTCAGGTCGCGTGATTGCAGCGCCGGGTTGGCACTGAATTTGAACTCAAGCATGCCGCGCGAAATGTGCACGGCACCGGCCAGATGACCAGCGGCAAATTCATCGGCTTCGCGCACATCCACCAGCACATCGGCTTCTCGAATAGCTTGCTCGGCGTCGGTTACCAAAATTTCCTCCACACGG
>Ga0210020_1004802_pt1 | contig 9770 bp, 8 predicted proteins | sample CryGeymeta201514_FD_183980 | JGI IMG/M metagenome (GOLD analysis project Ga0210020, IMG submission 183980) | Groundwater microbial communities from Crystal Geyser aquifers in Utah, USA - Crystal Geyser metaG 2015-14 (SPAdes) (version 2) | ecosystem: Environmental > Aquatic > Deep subsurface >... | reverse complement strand
TTCTATTGAAGCTACTTTAAAAGAAAGAATAGAAAAGGTTAGAGACGAAGCCAAAAATATTGTTTTAGAAGCCAAAGAAAAAGCAGAGAAAATTTTTGAAGAAGCCAAGGAGGAAGAAAAAAATAGGAAAAATCAAATTACTAAATTAGAAGAAAGAGTGTTGGAGAGGGAGGAATTATTAGATAGGAGACAATTAGAGATAGATGAAAAAGAAAAAGAAACTAAGAGAATTTATGACAAAATTCAGCAAGTGAAAATAGAGTTGGAGAAATTGCAGCAAAGCGAGTTAGGAACCTTAGAAAAAATGGCAAAATTAACCATGACCGAAGCTAAAGAAGAACTATTTAAAAGAGTAGAAAAAACCTATCAAGGAGAATTGATCGAGGCGATGAGAAAATTAGAAACAACTCGTAAAGAAGAGATTGAAAAGAAAGCTAAAGAAATAATGGTGGATGCTATTGAAAGATATTCTCACACTAATATAGGCGAAATTACCACTACCTCTCTTAATTTACCCTCGGAAGATATCAAAGGGAGAATTATTGGTCGGGAAGGAAGAAATATCCGTCATTTTGAAAAGCTGACTGGCGTAGAATTAGTTTTAGATGATACTCCCAATACTGTTATTTTGTCTTCTTTCAATCCCGTGCGCAGGGAAGTAGGTCGTTTGGCTTTGGAAAAATTAATCAAGGATGGTCGGATTCAGCCAGCAAAAATCGAAGAAAAAGTGGCTGAAGCCCAGGCAGAAGTAAGAGACATCATTAAAAAACAAGGTGAAGAAGCAGCCTATGAAACTGGAATTTTGGATTTACCACCGGAATTAGTGCATCTTTTGGGTCGTCTCTATTTTAGAACGAGTTATGGTCAGAATGCTTTAACTCACTCTATGGAGGTTTCTTTATTAGCAGGAGCCTTAGCTGAGGAATTGGGAGCTAATGTAGAAGTGGCTAAAAAAGCAGGGCTACTTCACGATATTGGCAAGGCAGTGGATCAGGAAATAGAAGGCACTCACTTGGAATTAGGAAGAAAAATTCTGATGAAATATAAGATGCCAGAGGAAATTATTAAAGCGATGCAGTCCCACCATGGAGATTATCCAGTAGAAACTATTGAGGCAGCTATTATCAATGCCGCTGATGCTATTTCTGCCTCTCGGCCAGGCGCGAGAAAAGAAAGCTTAGAAGCCTATTTGAAGCGTTTAGCTAATCTTGAGGAAATAGCTACTTCTTTTGAAGGTGTGGAAAAAGCATATGCTATTTCAGCTGGCCGGGAAGTAAGAGTTTTTGTTTTTCCTGAAAAAATAGATGACATGGAAGCTATTAAATTAGCTCGTGAGATTGCTGAACAAATAGAAGAAAAATTAAAATATCCTGGAGAAATTAAAGTGACTGTGGTTCGAGAAACCAGGGCCACAGAAATGGCTCGTTAGAATCAGCTCCAATTCTTGCTTGACAGCCAAAAGAGTGCTATACTAGATGTAGTTTTTGTAATAAAGGTATAAAAAGGTCGAAACCTTTAAACCCCGCACCTTTTTAAGATTAATTTCATCACAATATGCCTTCGGCATTTATCTTAAAAAGGTGCGGGGTAAACATAATTTTTTAAATACAATAACCATGACTAAAGAAGGATTAATTGAGGCTGTCACCCCAAAGGCTAGCTCTAAAAAGGAGGCAAGCGATATAGTAAATGAAATCTTTGATATCATTACTAAGAATTTGTCCAAAGGAGAAGATGTTGTTATTACGGGTTTTGGCACTTTTTCTGCCAAAAAGAGAGCTGCTCGTCAAGGAGTAAATCCCAAGACTGGAGAAAAAATTAGCATTCCAGCTATGACTGTGGCTAAGTTTAAAGCTGGAAAGAGCTTGAAAGAAGCTGTCAGATAAAACAAATTACAAAATTAAAAAGGCCGATTTGAATCGGTCTTTTTAATTTGATTTTAATCCTCTTTTTTCATTTCTTTTTCTTTGGTTGTTTTTTCTTCTTTAGGTTTTTCTTGTTTTAAAGCCTTGAGAGATAAGGATATTTTTCCATCTTCAATAGAAATAATTTTTGCTTTTTGAGTTTCTCCTTCTTTTAATTCTTTATTGATATCAACAGTTGGTTTATGGCTGATTTCAGAAATGTGAATTAAGCCATCAACAGGAGTATCATCTACTTTTACAAAAGCGCCAAAGCTAACAATTTTAGTAATTTTTACTTTAACTACATCGCCAACCTTATATTGATCAGCAATTTTTCTTAATTGGTCCAATTCAACTAATTTTTCTGAAAAAATTAATTTATTAGTTGAAGCATTAACATCAAAAATTTTCACTAATAATTCTTTACCAACAAATTCTTTTAATTTTTCCAAAATTTTTGTTTTCGACCCGCCCTCTACTTTTGGATAATGTTTACTAGAGAGTTGTGATACTGGCAAAAAACCTTTAATATTATCTATTTTTCCTAACAAACCCCCAACGTTTACTTCGGTGATTAATAAGGGCGCAGTAATATTTTTTTCTTTTAATTCTTTAATAGTATTCCAGCTCTTTTCCTGGGAGAGATTCTTTAAAGAGAGCTCTATTAATCCTTCTTCATTATTCCAATCCAGGACTTTGACCGTAACCTTATCTTGAATTTGGAGATTTTTAATGTAATCCTTGGCTTCTATATAATGAGAACCTCGGATCACCCCAGTGCCATAAGGAGAAAGATCGATAAAGAGCGATTTTTCTTTTTTTTCTAAAATAGCTCCTTCCAGAGAAGTATTAACTTCTGGAAGATTAATGACTTGGATTTTCTTTTTTAATTCATCGGTTTGCATATAATTTGTGCCGGACCCCAGAATCGAACTGGATACGCCTTCCTCTTCGGGGAAGCGCTCTACCAATGAGCTAGTCCGGCCTTATTAATTGAATTGAGATTAACAGATTTGAGAGAAAAATACAATATGAATTTAAAAATGAAGAACCCTTTATTCTGGTGGGTGACACAGGATTCGAACCTGTGGCCTTTCGCATGTAAAACGAATGCTCTACCGCTGAGCTAGTCACCCAAAATTTTTCAAAAATTGTGGACCCAGTGGGAGTCGAACCCACGATCTCGTGTATGCCATACACGCACTCTAACCAGCTGAGCTATGGGCCCAGATAATTTTTATGGTATCATTTTATCTATTTTCTTTCAAGTAAAAACCTGCTACAATAATAGTCAGTTTTAAAATTAAAAAGTTATTGTAAATTGGCAATTGAAAATTGTTGTTATGCCCTCGTAGCTCAATAGGATAGAGCAGTTCCGTCCTAAGGAAAAGGTTGGGGGTTCGACTCCTCCCGGGGGCACAAGAAAATTTGTCTAGCTGTTTAAAGATGATATAATAGAAGTATGGCTGAATCGAATATGAAGAATTATCAAAAAAGAGTTATATTTCCGAAAGGAGAACAGAAAATTTTTCTAGAGAACGCAAATAATAAATTAAACTTAGAAGAATTAGCTAAATTGAGTGGAGTAAGTATAAGGTCACTAATTGATTGGAAAGGAGAAAAATATTCAATTTCAGTGCGTGCATTTCAAGGGATATGCCAAAAGTTAAAAATTTCTCTTCCAAAAAATATTCAAATAAAGAATCCTTTCTGGTACACGTCCCTTGGATCATCAAAAGGAGGAGCTGCAGTTTATAAAAAATACGGAAGAGTAGGAGGAGATCCTGAATATCGAAGGGAAAAATGGTATGAATGGTGGAACAATGCAGGGAGGTTCAAAAAACATCCTATCATTAATAATCTCTCAGTTCGTCGGCCCTCCAAGTCTTTTAAATTAGCTGAATTTATCGGTATCCTTTTAGGAGACGGCAGTATCACCAAAAGACAAATATCAATAACGCTTCATAAAAGTGACGATCGGGATTTCTCAATGCATGTTAGAGATCTAATGAAGCAACTTTTTTCGGTTGACCCTTCTCTCTACAAAAGAAAAAGGGAGAATGTAGTTAATCTTGTAATTTCAAGATCGGAGCTTGTAAAATTCTTTCATGAGATGGGATTACCTACAGGGAGCAAAGTAAAACACCAAACAGATATCCCCTTGTGGATTAAGAAATCAGCTCGGTTTACAAAAGCTTGTCTGAAAGGGTTATTTGATACCGATGGCTGTTTCTATATTGATAAACATTTATATAAGGGGAAGGTGTATTATAATAGCGGTATGAATTTTACGAACCGTTCTTTACCGATTCTCTCATTTTTTAAAGAGAACCTCAAAAAGTTTGGTTTTCATCCGACACAGAAAACAAAATTTAGCGTGTTCTTAAGAAGGGAGGAAGAAATTGTGGAATATTTCGAAATAATCAGTACAGCCAATAAAAAGCACTATAGAAAATTTCAAGAATATTTTAAAAATAAATACGGAAGGGTACCGAAGTGGTCATAACGGCGTCGCCTCGAAAGCGAATGGTCCTGCAAGGACACGTGGGTTCGAATCCCACCCCTTCCGCCAATATTTACCCTTTAGCTAAAACTAAACCAATCACTTTTTTGGCGTTGTTTTGTTTGAGAGTTTTTGCCGCTTCTTCCATGGTGGCACCAGTGGTATAAACATCATCAAGCAAAATAATTGTTTTGTTGCGTATGCTTTCTTGGTTGTTAACTTTAAAAATATCTTTGACATTCTCTTTCCTTAGATCGGAATTCTCTAAACTGACTTGGGGCGAATTATTAACAACTCTTAATAAAATATCTGTCTCACACGGGAGATAAAAATAATTGGCTATCTCTTTGGCTATTAACTCGGACTGATTAAAACCTCGCTGCCTCTTCTTTTTTAAATGAAGGGGTAAAGGGATAATTAATAAATTATCTTTAGGAAGTTGCGAAAAGAAATAACTTTGCTCTAAAAATTTAATCATTAATAAAGATAAAGGTTGGCTAAGGCTGGTAATTTTATTATATTTAAAATTATGGATAGTTTCTTTCAGAATGTTATTCTGATATGACGAAACCACGCCTAAAGCTTCAAGTTTTGTCTTTTGCCGGCAATATTGATGGAGAGTTCTATCTGAAGTCAATTTTCTCTGGCATATTGGACAAATAAAATCATCAAAAATAGGTATTTGCTGAAAACAACTTTCGCAAAGAGGATAATCATTTTCTACTTCTTTTTGGCAATAAAGGCATTGCCAAGGGAAAAGCAGATCTAAAAGAAAATTAAGAACCTGTCTCGCTTTGCTCGGCAGAACCTTTTTTCTCACTTCGTTCGAAATAAGAACCTGTCTCGCTTTGCTCGGCAGAACCTTTTTTCTCACTTCGTTCGAAATAAAAAAACGGTGGGGCATAGTTTTTGTATCTTGTATTTTGTATCTAGTATCTTGTATAATATATTATATCTCTATGGGGTTTTTTAATCAAAATTTATTTTTAGGCATAGATATTGGCACCACTTCTCTAAAAATAGCGGAGCTGAGAAAAACCGGTGGGAAGATTGAATTATCAAATTACGGTATTTTAGAAAAATACGGGCATTTGGAAAGAATAAATGACGCTATTCAAACTTCTACTTTTAAACTTTTAGAAGAAAGCACTGCTTTGTTATTAAAACAGTTAATCCGGACTGCTAAACTTGATGCTGTTACCTCTTATATGACTTTACCAGGCTTTTCTGGTTTTGTTTCTTTGATAGATTTCCCAGAAATGAAAGAAAAAGAATTAGCCAAAGCTATCCGTTATCAAGCTGGCCAATATATCCCTATGTCTTTAGAAGAAATGACTTTGGATTGGCAAATCATTGAACAAGAAAATGATAGAATGCAAGTGCTTTTAATGGCTGTGCCTACAGAGATTGTTCAGAGATATGTGAAGACAGCAGCATTGGCGAAACTTAATCTTAGGGGATTAGAATTAGAAACAGTGGCTATAGCTCGATTACTGGGCATAAAAGAAAAAAGCCCAGCTATTGTAGTGGATATTGGTGGCAGAACAACTTCTATTAGCGTCATTGACAAAGGTAGTCTTCGGCAAACTCATAATATTGATACTGCTGGCGGTGATTTAACTCAAGTCATTTCCAGTGGTTTAGGGATTAGCCCTCTGAGAGCTGAAGAAGTCAAAAAAACTTCTGGCTTAGATTCACAGTATCAAGGCGAGATAGCTCTTTTAAAACTTTTAACTCCGCTTTTGGATGTGATTAAAAGAGAAATAGAAAAATCTATTAATAATTATTATCTTCAATCCAAACGAAAAGTAGAAAAAATTATCTTAACTGGCGGTGGCGCTAATTTGAATGGTTTAGATAAATATTATTCTGACTCATTACTGATGCCAGTAGTAAAAGGCGATCCTTTTAGCTGGGGTCTTATTGCTTATCATCCTAATCTCGCTCCTATTATTAAAGAAATTGGCACTAATCTCACTGCTGCCTGTGCTGTAGCCTTTAAAAATTTATAAAGGCTTACCCCTCACTTGGAAAGCACAAGATTTCATCTTTTGGGGCGAAGCCCCTCACTTGAAAAAGATCGGCTATCGCCAGAAAAATAATAAAATTAATCTTTTCCAAGTGAGGGGCGAAGCCCAGTGCTTTCCAAGTGAGGGGCTTGCTTGACAGCAAAAAATTTTATATAATATAGAAAATGAATCAATTTGATTACGATTCGCTGAAAACAACAAAATTACCTCCGGCTTGGCCAAAAGGTCTTTTAACCTTTGTTTTTATTATTTGTCTTTTAGCTTCAGGCACGGCTTTTGGTTTAAATTATTACAATGGACTTCAAAATAAAAAACTTGAAACTTTAAATACTCAATTCCAAGATTTAAGAGCCACTTTTCCTGTTAGCCAGGAAGAAGAAATAGCTGTTTTCGAAAAGAAATTAACCAATTTAGAAAAATTACTGGGTAGTCATATTTACTTTTCTAATGTTTTGGCTCTTTTGGAACAAACTACTCATCCTCAAGTGTATTATACTAATTTAGATTATTCTTTGGAGAAGAACTCTTTAATTTTGGAGGGGGTGGCTAAGAATCAGCAAATTTTAAGCGAGGCAGTCAATGGTTTTGTTAATGATTCAAAAAATATTAAAATGGTAATTTTGAGAGATATGAAAGTCAATACTGATAAGACAGTCCAGTTTCATTTAGAGCTTTTGCTTCAGTCTCAAGTTTTACAATATCAACCTCCAGCTCAAGTTAATCCTAAAATATGAGGGAAACTACCAAACAAAATTTGTCTATTATCATCATTACGATTTTAATCGCTGCTTCTGTTTATGTTTTTATTAATTTTATCAGGCCGGAGATGGAACAAAGAAAAGATTTAATAGCTAAAATTAATGAGGCTCAGGAAAAAATCAAAATACTAAAGGATTATCAGGAAAAATTTAATGTCTTAACTCAGAATTATCAGAACTTGGGAGATAAGATTGAAATGATTAATCAGGCTTTACCCAATGAGTCTCAAACCGCTCAAGTTTTAGCTACTTTAGATGCTATTTCTAAAAAAACAGGTCTTCCCTTAAATAGTCTTAATTTCAATACCCAAACAAAAGATAATTACAATGTTTTAGAAATTAAAACTGATTTTAATGCGAGCTATGATACTTTTAAAGTTTGGCTCGGGGAAATAGAAAAAGAATTGCGACTTTTTGATTTAAATAAAATTAACATTAAAGTAGTGTCTTCGCCTAGTTCTTTAGGAAAGAAAACTAAAACCAGCTCTTCTTCTCCTCTGCAATTTAGTTTAGATTTATTAACCTACTACCAAATTTAATTTATGGCCATTGAAATCAAACAAGAAAAAAAAGGTAGTCCTCTCATTTGGATAATTATCATCGTGGTGGTTTTAGCTATTGGTTTTTGGTTTGTGATTAATTTTTTGAGGCCAGAAGAAATTTTACAAAAACCAAAAATAGAAGATGTCCTTCCTTCCTCTGCTTCCCAAGAGCTGATTAAAGCTAATCTTAACATCGACAGCATTTTAAGCAATCAAATTTTTCAAACTTTAGCCCCTCATATCACCTGGCCTTTAGTTTCTCCTACTTTGGGCCGCCAGAATCCCTTCAAACCATTCTAAAGGGCTTTCTACAAATTTTGGAGCCATTAGGTGAACAAAATTTGTTTAGAAAACCTTTACCCCGTTAGAAGTTTGGCGCTAATCTTTCGTTTAAAGATAGCCAAAGCCGCAAAGGCGGCTTCGCCTTAAGACTTTCTTATATCAATAATTATTGTTGAACTTCTAACGGGGTGCTCAATGTTGTAATAAAAATTTCTTCACTCAACATTGAGTTTTCCTGTCTGCCGACAGGCAGGGCTCGAAATTTTTCACAACATTGGCATGATACAAGAGGAACTATTTCTTTCCACCTTGATTCAGAAAGGCTTGATTAAAGAAGACCAAGCACGGCAAATTTTATTAGAAGTGAAGACCACCAATAAAAGAGCAGAAGAAATTCTTTTAGATAAAAATTTAGTTGATGAAAAAACAACCGCTCAAATCAAGAGTGCGTTATTTAAATTACCAACCAAATTTTTTGCCAAAAATGAAATTGTTTCTCAAAGTATTTTAAATTTAGTGCCAGAAGATACTGCTCGCCATTATAGTTTTATTGCCTTAAATAAAGAAGGCAATGTCCTTGATATTGGCATGGTTTATCCAGATGACTTGAAAGCCCAAGAAGCAGTCAAATTTATTGCTAGTCGCTTAGATTTTACTATTAGGGTTTTTATCATTACTCTTTCTGATTTAAAAAATCTTTTAAAACAATATCAAACTTTTACTGAAGAGTTCAATAAATTAGTAGAAGATTTTCAAAAGAGATTCAGCGCCCCAAAAACTAAACCCAGTTATCAAATTATTGATATCGAATCAACTCAAGGAGTGGTGGCGGAAGAAGCGCCCATTATTCGTTTATTTGCTTCAATTTTAAAACAAGGAGTTCGTTCCCGGGCTTCTGATATCCATATTGAACCGGAAAGAAATAAATTAAGAGTACGTTTCCGCATTGATGGCAATTTAGCCACTAGTTTATACTTACCTTCGGCCATTCATCAACCGATTATCAGCCGGATTAAAATCATGGCTAATTTAAAAATTGACGAAACGCGGATGCCCCAAGATGGACGATTTTTTTCTCTGATTGATGATAAAGAAATTGATTTTCGTATCTCCACTTTTCCCACTGCTTTAGGAGAAAAAGTGGCCATTAGAATTTTAGATCCAACTGTGGGCTTAAAAACTGTTCACGAATTAGGTTTAGAAGGTAAGAACTTGGCTATTTTAGAAGAGGAAATGAGAAAACCTTATGGGATGATTCTTTTAACTGGTCCCACTGGTTCTGGAAAAACCACGACTCTTTACGCGATTTTGCAAGTTTTAAATCAGGATAAAGTCAATATTATCAGTTTAGAAGATCCAGTAGAATATACCATTGAAGGTGTGAACCAATCCCAGGTTCTGCCAGAAATTGGTTATACTTTTGCCCGAGGCTTGCGCCAGATGGTACGGCAAGATCCTGATATTATTATGGTAGGAGAAATCCGGGATAATGAAACCGCAGAATTGGCAGTGCATTCTGCTTTGACTGGCCATTTAGTTTTATCAACTCTGCATACCAACAACGCCGTCGGAGTTGTCCCAAGATTAATAGATTTAGGCGTGGAAAGATTTTTAATTCCTTCATCTTTAAATTTAATGCTGGCTCAACGTTTAGCTCGAAGATTATGTCCTGATTGCAAAGAACGAATTTTAGCTAATCCAGCTGAACAAAAAATAATTGAAGATAATCTTTCCACTTTACCCAAAGACAT
>Ga0210020_1004771_pt1 | contig 9798 bp, 7 predicted proteins | sample CryGeymeta201514_FD_183980 | JGI IMG/M metagenome (GOLD analysis project Ga0210020, IMG submission 183980) | Groundwater microbial communities from Crystal Geyser aquifers in Utah, USA - Crystal Geyser metaG 2015-14 (SPAdes) (version 2) | ecosystem: Environmental > Aquatic > Deep subsurface >... | reverse complement strand
GAGGCCAATCGCTTTTGTCAAAGATAAAATTAAAAGCGAGTTTTCAATTTTCCAAAAAGGCTTATATGAACATTACCCTTATACACAATGACCTGCCTAGCTATCCTTTCGGAAGAGCCCGAGGGCTCTTATTACCAAGCAGGAACCTTTAATTAATGTTAAACGATTGTTTAACAATTTGTCAAGTTTTGCAGAGTAGGCGTTAAATATTTTAGCGAGACACAAGGCTTTTGAACCGGGAAGAGGTATAGTAAACTTATTGAAGAATGACAAACATAAATATTATAAAACAGATGAAAACTAAACTAGCAATTTTTGAAGGCCGGAAGATCCGCCGGCATTGGGATGAAAGAAAGGAGCTTTGGTATTTTTCCGTGGTGGATGTAGTCGCAGTTTTGACCAACAGCACAAGTCCGAGAAAATATTGGAATAAATTGGCCGAGCGACTGCGGAAAGAAGGCAGTGAGTCGGTGACAAAATGTCACCAACTGAAAATGCAAGCCTCTGACGGCAAATATTACTTTACCGATGCGGCTGATACCGAAGTCATGCTCCGCCTTATCCAGTCCATCCCGTCGCCCAATGCCGAGCCGTTTAAGCTTTGGTTGGCTCGCGTGGGGAAGAAAGTTATCAGCAGATCAAAGTATTTTCCCCAAGGACGAAAAAGATTAAACAAGTATGACAAACATACTTGAAAGACAATTTGACCTGTTTGCTCTATGAATACAATTAAACAATGCTTTGAAGAAATTTTGCGGGGGAGCAGAAATAAGAGTCGGCGGGCGGCGCGGCGAGTGAGGAAATTAGTGTACGGTTCGGGAGCAAGTGATAAATATAAAGATATCGAGAATTTGGTCGAAAATGCGCCTGCAGCATATGAGAAAATTTCTGAAGACTGGAGACAGGAAAATTTCACGATGGCTGTTTCAATTATATATTTTTTGCACGGCAAAGAAGCTGAACCGGACTTCCTTTTCTCTTGGCTTTTTCGGTTATTACTACATCCCAATGGAGTTATCCGCTACGCGTCAGTGCGCATGCTTTCACACGAACTTGGGCCGCTGACTGTTTACATTCGTATTTCTGGCTTCAAACCCGATGGTTTGGTTAACTTAAAACCGGAACGAGCTGATGCTATTTTGTTTTCTCTCTTTATGGATTTAAACAAACTATTGGAAAGCGTATGGAAGCCGGCGTATAAAAAATATAAATATATTTCCTCTCTTCCGGCCGGTCCCTATAAGTCGATCCAGATGGTTATGGCTAGGATAGAAGAGTTCTGCGGAACGGAGTATATGAATAAACTTGCCGAACAATACAATTCACTATCTACCAAGTTCAACAAGAGGGTAAGAGAAAAGTATCGCGTAGCCTCATTGTTGGCCCAGTAGGATAAAATTCAGCAGAAATGATCCAATCTCAGGCTCTTTCCATATTGAAAACCGGCGCGAATGTTTTTTTGACAGGCGAAGCCGGCTCCGGGAAAACACACATTGTTAATGAATATGTGGCCTACTTGCGCGGCCGGGGGATTGAACCGGCCATCACCGCCTCAACCGGCATTGCGGCCACGCATATCAGCGGAATGACAATTCATTCATGGAGCGGAATAGGCATTAAAACGAAGTTGGATAAACGCGATCTTGCCAAAATTGCTTCCAGCCAATACATTGCCAAGCGCGTCCGCCGCGCCAAAGTCCTTATTATTGAGGAGGTATCCATGCTTCTTCCCGAGACGTTGTCTATGGTTGACGCCGTCTGCCGCGAAATTAAGCAGAATTCGGAGCCGTTTGGCGGCATGCAAATAATCTTCTCCGGCGATTTTTTCCAACTGCCGCCGGTGGTAAAAACAGAAATCGATGATCGCGGGCAAACAACGTTTATTGAACAATCTCCGGCCCGTTTTGCGTATGAGTCTTCCGCGTGGGCAGAGGCAAACCCGGTGGTTTGCTACCTGACCGAACAATACCGGCAGGATGACAGTAATTTTCTGGCAATCCTTTCGGCGATTCGAAGCAACGTTTTCGCTAACGATCATCTGCGCCAAATTGCCACCAGGAAAATTGCCCGTCAGTCAGTACCGCCTGACGCGCCGAAACTTTTTTCTCATAATGCCGACGTGGATCGTCTCAACAATGCCATTCTGGAAAAAATTCCCGGAAAGCCGTGTGTCTTTACCATGTCTTCCGCAGGTCCGGAAGCGCTGGTAGCTTCCCTTAAGAGAGGGTGTCTTTCTCCGGAAAAGCTTTCTCTTAAAGTCGGCGCCGCGGTAATGTTCACCAAGAATAATCCGAAAAAGGGATTTATTAATGGTACGCTCGGGACAGTTGCCGGATTTAATAAAAGCGGCGGTTATCCGATTGTTAAGACGCGAAGCGGCCAGCGAATCGAAGTTGAGCCGATGGATTGGACATTGGAAGAAAACGGCAAGGTCCGCGCGCAAATTTCGCAGCTGCCGCTTCGTTTAGCTTGGGCGATCACTGTCCATAAAAGCCAGGGAATGAATCTGGACGAAGCGGTAATGGACCTTTCCGATGTTTTTGAATTCGGACAGGGTTATGTGGCCCTTTCCCGCGTCAGAAGGCTTTCGGGATTATACATCTTGGGTTGGAATAAGCGTACGTTTCAGGTGCATCCGGCAATATTGGCCAAAGATGAGACTTTCCGGCTGGCTTCAAGCAATGCGGAAATAACGTTTTCTAAAATTTCTCCTACCGAATTCCAAAAAAGGCAGAGTAATTTCATCAGTGTTTGCGGGGGTAAAACTGTTGGCCGACGGCAATCAAATTTTGCAACAATTAGGAAAATATATCCGAATGCTTACCGACCGTGGGATAAAGGACAAGACAATAATTTACGGACACTTTTCGTAAAAGGCCTATCGGTTGCTAACCTTGCCAAAAAATTCGGCAGAAAAAACGGAGCAATCAGATCACGTCTTATCAAGTTAGGGCTTGTAAATAAGTCGTAAAAGTAAGATTTTTAAAGGAGTAGGTCGCTTGGAACATCAAAGATTGTGTTGGCGGTTTACGAAAAATGTCGAACTTCATTTGATTAGCTCGGCCTTCGGCCTCGCTTGCTCCAGCGCGGCGCCCCCACCCGCCGCGCCTCCGCTATTTTTTGCGCGCGCGATTTTCTCGCCCTTCGGGCGAGTGAGGAAAGATTGATAGTTTTCTTTACCCCGCCCACCCATGCGCGGAAAATAGTGTTGACTCCCTAATAATATCAAACCGAGGAGTAATTGGCTAAAATGGTGGAAAATGGCCAATAGGGATTAGTTCAAATTTTGATATACTGAAAGCATGAGAAAATCATTGGGTTATGGAGTAAAAGCTCTCAAGCTTGCATGGCAAGCAAATGGAATTTATTCGATCCTTGCGATTGTAGGAAAACTTTACGACAGTACTCTATATCCATTTATTCAAGTTTTTTTGCTTGCCAAGGCACTTGATTTATTCACACAGGCTCAAACTACAAACTTCTCTAGTTTTTCGTGGATTATCGTGGTGTATTTATTAGCATCTTTTATAAAGCTTGGACTTAAAAGCCTTCTTGATGTAAAAGAGGCATTTTTACAAGTTCAAATGGAAGGATATATTGACTTGCAGATCAGCAAGAAACTTACAGAACTTGATCCAGCTACTTTTGAAGATCCTGAATTTCAAAATCTGGTGGCTCAACTTGAGGGAATAAAGGGAATGCTTCAAATGCATATTATTCGGTTTACCTCACTGATAGACGCGGTGTTTAAATTCATAACTGCAACGATTGTCGTGTCTATAACCTTTCCCTTATTTGCTCCAATCATTCTTATTGCAACGATTCCTTCTTATATAGCTTGGGATAGATTTAGAGTCAAAACCTGGCCATTCTATGTGGAGAAAAAATCACTGGTTACTAGAGTCACCCAATATATAAAAAATCTTTTGTCTTCCGATTCTACCTCAAAAGAATCAATCATTTTCAAAACAGGAACTGTTTTGTTAAACAAAATTTCGAAAGAACAAAAATCATATTACAAAGAATTCAGTAGAGAAAATGATCCTTGGGCCTACAAAATATTCTTTGCTCGTATTTTTCAATTTTGTGCTTTCGTTTATACGCAATACCTCAATCTCACTAGAGTTTTTCAAGGATTGTTAAGCGTTGGTCAATTTGCTTTAGTATTTCAACAATCACTCAATCTGGTTTTTAGTGCAGAAGAAATACTGAACCAGTATTCCAGTATTTCGGCTCGCAATAAATATTTGGACAAATTTTTTGACTTTCTTAATACACAAAAAATTATAGCTTCTCCGCCAAACCCAATTGCGGTTCCAAAATCTCCAACTCCTCAAACTGTCGAGTTTAAAAATGTATCTTTCAAGTATCCAAAGACAGATCGGTTTATTTTGAAAGATTTTAATTTAACAATTCAAAGTGGTGAAAAAATTGCATTAGTCGGAGAAAATGGAGCAGGAAAAACAACGCTCATCAAGTTATTACTTCGTTTCTATGATGTTTCCGAGGGAGAAGTTTTAGTCAATGGTGTAAACATCAAGAAAATAGAACTTGATGATTGGCACAAAAGCATTGGTGCGTTATTCCAAGACTTCATCAAATACCAATTCACATTCAAAGAGAATGTTTACTTAGGCGACTTAACAAAAATAAATGAAGAAAAATTTCTGAAAGACGCGATTGAAAAATCTGGAGCAAGTAAATATCTTGATACTCTGCCAGATGGTATCAACCAAGTGGTCGGTAAAATGTTTGAAGGAGGTATTGATTTGTCAGGCGGTCAATGGCAAAAACTAGCACTTGCTCGAGCCTTCTTCCGAGACGCTCCTATTCTTATTCTTGACGAACCCACAAGCGCAATAGACGCCAAAGCAGAATATGAGATTTTTCAAAATGTTCAGAAATTACAGAAAGATAAGACTGTTGTTATTATCTCTCACAGATTTTCAACAGTGCGTCAGGCGGATAGAATTCTAGTTTTGGAAGACGGTAAAATACTCGAAGAAGGAAGTCACGAAAATTTGATGAATAAAAAAGGATTGTACGCGGAACTATTTGAAATACAAGCACAAGGTTATAAGTAATTTAGGGATAAAAAAGTTCTTTAAGCGAACGATAGTGAGCAGGGCTTCTTTCCAAGAAGCCCAATTTTTGCGTTTTTCTTCCTTCTTTTTCCGGCGGCTGTCCGCAAGTTTCAAAAAAGGCGGATTTGACGCGCTTTCCGCGGAGGCGGGCGCGGAAAGCGCTACCTCCCGACCTCTTTCTTCTCTTTACTGGTTGCCAGGCCAAGATTCGAACTTGGAACGGATGATTCAGAGTCATCAGTGATGCCATTTCACCACCTGGCATTAATTCATATTTTAGCAGATTTACGCTTAAGAGAAAATGACCATTGACAGAAATATGGAATTTCCATATAATGGAAAATATAAAGGAGACCTATGCAGATACAAACAATTGAAGAAGTCGTTAAAATGCAACCCAAAGGTTTACTGACTATTCCTAAGAATATCAGAACAGAATTTGGTTTTAGCGAGAACGATTTTGTCAGAATTAAAGCTACTGCCGGAAAAGTATATTTAGAGCCGGTCAGAACGTTGGCCTATCCGGTCAGAAGCTATACGGATAAAGAACTATCAGAATTTTTTGAGTTGGATAAGAAGTTGTCGAAATGAAGCCAGTGGTAGTTTTTTTCAATGCGTCAGTGGTGTTGGCCGCTTTGCATTCACCAAAAGGCGGATCGGCTAAACTTATCCGTTATTGTCAGCAAAAGAAAATCACCGGGATTATTAGTGAGGTTGTTTTGGATGAAATCAGACGTAATTTAGTAAAAATAAATATAACCCAGTTTAGAGTCAAACGGACAATTCTGAGTTTTAAGCATATTGAGCCGGCACCGGCAAACTTATTGGTTGAGAAATATCAGCGGTTAGTTATTGATCCTGGAGATGGTCATATTTTAGCTTCGTCAGAAGAAGCTAAAGCAAAATATTTAGTCAGCTTGGATAAACACCATATCTTAATTTTGGCCCCCAAGATTACCAAATTTAAAATTGTTAACCCAAAACAACTAATCAACAAAATAGAGAGCTAAAATGGACCAAGCAAAAATCAGAAATATTGCCATTATTGCCCATGTCGACCATGGTAAGACCACCCTGGTCGATCATTTGCTGAAGCAATCGCATACTTTTGCCGCCTATGAGGCGGAAATGAGCCAGGAGACGATCATGGACTCTCAAGATTTGGAACGGGAGCGCGGGGTGACGATTTTAGCCAAAAACACGGCCATTGTCTGGCATGATTACAAAATTAATATCATCGACACGCCCGGCCACGCCGATTTTTCCGGCGAAGTCGAACGGGTGCTCAATATGGCCGAAGGCTGTATTTTATTGGTCGATGCCGCCGAAGGGGTCTTATCCCAAACCCGCTATGTGCTTTCGTTAGCTTTAAAACTTAAATTAAAGCCGATTGTCATCATCAATAAAGTTGACCGCAAAGACCAGCGTTCTGCCGAAGTCTTAAACGAGATTAATAATTTATTTTTAGACTTGGTCGAGAATGAAGACCAGCTGGACTTTCCGGTTTTATACGCTGTCGGCCGCCAAGGGAAAGTAGGCCGCGATGTTACCTTAAAAGATGCCAAAGATTTATCCTTGCTGTTTGAGACGATTATTACCGCCATTCCCGCGCCGCCGGGCGATCCGCACGGTCCGGCCCAGATGCAGATTACCACCTTGGATTATGATCAGCACAAAGGTCGTTACGCCATCGGCAGAATCAACCGGGGGACGATTAAAGTCGGCCAGAGTTTGGCGATTTTAAGAAACGACATTAAAGTTGCTGCCCACCAAGTAGAATATTTATTTACCTTTCAGGGTTTAAAAAAACAGTCCACGACTACTGTCGGGACCGGAGAAATTGTCGCTATCGCCGGGTTTTCTGAAGTTAAGATCGGGGACACCTTAACCGACCCGGAGCATTTAGACCCACTGCCCAAATTGGAAATCACCCAGCCGATTTTAAAAGTGGAAATCAGTGTTTCCACCTCGCCTTTGGTCGGCAAAGACGGCAAACTGACCACTTCCCGGCAGATCCAGGCCAGGTTAAAAAAAGAAATCGAGACCAATATCAGCTTAAAAATCGAATCCGGGGTTCTGGGCAACAGCTTTGTCGTTGCCGGCCGGGGCGAACTGCATTTATCGATTTTAATCGAGACCATGCGCCGGGAAGGCTACGAGTTTTCCGTCTCCCAGCCGCAGGTGATTTATAAAAAGATTGACAATAAAACTTTTGAGCCGTTTGAAAAACTGTACCTGGAAGTGCCGGAACGTTTCGCCGGCGTGGTTATCAATAGTCTGGGGCAAAGAAAAGCCCGGATGCTTAACATGCAAAACGTTAAAAGCGGCGTTAGGTTTGAATACCGGATCAGCACCAAAAATTTAATCGGTTTAAGGGGTGAATTATTAACCAAAACCTCGGGCATGAGTGTGGTCAACTCGGTTTTCTGGGATTATGAACCGGAAAAAGAAGCCATCGTGTGGCAAAGAAACGGGGCAATCGTGGCCGCCGAACCCGGTAAAGCCTTAGCCTATGCCATTTCTCATTTGCAGGAGCGGGCAACTTCTTTTGTTAATCCCGGTGAGGTGGTTTATAAAGGGATGATTATCGGTTTAAACAACCGCTCCGGAGATATGTATTTTAATATTTGTAAAGGCAAACAATTAACCAATATGCGCGCCGCTACCGCCGACGCCACGATTCAAATTGCCCCGGCCCTAAAAATGTCTTTGGAACAATACTTAACTTTTATCGGCCCGGATGAACTCTTAGAAGTCACGCCCCATTATTTACGTTTGCGCAAAAAAGACTTAAACTTTAAACGCTAATAAAATGTCCTTTAGTAATTGGAAAAGTCTATCGTCATATCTATTGCCACCTTAGGGGTAGTCTATGGTGATATTGGCACCTCGCCGCTTTATGCTATTAAAGAAATCAATAATCATTTAGGCGCCGGCGGCCGCAACCCGGCCAATGTTCTCGGTTATATTAGCCTGGTTATTTGGACTTTAATCATTATTATCACCATAAAATATATTATTCTGGTCCTGCGGGCTGATAATGAGGGCGAAGGCGGAGTTTTTGCCTTATTTGCCTTACTGTCCCGCTTAAAAATAAAAAAAATAGTTTTCGCTTCCTTTTTACTCTTATTATCAGTCGGTTTTTTACTCGGCGACGGCATGATTACCCCGGCAATCAGCGTTATTTCCGCCATTGAAGGTTTAGGAATTATTACTACTGCCTTTAGTTCCTTTATTGTGCCAATCACGGTGGGTATTTTATTAATGTTATTTTTAATTCAAAAAAAGGGTACAGCCAAAATCGGCATTATCTTTGGGCCGATTATTGCTATTTGGTTTTTTAGTTTAACTTTATTAGGCATCACGCAAATTATTAACCAGCCGGAGATTTTTCTGGCCCTGAGTCCGGTTCCGGCAATCCGCTTTATTTTAAATAATGATTTCCGTCTGCTTTTGCTGGTTCTTGGTTCAGTTATCTTAGTTATTACCGGCGGCGAAGCTTTATATGCCGATATGGGCCATTTTGGTAAGAACTCCATCCGCCTTAGCTGGTTTGGCTTGGTTTTTCCGGCTTTAGTTATCAACTATCTTGGCCAAGGCGCTTTTTTATTAAGCAACCAACCGCTGATTAATCATAATATTTTTTACAGCATGGTCCCGGCTTGGGGATTAATGCCGATGGTAATCTTAGCCACCCTGGCGACCATTATTGCTTCGCAGGCTTTGATCACCGGCGCTTTTTCTCTTATTACCCAAGGAATTCATTTAGGCTACCTACCCCACCTGAAAGTAATTCATACGCATCAGGAACATGCCGGGCAGATTTACGTTCCCTTTGTCAATTTGAGTTTGCTGGCTGGCTGTATTTTTTTGGTAATTATGTTTCAAACCAGCTCCAATTTGGCCTCTGCCTATGGTTTGGCAGTTGCCTACGTTATGTTCGTCACTACCTTATCAATTCTTTTAGTGGCCCGGCATCTCTGGCAATGGTCGCTGCTTAAAACACTCTTAGTCTTTTCTCCGCTTTTACTCATTGATTTTTCCTTATTAATCTCTAATTCTTTCAAGTTTTTTTCCGGCGGTTATATTCCTTTAATTATCGGCGTCAGTATTTTACTGATTATGAAAATTTGGCATTGGGGAAAGCAGATTACTCATAGTAAATATCATAAATATTCGTCTGTAACGATGAAACAGTTAATTGATTTCAAACAGCACTCTGTTGTCCAAATCCCCAAATCTTTTATTGTCATGACTCCCTATGGGCCAAAAAAATTAAATCATAAAATCGTCTTGCTTGAACAAATTCTTCTGGACCGCTATGGTCTGATTCCTAAGCATTTAACCTTTGTCACCGTTGTTGTCCATAAGGTTCCCTATTATCAAAACAACCGCTTTAAAATAATTCGTTTCTATGATCATCCGGAAAAGGGCAGTATTACTTCAATCAGAATCAACTATGGTTTTATGGAAAATCCGCAGGTGGAAAGAGAGTTATTAAAATTAGCCGATAGAAGTGATATCCACATTGATCAGGATAAAAAACAATGGCTTGTTCACGTTTCCACCATGAGATTTTTTATTTCACCGGAAACAAAGTTTCTTCCTAAATTAAAACTGCGCCTCTATCAGTTGATGTACAAAAACAGCCAATCAGCCGATCAATATTTTGATCTAGGCAAAGATACCAAACTTTCTGTGGAAGTTCTTCCGG
>Ga0210020_1004763_pt1 | contig 9812 bp, 9 predicted proteins | sample CryGeymeta201514_FD_183980 | JGI IMG/M metagenome (GOLD analysis project Ga0210020, IMG submission 183980) | Groundwater microbial communities from Crystal Geyser aquifers in Utah, USA - Crystal Geyser metaG 2015-14 (SPAdes) (version 2) | ecosystem: Environmental > Aquatic > Deep subsurface >... | reverse complement strand
CCAACCAATCATAATAACCACGGAGAGGAAAATCGACCGCAAATTTTCCCCACCAATAATTAACTTCCACATCCTGGTGATAAGAAAAGGGAGCTAAAAGCAGGCGAAGAACAAGAGCAAATAATATTATTTTTTTAAACCCAAAACTAGTTTTTGCCATTTTTGTCCGGACCAAATAACCAGATTAAGAAGGGTGTGGTATAAGACACCGTGATAAAGTTTACTGCTGGGAATCAGACGATGCCATTGAGTAGCGGATGGAGCCAGAGACTTACCACTGGAGCCGTGGCGATGAATTACTTGACACGTCGGATAGAAATAGACCTGAAATCCATTAGCCCAAATTTGTCGGCAAGGCTCAAGATCTTCAAAATAGAAAAAATAACGTTGATCCCAGCCCCCAACTTTATTGAAAAGCTTCTTTCTGATCAGAATGGCTCCACCGGAAATTGACCAGACCGGAAGCGGTGTGTTACCTTGGGGAACATATTTGGAATAAGAGGGTTTATTTAACCAAAATTCCCTAAAAGCATTGGAAATAGTTTGTGGGGGAAATACAGATCCTTGTGGCGACAAATCAGGATTGAGAAAAGATGGACCAATCGCACCGATTTCTAAATTTTTTTTAAGAAAGGCCAGCATTTTTGTCAAAGATGAATCAATTAACTCCATGTCAGAATTTAGAAAAAGTAGAAATTGACCATGGGCATATTTGAGGGCGGCATTGTTTCCCCGGGCGAAACCGAAGTTGGAGCCGGTATTGAAATAAGTTAAATCGTTTCTTTTGCTAAAAATTGAGGCAGTATTATCAGTGGATCCATTGTCAGCCACAATTATTTGATACCTGACCCCTTTTAAATTTTTTATGATAGTGTTGACACATTTTTTAGTAATAAGGGCTGTATTCCAGGTAAGAACTATAATGGAAAGGTCGGGAGGTGACATATAATCTATTTGAATAATGAAAAGACCTCAAGGTCGGTAAGTTGGGGAAAAGTAACCGGAGGTGGATATTTTTTTAATTGTCGGGAGGCAGCTAATATTATTTTTATATAATTGGGACCGGAAAGAATTCTTAAAAAAGAAAATAGGTGATTTTGGCGGAGTAAGGAAATATTGGAAATGTTTCGATGAACACAAATGAGATGGTTCCTTTCTTTGACGTAGGTTAAAAGAGTCTTGGGTTTCTTGGACATGGTCGATTCGTGTTTGTGCTCAACAACGGCTTTTGGCTCCCAGAGTAATTGATAACCGGAGCGCCACGCTCGAAGACCCAGATCCAGGTCCTCAAAATAGAAAGGTTTGTAAACTCCGTCAAAGCCACCCAAACGAAGAAATTCGGAGCGGCGGATAATAGATGATCCTCCGGAGAGCCAGGCAGAAATATGGGTTTGAGTGGAGATTCCCGGTTCAATTTGAATATAACCATTTTTCCAAAATATTTTACCGTAGTTTTCGTGATTCAGTTCGGCAAAACCAACTCCAAATACTTTGGGGTCGGAAAAATGGGAAAGGCATTTACTGATATAGCCAGGATGGGGGTCAATGTCGCTATTAAGAAGGACTACCAGTTCCCCTTTGGCCCTGGAGACGGCGTCGTTGCTGTTTTTTCCAAATCCCTGATTTTTATGATGAGCCATGATTTTTATTTTGGGGTATTTCTTTTGAAGATTTTTGATAAAAGAGACACTATCATCCCCGGAAGCGTCGTCGGCAAAAATAATTTCGCTGGCTTCCGGTGAGGCCAAAATTACTTTTTCAAAATACTTTTTTAAAAGAGAGATACCGTTCCAGTTGGTGATAATTATCGAGATATTCATGGTTGGTTTATAATTTCTAGAAACTTTTGACTAAAGATTTCTTTGGAAAAACGTTTGGCAGATTTTTGAACGGCTAATGATAATTTTTGTAAATCTGATTTGGTATTGATTAAAAGCTGGGTTTTGGCTAAAAGATCTGGTGGAGTGTCCCAGAAATAACCGTCAACACCGTCAGTAATAATTTCTTTTAAACCACCTTTTTTGACCAGAAGAGGAACTACTCCTGAGGCCATGGCTTCGACCGGAGAAATACCGAAGTGTTCAACGTGTTGGGGAGACTCCGATTCATCTACGCCGAAGCCGGCGGCGTGCCAGTAAAGAGAACTTTTGGAGTAAATATCTTTTAAGGTCAAAAAATCGGGGTTAACGCTAAATTCTATAGGTAAGTTTAGGGCCAGTTGTCGGAGATGAAGTAGGTAGTGATTACGACTCGGATCACCCTGACTGCTACCTGCCAAAATTAATTTCCAATCAGTTTGTGGGTTTTGGTGAACAAACTTAGCAAAAACATCAATAAGAAGATCCTGTCGTTTGAGATTGAGAATGTTGTCAAAACGGCCAACTGATAATATTTGATTTTGTTTTTGTGGAGAAGAAGTAAAACTATCTACGGATACTGGTGGTGAAAGTACGGTTGTTTTTGATTTTAACCCCGGTTCAATAAAAGAAGCGGTAAATTCCGAATTACAAATAATACGGTGAATAAGACGTTTTTTTAATATAGTGTTAAAAATATTATGTTTAACATTTTTAGCAAAAGGAACCTGAATATGAAAGAGATTCTTTTTGGAAAAAAGATAAGGGAGACTACCATCACTTAAATAAAAGAGAACATCATATTGACGAAGAATTTGATATTTATAATTTAGAGATAGAAATTTTTGGATAAAAGACTTTTGGGGTGGCCGGTGAGAAATGAGACGGTCCGGTGATAACTGATCTTCAATCAGATCGAGATTTTGGGGAACCAATCCAAAAATGTCCGGAACCAGATTTAAACCGTTTAACACCAAAGAAAAACGACTTTCGGCAGTTTTGACGAGACTGGGGTCGCCTGACCAAAAAAGATCAACTTTCCAGCCGGCCATGAGTAATATTTCGGCTACTGTAAGGCAATATCTCTCTCCACCGCCAAAAGTATCAAGATAGGGGTCATAAACTGCGGCGCGTTTTACCATAGTGTTGAAGTTCCCAAAGTCTAGCATAAATGATAAAAGTATCGAAACTCTCAAAGATAGTTGAAATCCACCCAACGACTCCGTCCTTAAAAGATCGTTCAACCAGAAAACGTTTCCAAAATTTCCATAAATACATCCGGGGGAATCGCCACCAGGACATGGAGGGGTGGTGATTATTATATAAATCTTCGGCTTCCATGTCGGTCCAAGCAAGGGTTTTGTCAACCATTGTTTCCAAATTTCGGTGAGTATAATGCAATAAAGTGTTTTTTAAACATCCAAAATCCCCGGTGATTCGGGGCTCCTCGTGAAGAATACCCTTAAATCCACTAAAATATTGTTTTTTGAATAGTCTTTTAACAAAATCAGGGTAAGTTCCGCCATGCGTAACCTTTTGGCCAAGAAAATAATTTTGGCGCGGTATAACGTAATAACTATGTTGACCATTGTTTTTGATAGTCAACAATATTTCATCTTTAAGAGAAGTAGTGACCATTTCATCAGCGTCAACATAGAGAACCCAATTACCGGTAGTTGCGCTTAGACCGAAGTTACGCCACTTACTGAAGTTTTTGTTGTATTCATCAGAGATCTCCAGAATTAAAGTTTTCGGAAAAAGATCCCGAATGATTTCTTTGGTGGAATCGGAAGAATTAGCCAGAACAACAACTAACTCATCGGCAAAAAGACAGCTTTTTAAACAAGTCTCGATAACTTCTGCCTCGTTTCCAGCCAAAACAACTATGCTTAGTCGGGAATGATTTATTTCCATGAGCCTTGGTTGAGACGACCTAAATAAAAATCAACCACTCCCCTTTTTTGCCAAGGACGACCAATAAAAAGTTGATTGAGTGATTCCCGAAAAACTGCAAACTTAGTGCGTAAGCAGGCATAACGGTAAGTAAAAAGGAGGCGATTTCGAGTAAGAAAGTAATCATGAAGATTTGAACCGGAACCGGAAGAACCAGAATTAACATGCCAAATAATAGAGTCAGGAATTACTCTTAGTTGATAACCGGACCTGATGGCCCGCCGGGAAAGATCAACATCTTCAAGATAGAGGTAATACTTTTCGTCAAAAAGACCAACATCTAGAAAAAACTGCCGACTAACCATGAAACAACAACCACTAATAAAATCAGATGGCGGAAGGTGAAGGTCATATTGACCCCTGTCAACCTCGTCGATACCCAAATTGCTGCCGTAAATATTTTGCCAGTCAATAATTCCGCCAATTGACCAGATAACTCTACCAAGGTCCTTTTTTGTATAACGGTCTTTATGAAATTCAAAACCCGGGGCAAAATATATCTTGGGTGCTAAAAAGCTTTTGGGGGTGTGTTTAATAATCTTAAATAACTTCTCCAGAAACTGGGGATGAAACAAAACGTCGTTATTAACGATAAGAAAATAGTCATATTTATTTTTAAGTCCATACTTAATACCAAGGTTATTACCACCAACGTAACCTAAATTGGTTTTTGTTTTTAGAATGGTAACAGAGGGGTTTTTATTAAAAGTATTTTCAAATATTTTGACGGAATCATCAGGAGAGCCATTGTCTATTAAAATAATCTGATAATCGAAACCAGAGTGTTTGGTTTTAAAAAATGAATTGACCGTATCCAAAGTAAGTTGGGGTTGTTTCCAGTTGAGAATAATGACAGCAACTTTTGGAATCATTTAAAAGTTTTTAGTTAGACGGTCAAAAAAGAACCGAAGACGGATAAAAAATATTTTGATAGGATTTTTACTATAAACCTGCCTAAAATATTTTGTGAACCAATAGGAATATTCAAAGACGCTTTCCTGACTAGCCGAAACAAATGAATCCTTGGCAACAATTTTTTCGGAAGCTCCTTGTTTTTCCCAAAGGCGAATATAAATTAGGGCGATAGCAAAAGACTGTAAGACAGAAAAAACTAAACCATGGATGCCATCTTTGTAACCTTCGGAGGCAAAAAATCGGCTGTTAAATTCCTGGATTGGTTTTAGGACAAAGTCGCTGGTTTTGAGCTTGTAGTCGGCTGCGGCTAACTCGTCAGCCTGAATTGAGCTGTAACGAAGGGCGCGACTGACAAATTGAACAATTGATTGATAATTATTATGGCGAATAGCCATTTTTTCAGAATCAAGCAGGGTTAAGCCATTACCTTTAGTGGTCGGAAGACTGTGGATTTCCTTGTTCCAGTTGACATATCCACGCTTAAAAAATCGAATTAAGTAATCCGGCCACCAATTGGAGTGACGAAACCATTTACCTAAAATTATATTCTTGCGGGGGATACGAATATAGTCAACGTCAGGGCGGGTGACAAGACGTTTTAATTCACGTTTAAGCGATTTGGGAAGATATTCATCGGGATCCAGGAGGATTATCCAACGGCCAGTAGCCTTTGACAGGGCAAAATTTCTAGCTGGTTCGACATATTTTTTGGGTTTGAACGAAAATACTTTGGCACCAAAGTTTTGGGCAACAGAGACACTGTTGTCGGTAGAATGCATGTCAACTACAATTATTTCTTCGGCGAAGCCGGTGAGTGTTCGAAGACATTTATTCAGAGAGTCAGCTTCGTTTCTAACATTAATTACAGCAGAAATTAACGGCCTCATGGTAATAGTTTATCACCTTTGGACCCGATAAATTAAAGTTTCCTGATTGCTAAATATTTTATTTAGGTAAAGATTATCAACGTTTTGTTTATTAAATTCTCTTTGGTTGCCTACTAGGTATATATAATCGATTTGATTGTTGACCAAAAAACCACGATCCTGGTAAATATTCTGTTGTTTAAAAAATTTGAGTGAGTTAAGACGTCGAGACTGCCAATCGTACCCGGAATTAGCCAAATTCATTTCATCTTCAAGATAGGTAATATGTTTTGAGTAGGCTGAAACATAGGCGGTAGTTTCATAGACATAAAGAGGCAGCGGTGTCTTTAAAAATTTTGATCTTAAAAATTTATCATAAGGAAAAGTTAGGACAATTCCGGGTGGTTGGGAAGACAAAAATGACAAAGCCTGTAATTCGGAGGCAGGGATGTTGGCAGGGGCCGGGTTACCTAAAAATTGGGGTAATGATCCGACAAGCGGCGGTAAAAGTGATAAGAGCATGATTAGTATTAACCAATATTTTCTGTTATTGATTAAAAAACAGGTGAGGGGGATATTTAATAAAAAAAGAGCGTAATACAAAAACTGGATCGTATTCCAACTGGTACCTCCCTGAATAAAGAGGGTAGGAATTAACATCAAAATAAAACTACTTAAAAAGATGGCCGAGTTTAACCACGATTTGTTTTTGACCCAATCCAGAACTGCCAAAATCCGCCAAGCAAAGTTACCAGCAACAAAGATCAGGAGACCAAGCAAATAGATGAAAAATAAGAAAAAGGCATGGTTGCCACCGGACTCGAAACCATAACGAAGCGAGGCGAGCTTGGGGATAAATAGACGTTCCGGAGACTCAATCAGTGAATTGATAAACCAAAAAGGTTTAAAGACTAAAAGAGATGATGATTGAGGGTTAAATTTGAAAAACAGAAGAGTGGCTAAAAGAAAAACTATAGAAAATTTTATAAAATAGCGGCGGTTTTTTAGACAATATATCAAAAATAGAAAGTAGGCTCCTAAGGCTGAATATATTTTTATTACAGGAAGTAGAATAAGAATAAAGATAACGACAATTTGATGAAATTTGGTTAATACTACCGGATGTTTTATCAATATTAAAATTAAATATGTCAACAGAAGAATAGAAAGAGCAAAGGGTGGATTGAGCTGGTTACTCGGACTTTGCATGGCCCAAAATAATGACTCGCCATCGAAGGATCCCGATCTAAAATATGACACCAGCCAACCAAAGGAATTATTGGCGCTATTGAGAATCATTAACAAAAGACCACCTTCAAATTTATTAGTAAGGGCATATCCCACTCTGAAACTTAGATATATAAAAAGTGAAGCGGAGATTAAAGGAAAAAGTTGAAATAACCAAAACGGAGACGAAATATGGGTAAGTTTCGACAAAGTAGAGATGATAATGTCAAAAAAAGGATGGTAGTTTTTTAAATACTCACCGGAATATATAGGCATTTATATAGAGAGAGGATTGTCAATGTGATTTATCAAACTAAGATGCCAAATACCATCATGCCCGTTTGGACCCCAAAAGGAAATACCATTATCGGATTTTAGACCACTTCTGAGAACCGGAAGGACCTGGATAAATAGACAAATCAAAAAGAGAATAGAAAAAATTATTTTTTTGATTGCAATTTTTTTATTTGATGGTAAAACCATTGAACTTCCTGAAGGTTAAAAATATATAAATATAAAATATATAAGAAAATACCCCCGGATATTTTTAAAATTAACTGATGGAAACTTGGTAACCCAAGTTTGTTGATGGCCAAACACCAAAATATAACTAAAAGAGTACCCAAAAACGGTTTTTTGATATCGGAGACAACATTGACATTAAAATGGATTTTGGCCAAATACCAAACAATAAAAGAGCTTAGACTGACAAAGAGTGCGGCCACTGAAGCACCAACATAGCCGTACTTTAAGCTTAGAATCGGATAAAATATCCAGGTTAATACGGTCCACATAATCATTAGTTTGGTGGTAATGGCAATTTTGCCAACAGCATTGAAGGCGTTGGTTAAGGGGGTGGTGACGGCAGCAATGGCATAGGAGGCAGCGGTAAAATATAGTGGGATGATAGCCGGTAGCCACTTGGCGTATTTGGGAATAATCATAATAATATCAGCAGAAACCAAGGATATCCCTGCAAGAATCGGAAAAACAACTAGTGAGATACAATAAATACTACGGCTGATAAATCTTTTTAACAAAGGCAAATTATCTTGAACCCGGGAAAATGTAGGAAAAGTAACTTTCATAATAGCATCCATAAATGAAAGCGGTATTCGCGGTCCTTTTCGGGCCCAGGATAAAATTCCAAATCCTTCCCGGCCTATAATTCCGGCAACCAATAGGTCTGACAGACGGTCTTTGGCCAAGGCAATAAATGAATTTAACTGATATGGGATTCCGAAGCGGAGAAGCTTTTGGGTTGATTTAAAATTTAAACTAAATCCGATACTCCAGGGTGAAAGGCGATACATGATGATCAAGCCGATAATACTCTTGATAAAGGTAGCGATAGAGTAAGAAAAAATTCCATATCCAAGATAAGCAAAAATTACGGCGATGATGTAAAACAAAAGATTTTCAATCAAGTCAACAAGTGAGATTTGTTTGAAATCAAGTTTCCTTTCAAGCAAAACCGAGGGGATGGTTTTGAGGGAAGCGGCAATGAATGCAAAACAAAGCGAAACAACAATGGAGAGTTCTCCCCAGCCGTAATTATGGGATAGGGCAATCCGAGGATAGATAAGGGCGACAATTATTAAACCTAGGGTAACCAGTAGTTGCTGGATAGTAAAAGTAGACTTAAGTTCGTGGTGACTAACTTCTTCTTTTTGCTGTATAAGGGCAGAAGCTAAACCAATATCGGAAAAATAACCCAGAATCGAAATCGACTCGGAGACAATGGCAAAAAGTCCGACTTCACCTATACCTAATTTTAAAGTCAGAATAAAAAAACCAATGGTACCAATAAATTGAATCGCCATGTTTCTTATTGATAGGAACAATATGCTCTTGGTGGTTTTGGATTTTATTTTTTCGATTTCAAGAATTTCCATATAAGAAAAACCCACGATAGTAATGATAAATAATTGGCAATAGTTCTGACGGGGGTATTTCGAAGCTTTAGAAAAAGCTGGTGGTTACCCGGACCGAGTTCAAAACGGATCCTACCCAGAATTGGTTCAATTTGGAATTTTATTGGTGTCTGGCGGTCATAAAGTGTAAATTCCGGAAACGCCAGACGCGAGAGTGTAAGAGTAGCTTTTTCTTTTAAGTCAAGATTAAAAAATAACCAATCGGTTCCTGATTTTGTTCCACTGGTTTGATAGGACACCTTGGGGGAGATTTCATCGATTATGCCACTTGGAGGGGAAATGGCAGCGGTTTTGGCACTTTGGGGTAGATAATCAAAAGAACCGGAAGTAATTTGGTTGGTCCAGGCTATGCCTGACATTTTTTGGGCGTCGGTAACCGGTCCGTGAGTGATAGGAGTAAGGTGTTGCCAATTGATAATCAGAAGTATCAATACAAGAGGAAATATTATTACAAAAGTGGGTTTGGGATTGAACTTGAATTTATTAAGATAAAACCCCAAGGATCCAACAGAAAAGGAGAAAAGAAAAGCAGAAATGTTTAAGAAACGCCAAGGAAATTGAACTTTTTGAAGCGGTTGAAAGAGCTGCCAAAAAAGAAAACTTTTTTGATGGGCCATAAAGGTAGAAAAGAAACCAAGAAGAACTAGAAATATGATTAACAAAACAGTTTTGAGGTGGATTTTGCGATAATATAGGTAGAAAGAAAATATTAGGATTAGTGACGGTAAAAGCCAATGAAGATAACCAACCATAAAAGACATTTGATCTTCAGTCCCCCAAACAGATGGACCCTCGCCCCAGAAGTTACTTAGAAATAGCTGTTTTAAGGAAGCAAAATGGGCCGAATAGTGATAGTAGCCAGAAAACATGGAATCAATTTTGACAAGTCGGCTCTCAAATAATACCGGAAGAGTAAAGAAAGCGGAAAGTCCGAATGAAAGAAGAGCGGAAAATAATAGATTTTTAATTACGGAAGAGGACAAAGGTTGATGAAATAACCAAAAAAGAACCCAAATAACGATAAAAGGAGCAAAAGCGAGCATCATAGGATTGTGTGACAA
>Ga0210020_1004762_pt1 | contig 9812 bp, 7 predicted proteins | sample CryGeymeta201514_FD_183980 | JGI IMG/M metagenome (GOLD analysis project Ga0210020, IMG submission 183980) | Groundwater microbial communities from Crystal Geyser aquifers in Utah, USA - Crystal Geyser metaG 2015-14 (SPAdes) (version 2) | ecosystem: Environmental > Aquatic > Deep subsurface >... | reverse complement strand
GTCAGACAATAAAAATATTTGGCGGAATAAGGATTATCAATCCGTTCAGCTAGTGCCATTCCAATTGCTTGCGACAAACCAGAACCAAGGGGGCCAGAACTGGTTTCAATCCCCGGTAATGATTCACGATGGGGATGACCCTGAAGTCGGGAACCAAATTTTCGCAAAGTCATTAATTCTTCAATCGGAAAATAACCAGCGTGAGCGAGAGTAGCATAAAGGACTGGGCAAATATGACCGTTGGATAAAATGACTCGGTCGCGGTCTTCCCAATTCGGATTAGTAGCATCATGTCGCAACACTTCAAAATATAACAAGGTAAAAATATCCGCCATATCCAGTGGACCAGCAGTATGACCACTTTTGGCCTCATAAAGCATTTCAATAATGCTTTGCCGAATTTCGTTGGCTTTTAATTCTAATCTCGTTACATCAGCCGAAGTTATGTAGTGCATAGATAAGATTAGTATAGCAAACTTAAAGGTAATAATTTATTTTGACTGTTAATTAAAAAGAGAAGCTGTGAGTGTTTTATAAGCTAAAATTGGGTCAGTTTGTTTTATAATTGCTGAACCAACAATATAGCGATTGAGTTTTAACCCGGCTAACATTGGCAAAGTCTCAGCATTTACACTACCATCAATACTAATCGGTAAAGTTGGAAAATCATTTCGCAGGAGGGAGATACGATCTAGAGCTCTGACATCAAATGGTTGGCCCTGGCTACCGATGGTCTTAATTCCCATGACCTGAACGTAATCAGCCACCGCCAGATATTCTCGCAAGATTGCAAAATCGGTATCATTATTAGCGGATATTCCTACTGTTAAATTTGTATTATCGGCAAAGTCTTTGAAAGCGGACAAAGAGATAGTTTCAACATGAAAAACCAACTGATCAGCCCCCGCCAAGAGCCAATCACTGCCCGCTGTAAGCGGATCATTAACCATTAAATCCACTTCCAAAGAAAAAACATCCAGTAATTCTTTAGCCAGTTTGGGGGAAGCTTTCTCATGATAGGGCCAGGAAGTAAAGGGAACAAAAAGTCCATCTACTACATCCAAATGCAACTCTGGTAAACCGGAAAGCTTCACTAATGATTGCTGTAAATCAGCCAATGATGTTGGAATAACAGCGGGTATGATTGGTGAAGTCAGCATAATTACAATACTTTAAATATTATCAAGCGCTCTATTACGACGGTGATATTTTTCATCTGAATTAGGAGCAGTATGTAGCCAATCCCAGATAACTTTTTTTGCATTATCAACTGAAACGAAGCGGGCCCCAATAGAAAGTACATTGGCATTATTATGTTGTCGGGATAAAGCAATAATTGCCTCGTCTCCACCATAATAAACGGTTGCCCTCACACCCTTGAAACGATTAGCCATCATTGCTTCACCTTCACCGGAACCACCAAAGAGAATGGCACAATTAACCTGAGGATTATTTGCTACTCCTTTAGCAGCCACCTGCATAAAGCCGGGAAAATCATCTAAGGTATTTAATTCGTAGGCACCCACATCCACAATCGCCAACCCCTCACTTAAAAGCCAAGTCCGAACTTGTTCTTTATGATCAAAACCAGCGTGATCCGCTGCTAAATAAATAGTTTGAAATTGAATGACTGATGGCGACATAGAAGAATTATTTAACAGTCTTTAAGACTGCTAACACATGTTCCAGGAGTGTATAAGTATAACTGGTTTCGTTATCATACCAAGCCAGCACCTTAACCAAATCTCCAGCAACAACTTTAGTAAAAGATAAATCAGCAATAGCCGCATAACGCGCCCCAATAATGTCCGAAGAAACTAATGGCTCATCAGTCGTGGCAAACAGGTTTTTCCAATGATCGGACAAAGCGCCCTGACGCAATATCTCATTAACTTCTTCCACTGTGGTTTCCCGACTAGCCACAAAAGTTAAATCTACTATTGACCCGACTGGTACTGGTACCCTAATAGCAATACCATCAAACTTTCCCATTAAATCTGTATGAGCCAAAGTAGTAGCAATGGCTGCCCCTGTAGTACTAGGAATTATATTTAGCCCAGCCGCCCGGCCAGAACGAAAATCCTTCTTACTCGGACCATCCACCAATGACTGTGAGGCGGTGTAGGCATGAACAGTATTAAGAACTGCTTTATTTATTCCTACAGACTCTTTCAAAATGGCAATGAGCGGACTGGTGGCGTTAGTAGTACAAGATGCATTAGATGAAATTAAACAAGTGTTTAAAGATTCTTCATTCACTCCCATTAAAACTGTCGCCCCTTCTACTCCGGCCTTAGCTGGATCGTCCTTAACTGGTGCGGAAATAACGATTCGCTTTGCCCCTGCTTCTAAATGCTGTTTAGCTAATTCATAACTAGCAAAAAAACCAGTTGATTCTATCACCACATCCACTCCGAGCTTACTCCAAGGCAAATTTTTTGGTTCTCGCTCTTGTAAAAAGGCAATATTTTTACCATCCACTACTAAATTATTATCCTTCACTACTACTGAAAAAGGTGCCCGACCATAAACTGAATCATAACGTAATAAATAAGCTAGATTTTCAAGATTTCCTAAATCATTGATGGCCACGATTTCTATATCGGGATGGTTAATTGCCAGCCGAAAAAAAGTACGACCAATTCTTCCAAATCCATTAATGGCTATTTTTTTCATGAACAATAAAATATAAAATTTATAACTAACTATATTATAGCGTCAAATCTTTCTTCTCGCACTACTTAATTATCCTCACGTCCTCTAAAAAAATAATCTTCGCCATAAGAAAATAAGCAAAACGGAAATCAATCCTCCGCCCAACAACATAATCTTAAAATAAGAAAGGTAATTGACTGTTTTAAATTTCGGTAAGGCAGTGTCCACAAATAAAATCTGTTGTTGCAGGCGTCTGACGGTAAGGAGTTGGTAATCATACATTTCCAACAAAAGCTGTGATTCACCAACAGTATAAGTAGCCGGGACCAATGTTTCATAACCACTTTTGGTGGAATTTATTTTCAAAAGATAGGCGGAAGAGTTTCGTTGATTAGTCGGATTAATAATAGTAGCCACAATTGTTTTGAGATTTTTGGGAACAGCTGTCACGGGGATGAAAATTTTAAAAGGTAAATCTTTGTTAAGAGTAATATGGGCATCAGACATTGATTGTCGTTGTCCATTTTGTAAAATTTGCACAGAAAGAGCATAAAGCACCGTGGAATCTATCAGTGGTCCACTGGTTATATTTGGCTCTAGATTGATAACTGGTATCTTGGCTGGAGCTGATGCAGTGGTTAGCGAAACGACTGCCCCAGAGGAATTATTCAGAGATGCATCATAAGTAAAAATGGTGTAATACTGCTTATCAAAATCTGCCATTGCTCCATTATCAAAAAATGAATTAGCCGAACCTTCATATACCAAAAAACCATCACTGGGATTTTGTGGATAAAATAGTTGATTGCGAAGAATCCGAACATAAACAAAGTCGGTTTCCGGTGGATTGTCCCAGCGCAAAAAAGCCCCGTCATTAAGAAGCGTGGCAGTAAAATTTGCGACATTGGCTGGTGCGGTGACATCAGGTAAGGCGAGCGTAAAAAAATTATCTTTTTTTAATAAAACTTCCCGGCCCAAATTGTCATAACTATAGATTTCATAAAAATATTTTGTGGCTGGCTTCAGAGGAAAAATCACCGTTGTGTGATCAATTTTGTAAAAAGCTTCCTTGACCGTACCGCTATTATAATCATTTGTAGTGCCGTAACGAATGCGATAACGGGAGGGGAAATTGGTTTGAAAAATGATTTTAACGCTATTGGTACTGGGAATTAATTTAAATAATCCTAACTGTAATTTAAGGTAACTTGCTGTATTACTAATATTTTCATTTAGAGTCGTGGCAGAAACAATCGCCGAGGAAGATGAAAATCTACCCCAACCATCAAAAGCGATTACTTGATAGGAATAGGTTGTGCTAGCCAAAAGTCCAATATCCGACCAGTTCGTTAATGAAGTGGTGGCAATCTGAATCGCATCGCGAAATATCTGATAACCAACTACTCCTGTATCATCGGTTGAGGCCTGCCAATTAACATCAATTTGAGTGGATGCTATAGCTGAAGCAACAAGCCCAATAGGAATAGAAGGCGGATCATAATCCACTCCATAAGACACTCTTATTTCAAATGAATTAGTATTCGCTAAAGCTAATGATAAACTGTTCAGAGTTAGCAAAAAAATAATTCCTGGAATAATAATTTTCATAATGGTAAGGCCGTGATGGTGGTCGTGGCTATATAAATACCCGAAGCGATATTTGCACTGGAGCCAATTCCCACCTGAAAATTAATTACTGTATCGGTACCAGTAGGGTGATTGGAATTAAAACTTTGGGCCATGATGGTCGGAGTCAGAGAAAGTCCTGACCAACATTTTCCGCTAGTGATATTACTGCCAAGATTACAAGCAGAACCATTATTCTTGTATCTGTCTACAATGTCCGTACCAAACGGCGAAAAACCAAAATGGGCATCGCTGGCACTAGTAACAAAATCAAAATCAGGCGTAGTGGTGGTACTATAATCAGCCAACATGTCTGTTAAAGACCGCATGGCTGGCGCCATAGAACTTTGAATAGAAAGTGAATAACCCGATGGACTATCGGTAGTGACTTTAATAGTGGTAGAACCATTGGCGACACCCCCCGAAATACCAGAAATATTGGGAGTTAAATCAACTGTGTTTGCACCAGATAAAGAAAGATAAACTTCCTGCATTTGTTGGTAGCCGGCTTTTAATGAATAACTGGTACTACTACTAATGCCTGTGGCCACTTCTCCTGCAGTTGATTCTAAAATGTAGTTACTTGAAGTTGATAATCCCCCACCAGTATTAACACTATCAGATTGAATAGCATAGTTATTACTTTGCATAACTTGTGCTAGACCAACCGAGGTAAACCAAAAAACAGTCAAAGAAAATATACTAGCACACCCCAAAGTGACAAAAGGAACATAACGCATAAAGATATTATATCCTATTTTTTTCTCCTAAACTCAAATCTAGTAAACAAGAAGCGGAAGGTGGCAAAAACAATTAATAAAACTACAAATATTGATAGCAGTAACTTCCAAGGCAAAACCCAAAAAACTGTTGATTGCACATCAACAATATTGTCATAACCACGATTGATACTAGCGGTGGCTACATAACGACCAACTAAGAATTGTCTATCCCAAGCTACTTCGCGTACACGCAATGATTTTGGCATTACAAACCACGGTTCCAATTGAATAAATCCAACTTCATTACCAAAAGTATTGGTAATTTTAATTTCTCCATAAGGGTTTAGATGAATATCACCAGTATTGGCAAAAACTGCTCCAAAAGCAATCGGTCCTGTGGTATATAATTTATGATTAGAAATGGTAGAAAATTTTTGTAACTTTCCTTCAGAACTGGTAGCTCCAGGATTAGTAATAAAGAAAAGGGTGCCGATCCGACTTATAATCGCCGAAGTTGGCACAGCGGTATCTCTTATCTCTGGCTTATTTGGGTCGGAAACAATAGACACCAACAAACTACCATAATGAGCTCCCGGTTCAGCGTCAATTGGTAAATTAACCGTCACTGGTACATGAACTCTTTCGCCATGGTGAATTAAAAATTCATCAATTGGAACAGAAATATAATCCTTCAGAGTATAAGGACCGTGATCATCACCTAATAAAACTAAAGATTGAGAAGCATCTTTGGTACCACTGGTATCTTCGGTAGTGATGGAAAAGATTTTGTCCACTCCCATTCTATTTGAAATAATTATTTCCACGGTTTTTGTTTCTCCGGGCAACAATTGAATTTCAAATTTCCCGGGACCGACGACAAAATCACTGTAGACTTCTTTGTCGGGTAAATTTTCACGCTGATAATTATCCTTAACAATTACTGGTGACGAAGTAACCAGAGAGGGATTGGTCTCCTCATTAATTATTTTTTTCTCGCTACTTTGCGTGCTGGGGTCCGCAGTTTGACTTTCGTTTGTATTTGGAACAGTTTGTGACCATACATTGAGGGGAACAAAAAAGAGGATGCATCCCAGGAAAAGTAAGGATACAACTACGCTACAGATTGGCGAAGTTGTTTTTAACATAATGTCAGTATTTTAATTATAGTTTATTGCACTACCGCGGTCAATGTAGTAGTAGCAGTATAAAATCCTGATGGCAAAATTGGACTAGGATTAGTACCCACTCCGACTTGAAAGGCAACGGTAGTAGTGGCTCCAGTAATTGGTGTTTCTGAACTACGGTTAATAATTTGAACAGGAGTGGTAGCGTCGGTTGCATTGTACCAGCATTTACCAAGCGTACTACCGGTACTAATGTTGCAAGCCGATCCATTATTTCTGAATTTTGTCGCGGCATCTGAAGCCGAAGTTTCGGCATAAATTGAATAGGCAAAACCTGCTTGTCCTGTTCCCATGGTGGCAAAATTGTAATCCGGCGTTCCTCCCACTACTGGTGCGTAATTCGGTATATAAGCTGGACCGGCTTCTTCTTCCATAGCGCTAGAAGAAGCAAATTGAATCGTCATCGTATAGCCAGTGGAACTGTTAGTTCTAACGGCTACCGTTGTCGTACCGTTGGCGTTACCGCCAGTCAAACCAGCAATGGTAGAATCCATGGTGATGTTATTAGCACTAGTAGCAAAAGAAAGTTCCGCTGTGATTTGCTGACGAACAGTAAACACATCAGTATCTGCCGCCACCACGACCGGCTCAAAAGCAAAAAAAACACTCAAAAGTAAAGCAAAGGTAACTACAACTGAAACAATAACAAAACTAAAATAATTGATGGATAAAGATTTATACATAAACATAGACCTTATTAATAAATTTAATATATATTCTACTACTAAAATATAATTATAAGCTATTTTTTTATTAAATTGGGGATAACTTTAGTGTTGTCAGTATCAATATTTGGCACCGGCACTTTTATTTTGACAATGGTAATATGAGTGTTTGTTGGTTTGTATTCGGTATCTTTTGTCGTTTTTCTCTAGGCACCAACAGTTGGTGCAATTTCTGGTTCGGGAGTTACCACGGTGGCATCGGCTGGGACAATTTCTAGTTCAGGATTTACTACGGTGGCATCGGCTGGAACAATCTCAATGTTAGTCGCATTACCACCATCAGGTAAAACCGGCAATGCTTCATTATTCAAAATTGGTTCCTCCGTTGTTCCATCTGGTTCTGGAATTGAAATAACCGTAGAAGAAGAAATTGTGGCAGGCATTGTTGTTTCGGTAGTGCTGACAGTGTTGGGTACAGTTGAAGTTGAAGTTGAAGTTGAAGTTGTAGTTGTAGTTGAAGTTGAAGTTGAAGTTGAAGTTACATCACCAACATTGTTGATTTCGTTGTTTGTTAAATTACTGCCATTAGATGGAGTGTTAGGAGTAACGGTATTTACTTGATTGCGGTTAAGTAATTCAATCAACTCCGTTTCCGTTACGCAGGTATTGCCAACACAAAGTTTATCAGTATCAATCCGTTCAGTCTTAATACCAGTCAGCGTCAGTACCCCATTTACAAATCCCTCGGCCAACCTGGTCAACCGACTCCACACCGTATCAGTTTGGTCAGCCAGTAAAGTAGCGAAGGCGGTGGTGGTACTGGTGAGGTCAACCGAGAAGATGCCTTCGCGAATTTTATCAGCTAGTGTGGTATGAGTCCCGTTACCGACAAAGACCAAAACCGTTTCACCATCACTACTTGTATTATATTCCGCCAACGCAGTACCGATGATGGTCTCACCAGTTTTTGTGGCCTTCTTACCGACTCCATTTACCGATGAAACAGCAATTTTGTCTCCAACTGCAATCTCACCACCCTCTAGGTTCACCTTGACCGGAACACGTCCATTGAGGGCGACCGGTTTATGTGGTATTCCAGGCGCAAAGTTATCATGAGCAGTTGAAGTAAAGTCGTTATAGTTATCAGACACAATTCCGATAATCGGTCCGCCGACAGTAGCTTTGGTTAGTAGTGGTGAGTACGCACCAGATACCTCCTCTACCTGCTCCGTAGTGGCCATCACGATATCTCCATAATCAATATCAGACGTCACCGCATAAGATTCAGCATAGTCAGCTATAGGGGCCGAACTACAGTCATATATAAGTGAAGCACCGGCATTGTCCCAACAGAGGGCTGATCCGCCACCGGAAGCAGTAGGGGTAAGGTAGATACTACCGGCGCCAGCGCTACCGACTACGAGGGTAGCTAAGGTTGGATTGGTGTCTCCAATCCCCACATTCCCGGTACTACCAACATTTATTCGCTGATTACCAGCACCATCAGCGATGATGATGTTGTTGGAAAGTCCGGCAGACAGTCCAGTGACGTTAGCCCCGAGAATAGTGTTGTTCACTCCAGTGGTGATACCCCGACCAGTGTTGTAGCCAATGACGGTGTTGGCTCCGGTTGACGTGGCGGTGTTAATATCATAGCCAGCGTTAAGACCCAAAGCGGTGTTGTTGGAGCCAGTGGTGTTGGAGCGGAGAGCGTTATTACCAACGGCGGTGTTGAAGTAGCCGGTGGTGTTGGAGTTGAGGGCTTGCACACCATTGGCAGTGTTATTGTAGCCGGTGGTGTTAGAAAAGAGGGCGTACCTACCAGTGGCGGTGTTTCGATAGCCGGTGGTGTTGTAGTAGAGGGAGGCGTTACCCAAAGCGGTGTTGTCGTAGCCGGTGGTGTTGTAGTAGAGGGTATACCTACCATTGGCGGTGTTGTTGTAGCCAGTGGTGTTGAAGTAGAGGGCATTATTACCAACGGCAGTGTTATATAGTCCTTCAAAGCCTGTGCCGGTCACAGTATTAGAAGCACCAGCTCCTACCCCTAAGAAAGTGAGGGTGTCTGATTGGGCATCTGTTGTAATATCACCAAAGACTCGGATACCACCAGTATCAAGGTCAAGTCGGGCGAGAGGGGTGGTGGTGCCGATGCCGACGTTGCCGGTATTTGAAATTCTTAAAATTTCTGTATTGTTTCCTTTAAATATAAAATCTATAGTTGAAGCTAAATTTTGTTCATTAATACTAAAAACAAGGTCCTCTGTTTCATTTGATTCAATTCTCGTATCTATAACACCACCTCTTCCCCAAAGAAGACCACTACTAGTATCCCAACCTTTACCAATTGTAATATAGTTACTCTGTCCAGTTGTATCCAAACCTACCACTAGTCTTGTATCTGGACTCGTCGTCCCAATCCCCACATTCCCTGCACTATCAACATTTATTCGCTTATTACCAGCACCATCAGCGATGCTGATGTTGTTGGAAAGTCCGGCAGACAGTCCAGTGACGTTAGCCCCGAGAATGGTGTTGTTCACTCCAGTGGTGATACCCCGACCAGTGTTGTAGCCAATGACGGTGTTGGCGCCAGTGGAAGTGGCGGTGTTAATATCAAAGCCAGCTTGCTGACCTAAGGCGGTGTTGTAGGAGCCGGTGGTGTTGGAGCGGAGAGCGTTCAGACCAAGGGCGGTGTTGGAGTAGCCGGTGGTGTTGAGGCGGAGAGCGTTCTGACCATTGGCGGTGTTGTTGTAGCCGGAGGTGTTGGAAAAGAGGGAGGCGTTACCTAAAGCGGTGTTGCTGTAGCCAGTTGTGTTGGAGCGGAGAGCGTTCACACCATTGGCGGTGTTGTTGTAGCCGGTGGTGTTGGATAAGAGGGCTTGGTAACCAACGGCGGTGTTATATAGTCCTTCACTGCCTGTGCCGGTCACAGTATTAGCCGCCCCAGCTCCTACCCCTAA
>Ga0210020_1004742_pt1 | contig 9851 bp, 9 predicted proteins | sample CryGeymeta201514_FD_183980 | JGI IMG/M metagenome (GOLD analysis project Ga0210020, IMG submission 183980) | Groundwater microbial communities from Crystal Geyser aquifers in Utah, USA - Crystal Geyser metaG 2015-14 (SPAdes) (version 2) | ecosystem: Environmental > Aquatic > Deep subsurface >... | reverse complement strand
TTGATCGCCAGAGACTTCGCCGGCACCGATGGCCAGCGCCGGATTCAACGCAGTACGCCCCGCTGGCTCGCTTCAATTCCGGAGATGAACGGCACCAGCTCGGGCTGGGAGTCAAGGCGCGCGCGCAGTTCGACCAGGGCCTGTTCCTGCGACAGGCCGAGCCGGTAGTAGGTCCGGTAGGCCTCGCGCACGTTCCGGATCTGGGCGGCATCGAACCCACGCCGCTTCAGGCCCTCGGTGTTGACGCCGCGCGGTCGGGGCGGGCGGCCGGAGATCATCACGTAGGCCGGCACATCCTGCGGTACACCGGCATACATGCCGAGAAAGGCATGGTCGCCGATGCGGCAGAACTGGTGCGCGCCGGAAAAGCCGGCAAAGGTCACGAAATCGCCAACCGTGACATGGCCGGCCAAGGTCGTGGCGTTGGCGAACACGCAGTTCGAGCCGACCTGGCAATCATGCGCGATATGGCAGTAGGCCATGATCCAGTTGGCGTCGCCGATCCGGGTCACGCCACCGCCGTCGGCGGTGCCGCGGTTGATCGTGACGAATTCACGGATGGTGTTGTTGCAGCCGATTTCCAGAGCGCTCTGCTCTCCGGCAAACTTCTTGTCCTGCGGCTCCTCGCCAATTGAGGCGAACTGGAAAACCCGGCTGCCCCGGTCGATTCGCGTCTGGCCCATGATGACTGCATGCGGCCCGATTCTGCAGCCGGCCATGAGCTCGACATCGTCACCAATGACTGCGTAGGCTCCGATCTCGACCCCGTTTGCAATCTTCGCCCCCTGGCCAACGATTGCGGTCGGATGGATCATTTTGATTCCGGCCGTGCCGCGCACAGCATCTCGCAACTCGCGACCACCCGTCCATCGACCCGGGTTTCGGACTCGTACTGCCCCATGCCGCGCATCAGACGCCTCTGGGTGACATGAAAGTGCAACTGGTCTCCCGGCACCACCGGCTTGACGAAACGCGCCTTGTCAATCTTGACCAGATAGAACAGCTGCTCGGGCGCGCCCGAGTCGAGTCGGGCCAGATGCGCCAGACAGCCGGCGGCCTGCGCCATGGCCTCGAGGATCAGCACGCCGGGCATCACCGGATGCTCGGGAAAGTGGCCCTGGAAGAAAGCCTCGTTGATGGTGACATTCTTCAAGGCATGGATCGAGGCGGGTTTGTCGAAGGAATACTCCAGCACGCGGTCGACCAGCAGGAACGGGTAGCGGTGCGGCAATAGCCTGAAAATCGTTTCGACATCGATGGCCCGGGCTTCGGTCATCGGCAGGTCTCCTTGGATGGGTTGTGGTTCAAACTTCGTTGCGGTGCCGTCCGAACAAGCGATCGAGCTGCTTCAGGCGCACCAGGGTTCGTTGCCAGGCGCGCATCGGCCGCGCCGGAATGCCCGATCCGTACTGGCCGGGTTCGGTGATCGAGTCGAGCACAGTGCTCATCGCCGTGATCACGACCCGATCGCAGATCTCGAGATGACCGCCGATGCCGCTGGCACCCGCGATCATGCAATAGCGGCCAATCCGGGTCGAACCGGCAATGCCGACGCAGCCGGCGATCGCGGTATGGTCGCCGATCTCGACGTTGTGTGCGATCTGGACCTGGTTGTCGATCCGGACATCGCAGCCCAGCACGGTATCGTCGACCGCACCACGATCGATCGTGGTATTGGCGCCGATATCGCAATCGTCACCGATCCGCACCGTGCCAATCTGCGGTAGCCGCTGCCAGCGTCCCTGGTGCATCGCCAGGCCGAAACCATCGGCACCGATGACGACCCCGGGGTGCACCAGAACCCGCTCACCCAGGATGCAGCGCTCGCCGAGATACACATTGGCGACCAGACGGCTGCCCGTGCCGATGCAGACATCGTCCCCGACCACGCAGCCGGGGCCGACAATCACGCCGGCAGCGATCCGGGCCCGGGCGCCGATCGAGCTATTGGGACCGATCTGCGCGCCCGGATCGATCTCGGCGGCAGGATCGATAATGGCGCTGGGCGCAATGCCCGCGCGAACTGCCGGCGGAGGATGCCACAGGCCAAGCAGTCGGCACCAGGTGGCGTAGGGCTGCTCGGCCACCAGTGCTGCAACCGGACAGCGGTCGCGATCTTCGGCTGCGACGATGACTGCCGCGGCGCGGGTCGACTGCAACTGTGCTCGATAGCGCGGATTGGCGAGGAACGCGACCTGCTGCGGCCCGGCGGTCGCCAGGGTCGCGGCCGAACGAACCTCGATCGCGGGGTTGCCGTGCAGCTCGATCCCGAGCTGCTCGGCCAGCTCTCCCAATCGCACCGCAGGCGGAGAATTCGGCGCCCTGCCGCTCATTGCCCGGAGCGCTGGCTCCGGAGCCCGTAGTCCGTTTCCAGGAAAGCCAGCACCTTGTCGGTAATATCGATGGCCGCCGAGGCGTAGGCCACCGGGCTGGACAGCACCAGGTCGTAAGCTTCACGGCGGGCCACGGTCTGGACGGCAATCTCGATCTCGGAGCCAAGCTCCTTGATCTGGCGATTGCGGCGGAAGTTGAGGTCGTCGGCCAGGTCTTCGCGGCGGCGCTCGATCGAGCGGCTCAGGTTACGGATTTCGCGCTGCCGGGCATTGACCTGCTCGATGCTGAGACCGGAAGCTGCGGCAAGCTCCTGCTCGAGCCGCAGCAGCGCCTCCTCGTCTGCCATCAGTTGGTCATTGAGCGGACGAAATTCGATATCGAGCGCTTCCCGTCCGGCCATGACCTGGGGCGCGTTGTCGAGCAGGCGCTTCATGTCCACATAGCCAATGCGGATCTCCTGGGCCTGGAGCATCCCGGAGATCGAAAAGGCAAGAATGAACAGAACCAGTCGCACGCGAAATTTCCATGCCGAATAGGCGGACCAGCCCGCATTATAGGACGATCGCGGCGAAATTTCGACCGAGGCCGGGGGATACGCACCCCCGGCCGATCAGAATTGGGCGCCGAACGAGAACTGGATCAGCTTGGTCTGGTCACCCGGACGGTCCTTCAGCGGTTGTGACAGGTTGATCACAATCGGCCCGACCGGTGCTTCCCAGGACAGCGACAGGCCGGTCGAGGCCCGGATCAGCTTGGTGTCGAAGGCATTGAAGTCGGTGAACACGTTGCCCGCATCGACGAAGAATGCCATCCGCGTGCCGCTTACATCCAGGAACGGGATCGGGAAGGCGATCTCGAACCCGCCGGTGGCCTTGAAGTCCCCCCCGACGGAACGACAGAACTCGTCCTTCGGCCCGAGCGTATTGTCATCGAAGCCGCGAATATCGGACACGCCGCCGGCGAAGAAGTGCTCCCAGAACGGCAAGCCGCCGTCCGAAGTCACGATTTCGTCGAGTTGGCAGTTGCCAGCGACCCGGACCGGCTCGACCGGTTCGACCACGACATCGTCATTGTCGTAATTGTCACCATAGGAAACATCGGCACGCAGCACAAACGCGAACTGGCCCCCCAGAGGGAAGAATTTGCGACCACGGTACTGCACGGTGTAGTACTCGCGCGTGCTGCCCGGCACCGCGACATTCAGCGACAGCTGGTTCAGCGAGCCCATGGTCGGGGTAAGAAAGTGATTGCGTGTATCGCGGCCCCAGCTGGCGTTGAGCAGCAGGGTATCGATCTCGCGTTCGCTCTTGCTCAGGAATCCGTCGCCGTTACGATCCAGCGAAATCCCCAGCGGCCGGGTGGCCTCGAACAGGAAATTAACCGGGCCGTCCGGCTGATCCGGGTCGATCGGCACACCGATGATGTTCCCGATGTTGATGTCCTGGCGCCGCACACTGGCGCCAACACGGACGAAATCGACCTCAGTGACCGGGAACCCCATGCTGGCACCAGCGGCAAGCTGGCTGGTCGAGAATGCCGAAATGTTCGCTCGGCCCTGATTGAATTCGGAATAGTTGATGAAATAGCCCAGCGACACGCCGTCATCGCTCCAGTAGGGGTTGGTGTAGCTCAGATTGACCGAAGAGGTGATCGAACTGCGGCTGATACCAAGCCCAACGGTCCGTCCGGAGCCGAGGAAGTTGTCCTGCTGGATCGACAGCGAGGCGATCAGTCCCTGCAGCTGCGAGAAACCCAGTCCGATCTGGAAGCTGCCAGTCGAGCGCTCCTCGACGCTGACGATGATGTCGATCTGATCTTCGCTGCCCTCGACTGCCGGTGTTTCGACATTGACGTTCTCGAAGAAACCAAGCCTCTGCAGCCGCAGTCGGGAGCGATCGACCGCGGCCTGCGAGAACCATGCGCCCTCGAACTGGCGCAATTCACGGCGCAGCACTTCGTCCTTGCTGACGGTATTGCCACGGAACTCGACCCGACGGACATAGACGCGCTTGCCCGGATCGACGAAAAAGTTGATTTCGACGGTTTTGCTGCCACGATCGATGCGCGGTACCGGGTTGACGTTGGCGAAGGCGTAGCCGAAGTTTGCCATCAGCGCGGTGATCGACTCGACCGTGCTTTCCACATCCTTGCGCGAGAATGTCGCGCCCGGCTCGACCTGGACAAAGCGGCGCAACGTGGCTTCGTCGATGATCAGATCACCGGTCAGTTGCACATCACTGACGGTGAACACCTCGCCCTCACGAACATTGGCAGTGATGTAGATTCCGGTACGATCAGGGCTGATCGAGACCTGGGTCGACTCGATCGCGAAATCGACGTAGCCTCGGTCGAGGTAGTAGGCACGCAGCCGTTCGAGGTCTCCGGACAGCTTTTCGCGGGTGTAATTGTCACGAGGCCGCCAGAAGAACAGCCCCTTCTTGCTGTCTGATTCAAACTCGTCGCGCAGATCCTTTTCCCCGAAGGTCTCATTGCCGACGATGTTCAGGTGACGGATCTTGGCTTGCTTGCCCTCGCGGATCGTGATCTGGATCGACACCCGGTTACGGTCGAGTTCTGACACTTCGGGATCGATCTCGACAGCGTAATGACCCTGATTGAAATACTCACGGACCAGCTCCTGCTGGATCCGATCCAGCGCCAGCCGGTTGTAGACCTCGCCCTCGGCAATCCCGATATCCGATAGCGCCGGCATCAGCGCATCCTCCGGAATCTTCTTGTTGCCTTCGAGCCGGACCGAGGAAATCGCCGGACGTTCCTGCACACGCAACACCAGGATCTCACCCTCGCGGCCCAGCTCGACGCGGCTGAAGAACCCGCTGCGATAGAGCTCGCGGATGCTTGCACGCATCAGCGACGGCGTAATGCGCTCACCGACATCGACCGGAAGGAAACTGAATACCGTGCCCTCGGAAATCCGCTGCAGACCATCAATGCGGATTTCCTTGACTGTGAATGTCTGTGCGGTGACGGAGGCGCTGACAAGCAGCAACAGCAGGCAAAGGAATCTCATGCAGAACTTTCCCGATTCTTGTTGGTCGACGAAGCAAATCGCCAGATCACGATCCCCGCTTCAGGATCCACGAACTCGGACGGCGTGGCGCGATCCACGCGGCTTGATCATCTGTCGCGAGTCTATTGAACCAGCCGTAGGATATCGTTAAACACCGCCAGACTCATCAGCGCGAGGATCATCAGCAGGCCGACGCTCTGGCCGACGCTCTGGCCCTGCTCCGAAACCGGGCTCCCCTTGATCCACTCGATCAGGAGATACAGCAGATGCCCGCCGTCAAGCACGGGGATCGGCAGCACGTTGATGATCGCCAGCGACAGGCTGATCAGGCCAAGAAAGAACAGGAACCGGGTCAGACCCAGGTTCGCCGACTGCTTGGCCATCTGCGCGATTGTAACGGGTCCGGACAGGTTGCTCAGCGATGCCGAGCCGGTCACCATCCGCCCCAGCATGCCGAAGGTCGCCGAGGTCAAGCGCCAGGTCTCGCCAACCGCACTTCCCAGGGCCTCGATCGGGCCGTGGCGCAATACCGTGAAGGTGCGGTCGAAGGCCGCCTGCAGCTCCGGACCGGGCGGCGGCGGTCGCACGCCGATGACCGGGCGCCCATCGACCTGGTCTGCGACCAGCTCCAGTTCCAGGGCCTGGCCGGCGCGCTCGACGACAAGCCGCAGCGCTGCGCCTCCGGCGGCAGCCTCGGGAATCTGTTCGACCAGGGTCAGCCAGCCGTCGATTTCGACTCCATCGATCGAAACGATCCGGTCGCCCGGCTCGATTCCGGCCCGGTCGGCAGCAGATTCGGCCGAGACCTCGCCGATCACCGGTGGCAGATCAGCCTGCCATGGCCGCAGCCCAAGTGACTGCAACAAATGCTCCTCTCTGAACTCCGGGCCGAGTCGGTCGAGCGCGATCCAGGTCTCGCGGCGCACGCCATCGAGATCTTCGACCGCAATTGTCACCGCGCGTCGGTCCAGCGCAGCAGGCATCAGCTCGAGCACCGCGTGGGTCCAGGTCGCAACCCGGTCGCCGTCGACCTCGACGATCAGATCGTCCGGGCGCAATCCGGCCTCAGCCGCCAGCCCCTCGACCGGGCCGAGTACCGGCCGGGTCTCCGGAACGCCAATCATGAACATCGCCCAGAACGCGGCGATCGCAAAGATCAGGTTGAACACCGGGCCTGCGGCCACGATCGCGGCACGCGCTCCGATCGACTGCCGGTTGAACGCTGCATGACGATCCTGTGGTGCCACCTCGGCTTCGCGCTCGTCGAGCATCTTGACGTAGCCCCCAAGCGGGATCGCCGCCAGCACGAACTCGACCCCGTCACGCGATGTTCGTCGCATCAGCGGTCGGCCAAATCCGACCGAAAACCGCAGTACGCGCACACCATTGCGACGCGCGACCCAGTAATGGCCGAACTCATGAAAGGTCACCAGCAAGCCGAGCGCAACCACCAGCCAGAAGATGGATCCGAAAAATTCGCTCATTCTCTATGGAACCCGCAAACGGCCGAGAGTTTCAGTAGGTCGATCACGCGGTCACCTCACTCATGCCCCGCGGGCCAGCGCTATGGCCAGGGCAAATACCGGTGCCGCCGCACCGAGGCTGTCGAGACGGTCGAGCAGACCGCCGTGTCCGGGCAGCAGCGCCGAGGTGTCCTTGAGCTGGCGATGGCGCTTCATCAGGCTGATCATCAGGTCACCGGCGATCGACACGGCGACCAGCGCAAGCGCGACCAACGCGGCCTGTCCCGGGCTAAGCGGAAGCTCGAACGGCCGCGCTGCAAGGCCGGCGACGACCACACCGGCCACCATACCGCCGGCCACCCCCGACCAGGTCTTGCCCGGGCTGATTCGTGGTGCCAGGCGAGGGCCACCGACGCGACTGCCGGTAAAGAACGCGCCGATGTCGGCTGCAGCCACGACCAGAATCAGGTAGATCACCCAGACAGGATCAAGCGCATGAAGCCATGAAATTGCGGCGAAGCCGATCGCCAGAACGGCACCGAGCAGCAGCAGCTTGATCGGCTGGAACTCCTCGCCGCGCGGCCGGCCGTAGCCGGGTGCGACCAGCCAGGCGGAAAGCAGCAGCCAGCCGGCAGTCGCCACGCCGAACACCAGCACTTCGCCCCCCGGCCGGTGCAGCAGGTAGAGCAGGACGGCACCAAAAAGAGCCAGAATCAGGATCCAGACCACGATCGCGGCCAGCGGACGCAAGCCGGCCAGAGCGCTGCTTTCCCAGCCGCCGACGGCAAAGAAGATCAGCGCCAGCAGCACTGTCAGAGCCAGCGGCGGCAACAGCAACAACGCCGCCAGCACGACTGCGGCCAACACCAGCGACGTCAGCACGCGTGACTTAAGCATGCCGAAGATTCGGTTGCTCGATCAGGCCACCGTAGCGGCGCTCGCGGCCCGCAAAGTCGGCCAGCGCCTGATCGAGGTCGGCCTCGCCGAAATCCGGCCACAGGGTGTCGCAGAAGTACAGCTCGGTGTAGGCCAGGTTCCAGAGCAGGTAGTTCGACAGGCGACGCTCGCCACCGGTGCGGATGAACAGGTCGGGATCAGGCTGTCCGGCCAGGGCGGTAGCCGCAGTGAAGCTGCCCCGATCAATGGCCTCGGGGTCGATTTCGCCGCGACTCACTTTTCGCGCCAGTGCACGACTGGCGGCAACGATGTCGTCGCGTCCGCCGTAGCTCGCGGCGATGTTGAGGATCAGACGATCATTGTTGCGGGTCAGTTGCTCGGCGCGCAGCATTCCGGCCTGAATCGAGCGTGAAAACGCTTCGCGGTGACCGATGAAATTGAGACGAACGCCATTTTCGTGGAGCCGGTCCGTTTCCCGATCCAGCGCGCGCCGGAACAGGCTCATCAGGCGGCGCACCTCGTGCCCTGGCCGACTCCAGTTCTCACTGGAAAAGGCATACACGGTCAGATGGCGGATACCGCGCTCGGCAACGGCGCGCACGATCTTTCTGGCCGCCTCGGTGCCGGCCTGGTGCCCGTAGGTACGTGGCTTGCCCCTGCGCATCGCCCAGCGGCCGTTGCCGTCCATGACGATCGCAAGATGCAGCGGAATCGGCCCCCCGCCGGACATCGGCTCAGATCTCCATCAACTCTTTTTCTTTCTCCGCCACCATCTGGTCCACGCGCTCGACATGCTTGTCGGTCAGCTGCTGGATCTCGGTCTCGCTGCGCCGCAGCTCGTCCTCGGTGATGTTCTTGTCCTTGAGCAGATCCTTGAATTGCTGGTTGGCATCGCGCCGGATGTTGCGGATCGCCACCTTGGCCTGTTCGCCCTCGTGGTGCACCACCTTGGTCAGATCGGCGCGGCGCTGTTCGGTCAACGCCGGCAACGGAACCCGGATCGTGGTGCCGGTGGTAGCCGGGTTCAAGCCCAGGTCCGAGGTCAGGATGGCCTTTTCGATCTTCGACACCATGCTCTTGTCCCAGGGCGTCACCGAAAGGGTGCGCGAGTCCTCGACAGCAACGTTTGCGGCCTGGCTGATCGGGACCTCGGAGCCGTAGAAATCGACAAGAACGTGCTCGAGCAGGCTTGGATGAGCACGCCCGGTGCGAATCTTGGCCAGTTCGGTTTTCAGCGCGTCCAGGCTCTTGACCATGCGCTGGGCGGCATCTTTCTTGATCTCTGCAAGCATAGGAGTTCCGGTTCCCGGGATTCTTTCGAACCCAACAGCGTTAGATTGTAGCAGTGCCGGTCGTGGTGCGGCCCGGATACCGCGGGCGTGGCCCGACCCGCGGCTCAGCCGACCAGCGTTCCGATATCCTCACCGGCGAGCAGGCGCGCAAGATTACCGCGCTGGGCCAGACCGATCACCCGGATCGGCATCGCCTGATCGCGGCACAGCACCATCGCATTGGCATCCATGACGCCGAGCTTGTGCTCGATCACCTCGTCATAGCCGATGCGACGATACAGCCGCGCATCGGGATTGCGCACCGGGTCGTCGGAGTAGACACCGTCGACCTTGGTGGCCTTGATCATCAGATCCGCGCCGATCTCGATCGCACGCAGCGAGGCCGCGGTATCGGTGGTGAAGAAAGGGTTGCCGGTGCCGGCGGCAAATACCACGACACGGCCTTTTTCCAGGTGGCGCACGGCCCGGCGGCGGATGTAATCCTCGCATACCTCACGCGCCGAAATCGCCGACATCACCCGGGTCGTCGTTCCGGCGCGCTCCAGCGCGTCCTGCAGCGCCAGGCCGTTGATTACCGTGGCCAACATGCCCATGTGGTCACCGGTAATACGGTCCATCCCGGCCGACGCAAGACCTGCACCACGGAAGATATTGCCGCCACCGATGACGATCCCGACCTGAACGCCCGAATCCACAACGGCGGCAACTTCCTGCGCAATGCGCGCGATCATGTCCGGATCGATTCCGTAATCCAGCCGGCCCAGCAGCGCTTCGCCGCTGAGCTTGAGCAGGATGCGCCGATACTTCGGCGCGTCCGGAGCCGTCGATCCTTCG
>Ga0210020_1004728_pt1 | contig 9882 bp, 9 predicted proteins | sample CryGeymeta201514_FD_183980 | JGI IMG/M metagenome (GOLD analysis project Ga0210020, IMG submission 183980) | Groundwater microbial communities from Crystal Geyser aquifers in Utah, USA - Crystal Geyser metaG 2015-14 (SPAdes) (version 2) | ecosystem: Environmental > Aquatic > Deep subsurface >... | reverse complement strand
GCGCCATCGTGGCCAGCATCATCGACGGAAGGTTTCGCAATGCCGGCGGATTTGCCTTCGCCGCCGCCGTGATGTCCCTTGTCGGCATCATCCACTCAGCCAGTCTGCAGTGGCCCACCTTCGATGGCATCAGCATGGGATATCTGATCTCTGCCGCGTTCCTGTTCATCTATCCGGCGTTCCACAAGGCGGGCAGTCTGGTGAGCAGCGATTTCCCGGTCGATGACATGGTGCCAGGTGAGACACGCTGAGGCGATCGACACATGACCGGGGGCGCGGTGCCGCCCCCGATCTCCATCATCGGAGAGTGAGGAATGACATCGAAACACCTACTGCTGCGCGGCCGCCTTCTGTCGTTCACCGCCGAACCCGAAGGGCCGGAGGATCGCGATTCCTATGTCTATGTCGAGGACGGCGCGCTTCTCTTGGCCGATGGCCGGATCCTGGCCGCGGGCGGGTTCGACGAGGTGAGGATGCGGGCACCCGAGGCCGAAGTGATCGACCATCGGCCGCATCTCATGATGGCCGGCTTCATCGACACGCATATCCACTTTCCACAGGTTCAGGTCATCGCGTCCTGGGGCGCGCAGCTTCTGGATTGGCTCAACACCTATACATTTCCCGAAGAGACCCGATTTGCCGACGCCTCTCACGCCGCGCGGATGGCAGAGCGGTTCCTGGATCAGATGATTGCGCATGGCACGACCACGGCGGTCGCCTATTGCTCTGTCCACAAGGCCTCGGCAGAGGCCTATTTCACAGCCGCCGCCAGGCGTGGGATGCGGATGATCGGCGGCAAGGTGCTGATGGATCGCAACGCACCCGAGGGGCTGCGCGATACCCCGCAGAGCGGCTATGACGACAGCAAGGCGCTGATTGCAGAGTGGCACGGCAAGGGCCGCGCGCTCTATGCGATCAGCCCGCGGTTCGCGATCACCTCGACCCCCGCACAGCTGGAGATGGCAGGCGCCTTGGTGGCCGAGCATCCCGATTGCTACATGCAGACGCATCTATCTGAAAACCATGATGAAATCGCCTATACCGCGCGGCTCTATCCCGACGCGCCAGATTACCTTGGGGTGTATGAGCGCTATGGCCTTCTGACCCCCAAGGCGCTCCTGGGGCATGCGCTCCATCTTGGGCCGCGCGAGATCGGTGTGCTGCGCGAGAGTGGGGCGAAGCCGGTCTTTTGTCCCACCTCGAACCTCTTTCTTGGTAGCGGGCTTTTCGACGACGCGGGCCTGCGCGGACAGGGGATCACAAATGCAATCGCGACCGATGTGGGCGGCGGAACCAGCTATTCGATGCTGCAAACCCTCGCCGAGGGCTACAAGATCCTTCAACTCCGGGGCCAGAGACTGCATCCGCTGCGCGCCTTTCACTGGATCACGCGGGGCAATGCCGTAGCGCTCGGGCTTGCGGATCGCATCGGCACGCTCGAGGCGGGGACAGAGGCTGACATCGTGGTTCTGAACGCCCACGCAACCGATGCGATGGCGCTCAGGATGGAGCGGGCGGAAACCCTGTCAGAGGAGCTTTTCGTGCTTCAGATGATGGGCGACGACCGCGCCATCGCCGAGGTCTATGTCGCCGGATGCGCTCAGAAATCCGGCACGGTCTCGATTCTGTAGGGCGTGTCGAACCAATGCTCCTCAAGATTGTCGCCCGCGCCGATTCGATCGACCACGGCGAATCGGCCGGGCGCTCCGATGGGGGCCAGAACCCCGTGCCAGACCCCGCGCAGAAGGTTGATGCTCTGCTCCGGTGCGGTGACAAAAGCCTTGAGGTTCACCGGCACGCCCGCCGCGTCATCGGCAACCACGACGAGAAACCGCACCGGGCTGAGCGGCAGGAAGGCCTGGCTGCCCTTGGGGTGACGTTCCACCATGTCGATCCCATGCGGCAGGTGCCGGGCCTGGGCATCAAAGAGGCTGATCCCGGCACGGCCATCCGCGAAATCAAGACGCGCTAGATCATGATAGCGCCCGCAGAGGCCCTGATTGATCATCTTCGTCGGCGCGCCCTGCGCCGCGATCACGTCGCCATAGGGCGCGAAGGCCTCGGCGGTGAGGGGTGCGACCGTCAGGCTCCTCTCGGTCATGACAGCATGTCCCTCAGGCGCAATTCGGCGATGCGCTCGACCTGACGGCAGGCCTCGCTGAATTCGGTTTCCGTCTCATGGCCAAGGCGGCGCACGAAGGCGGCGCGGATCTGCGCCTTGTCATGGTCGCGCACCGCGATGATGAAGGGAAAGCCATGTTTTGCCATATAGTCGGCGTTCAGGCGGTGCAGGTCCGCGCGCTCGGCGTCGCTCAGCAGGTCGAGCCCGGCCCCCGCCTGTTCGGCCGTGCTCTCGGCTGTCAGCTTGCCGGCGGTGGCCAGCTTGCCGGCAAGATCGGGATGAGCTCGCAGAACGCCCAGCCGTTCGCCGCGCGAGGCCGAGCGGAACACGCGGCAGAGCGCGCTGTGCACACCCGTCGCGCCATCATGGGCGGGGCCGAGTTCGAGATCATGGGCGCGTTCCGCGATCCATGGCGAATGTTCAAAGACGCCGCCGAACCGCGCGACAAAGCGCGCGCGATCCATCTCGCTGGGGCGTTCGCGGGGCGGGCAGGGATGCGTGGCGGCCCAGTGCCGGGCGATGTCGATGCGCCGCGCCAGCCAGACCCCCTCCTGCGCCTGAACGTGTGCGATGAACCGTCTGAGCCCCGCGATCTTGCCCGGCCGCCCGATGAGCCGACAATGCAGGCCGATGGTCATCATCTTCGCCGCGCCTGCCACGCCCTCGGCATAGAGCGTGTCAAAGGCATCGGTAAGATAGGATTCGAAATCGGCCCCCGTCACCCAACCGGGGGTCGCGGCAAAGCGCATGTCGTTGGCTTCGAGCGTATAGGGGATCATCAGCTGGTCGCGTCCGCCGATCCTGCGCCAATAGGGCAGGTCATCATCGTAGCAATCCGAGATGTAATCGAACCCGCTTTCTTCAGCGACAAGGCGCACGGTGTTGACGCTGCACCGGCCGGTATACCAGCCGCGGGGACGCTCGCCCACGACCTCGGCATGCAGGCGGATGGCCTCTGCGATGGATGCGCGTTCCTCGGCCTCCGGCATGTCCTTGTGCTCGATCCATTTCAGCCCGTGGCAGGCGATTTCCCAGCCCGCGGCCTGCATCGCGGCCAGCTGTTCCGGGCTGCGGGCAAGCGCCGTTGTCACCCCGTAGACGGTGAGGGGTATTCCCGCCCCGGTGAACAGGCGGTGCAGCCGCCAGAACCCGGCCCGCGCGCCGTAGTCGTAGACCGACTCCATGTTCCAGTGCCGCTGACCCGGCCAGGGGGCAGCGCCGGGAATATCCGACAGGAACGCCTCGGAGGCGGCATCGCCGTGCAGGACGCAATTCTCGCCGCCTTCCTCGTAGTTCAGTACGAATTGCAGGGCGATGCGGGCGCCGCCGGGCCAGTGCGGATCCGGGGTCTGCGCGCCGTAGCCGCGCGGGTCGCGGGGGTATCGTTTCATGACGGACCTCGCCAAATGTGACCTTCAAGACCACGTCGCCCGGCGCGGGCAGCGGATCTTGCCTTTAGATCAAGATTTCATTTGTTTATAAAAGAAATCAATTCGGGTGACTTTAAGAAATTCAAAGAAAGACTTGTTTGCGTGTCCTCTATTTTCACGCGTGGTAAAACCGGGCATGAACAAAGTAGGGCCGAGAGCCTGCCGCAATCGTTTCAAAGGATTCTCCCCGTGACCGGTTACCTGACCACCCATGTTCTGGACACCGCCAGGGGATGCCCGGCCAAGGGTCTGAAGATAGACCTTTACCGGCTCGACGGTCTGGAGCGCCTGCATCTGGGCACGCATGTGACCAATGACGACGGGCGCACCGACGCGCCAATCCTGCCGAAAGAGGCGTTTCGGGCAGGAATTTACGAACTCATGTTTCACGTCGGACCTTATCTGGATGCAACGGGAGCAGGGCCGGAAAGCCCGCGCTTTCTCGACATCGTGCCCCTGCGGTTCGGCATGTCCGCTGCCAGCCATTACCATGTGCCGCTCCTGCTGTCGCCCTTCGGCTACTCGACATATCGCGGTAGTTGAGGCGAATGCCGGCGTCGGCGATCATTCCGCCTGGCGTGGCAGTGATGCCTTGATATGATCGGTCATGAAGTCGATCAGAAGTCTGGCCTTTGGATCCTGACGACGCCTGTGCGCGTAAAGACAGGCCATCTGGATCGGCACCGGCTGTTCGGACTCCAGAACCCGGACCAATTGTCCACGCTGCAAATATTCGTGGACTTCAAAGATCGGTTTGAGCACGATCCCATGCCCTTGCAACGCCCATTGCGTCAGCACGTCACCGTGATCGGATTCGAACGGGCCAGAGACAGTAATGCGCTTGACCCCTTCGGGCGTTCTCAAGGGCCACTGAAACTCTGGTGCGCCGGCGTAGCGCAGGTTCAGACAATCGTGCGCGCCACTCGCGAGGTCGGCACTTGACGCGGGCATCCCTTTGCGCGCGATGTACTCTGGTGCGGCGCACAGGACGCGGTCGCAATCGGCTATCTTGCGGATGCGAAGTGATGAATCTTCGGGCACTCCCAGAAAGAACATCGCATTCAATCCCTCCGCGGCGAGGTCGAGTTTACGATCCGACAGGCGCAGCCGGATGGTGATCAGGGGATAGAGCGCGTGAAAGGCAGGGATTGCTCCGGCAATCAGGCGCTGTCCCAATCCGAGTGGCGCGGCAATATGGAGAGTGCCGCGCGGACTGTGCGTGACATTGGAGACATCCGCCTCAGCGTTTTCCATGGCCTCCAAAATCTTGCAAGCACCGCGATAAAACAGTGTGCCTTGTTCAGTGGGGTTGAGCATGCGCGTCGTGCGCTGGAACAACCTGACATTGAGATGTTCTTCGAGGGAAGCAATCCTCGCCGAGGCGACAGCCGCCGAGATGCGCTGATCACGCGCAGCGGCGGACATGTTGCCTAGTTCATAAACTCGGATGAAAGTCTTTAAATTCTCCAGATAGGCCATGTCTCGAGATTATTCGTTTTTAGTTGAAGCAGCTAGGTTTCTTTTCTCAATTCCTTACAATCACGGAAAGTGAGAAAAGGGTCATCAGACCATCGAACGGAGACCAAAATGCACGACCTTGCAATCATGTGGGACTGGGCGGCCTTTGCGGTGCGATGGCTGCATGTCGTCACCGCGATCGCCTGGATCGGTTCATCCTTTTACTTTGTCGCGCTCGATCTGGGTCTGCAGAAAGCCCCGCATTTGCCACCCGGAGCCCATGGTGAGGAGTGGCAGGTGCATGGTGGCGGCTTCTATCACATCCAGAAATACCTTGTTGCGCCCGAGAACATGCCCGACCGCCTGATATGGTTCAAATGGGAGAGTTACGCCACTTGGCTGTCAGGGGCGGCGCTTCTGATGATCGTCTACTGGGTCGGGGGTGAACTCTACCTGATCGACGCAGGCAAGGCCGACCTTGAACTCTGGCAGGGGATCGTGATCTCTGCGGCATCTCTTTGCATCGGCTGGCTGATCTATGATCGGCTGTGCAAATCCGGCCTCGGGGCGTGGCCCACCATGCTGATGCTGTTGCTCTTCGTCCTGCTGGTGGCGATGGGGTGGGGCTATAACCAGATCTTCACCGGGCGCGCAACGATGCTGCATCTGGGAGCCTTCACGGCCACGATCATGACGGCGAATGTGTTCTTCATCATCATACCCAATCAACGCATCGTTGTCGCCGATCTTCAGGCCGGTCGGGTGCCGGATGCAAAATATGGCCGGATCGCCAAGTTACGTTCGACCCATAACAACTATCTCACGCTGCCGGTGGTTTTCCTGATGCTGTCGAACCACTACCCGCTGGCCTTTGCGACCGAATACAACTGGATCATCGCCGCGCTGATCTTTCTCATGGGGGTCACGATCCGGCATTTCTTCAATACCATGCATGCGGGGGGTGGCCTGCCCTGGTGGACTTGGGCGGTCACGGCGCTTCTGTTCCTTGGCATCATGTGGCTGTCAACGACCGCGATGATGCGTGACAGTCCTGAAACATCGGACTCAACACCGCTGACCGCATCCCAACAGGTCTTTGCGCAGGCCGAGGGGTTTCAGGATGTCGCCAGTATCGTGCCCGGCCGCTGCGCGATGTGCCATGCCCGCGAACCGTTCTTCGAGGGCATCCGATGGGCCCCGAAGAACATCCTTCTGGAGACCGAGGCCGACATTGCCCGCGCCGCACGCCAGATCTACCTGCACGCTGGTGTGAGCCGTGCCATGCCGCCGGCCAATGTCAGTTTCATGGAGGATCCGGAGCGTGCCGTGATCGTGGCGTGGTATCACGGAGCAACCAGATAGGGTCAGAGCAATTCGCGCCCGTTGGCGTGACAGTCTATCTCGTCTCTCTGGACAGAGGGGCATGGCAGGGGCAGGTCACGAGGTGGTCGTTCACCATGCCTGCGGCCTGCATGAAGGCATAGACGATGGTCGGGCCGCAGAATTTGAAGCCTCGCTTCTTCAAATTCTTTGAAAGTTTTAGGGAAAGATCGGTCTGGACCGGCACCTCGGCGAGGCTCTGCCAGCGGTTCTGAATCGGGCGGTCATCGAGGTGCCCCCAGAGATAGGGGGCAAAGCCAATTTCGGCCTCAATGGTCTGCCATGCCCGTGCGTTGATGATCGTCGCTTCGATCTTTCCACGATGACGGATGATGCCCGGGTCACACAGCAGGCGGGCGACGTCATTCTCCTCCCAACGGGCAATCATATAAGGGTCAAACCCTTGAAATGCTTTGCGAAAATCATCCCGCTTGCGCAGGATGGTAATCCAGTTCAGCCCGGCCTGAAACCCCTCTAGGACAAGCATTTCCCAAAGCCTGCGGCTGTCATGTTCCGGCACCCCCCATTCGGTATCGTGGTAGGCCTCGTAAAGTGCATTCGACCCGACCCACCCACATCTTTCCATCAGTGTTCTTCCCGTCCAAATTCGATGCCGCAAATATGTTTTAAATCATACATTTAAGCAATCCTTAAGAGAGTTGATCCAGCCTGAGGTCTCGCCAGCCTGGAGGTGCACATGAGGCAGAATCGCAAATTGGCCCATATCCCGGCTGGGCAGGACAATCCGCTATCCGTCGCCGTCTCGATTCGGGATCGGTCGGTGATCGACATGGTAAAGCAGGCAGTGCACCACAAGCAGGTCATGCTCGCCTATCAGGCCGTCGTGCCAGCCGGTCAGCAAGACAAGCCTGCCTTCTATGAAGGTCTCATTCGTGTGCTCGATGAGACCGGGCGGGTGATTCCGGCGCGTGACTTCATTGATGCTGTCGAGGTCACGGAAACCGGGCGCATCATTGATTGCCTGGCACTTGAAAAGGGGTTGAAAACCCTGTCGGACTATCCCGATCTTCGCCTTGCGATCAACATGTCTGCCCGTTCGATCGGCTATGCACGCTGGACACGTATTCTCAAGCGCGGTCTTGCTCAGGATCCCACGATCGCGGAGCGGCTGATTCTCGAGATCACCGAAAGTTCGGCAATGCTTGTGCCTGAAATCGTGGTGGGTTTCATGAACGAATTGCAACGCCAGGGCATCAGCTTTGCACTGGATGATTTTGGCGCGGGCTACACGTCCTTCCGGTTTCTCAAGGACTTCTATTTTGACATCCTGAAGATCGACGGACAGTTCATCCGCGGGGTTGCGACCGATGCCGACAATCAGGTTCTGACCGGCGCGCTGATCACGATAGGTCGCCAGTTTGACATGATAACCGTTGCCGAGAGCGTCGAAAAACCGGAGGATGCAGCCTATCTCATGGCTCTGGGAATCGATTGCTTGCAAGGGTACTACTTTGGAGCACCCACAGTGCGTCCTCCTTGGCTCGATAGTACGCTTGACCGCGCCAGCGCTTGAATGTGACACTCCGCCCGTTGTCGCATCTTGGCGCATGAGATATGACGCTACGAAACGGCGAAGGAACAGATGGGATTCGCGTGATCCAAGCGTGTGCCATTCTGCTCTGCGTGTCGGCTAACCTGGTGGAGGACATAAATGACTAACGTAGTAATCGCATCCGCGGCGCGCACCGCTGTCGGGTCTTTTTGCGGCGCTTTTGCCAATACACCCGCGCATGATCTGGGCGCGGCGGTGCTCGAGGAGGTTGTCGCGCGCGCAGGTATCGACAAATCTGAAGTCTCCGAAACCATCCTTGGTCACGTCTTGACTGCCGCACAGGGTCAGAACCCGGCACGACAAGCGCACATCAAGGCGGGCCTCCCCATCGAATCGTCGGCGTGGACGGTCAATCAGGTCTGTGGATCCGGGTTGCGTGCTGTGGCGCTTGGCGCACAGCACATTCAGTTGGGCGATGCTGCCATCGTCTGTGCCGGCGGTCAGGAGAACATGACCCTTAGCCCCCATGCGGCGCAACTGCGCGCAGGCCACAAGATGGGCGATATGACCTACATCGACACGATGATTCGTGACGGTCTGTGGGATGCATTCAACGGCTATCACATGGGTCAGACAGCAGAGAACGTCGCAAACCAATGGCAGATCACGCGTGACATGCAGGACGCCTTCGCCGTGGCCAGCCAGAACAAGGCCGAAGCCGCGCAAAAGTCTGGCAAGTTTAATGACGAGGTGATCGCTTTTACCATCAAGACGCGTAAGGGAGATATCGTTGTCGACAAGGATGAATACATTCGTTTTGGCTCAACGATTGACGCGATGAGAAGCCTGCGCCCTGCATTTGCCAAGGACGGCTCAGTTACCGCCGGAAACGCCTCTGGATTGAATGACGGTGCTGCGGCCACACTTTTGATGAGTGCCGATGAGGCCGAGCGTCGTGGCATCGAGCCACTCGCACGCATTGCCTCTTATGCGACGGCAGGGGTTGATCCGTCGATCATGGGTGTGGGGCCGATCGCAGCAAGTCGCAAAGCGCTGGAAAAGGCAGGTTGGTCGGTCTCTGACCTCGATCTGGTCGAAGCGAACGAAGCCTTTGCTGCACAGGCCTGCGCGGTCAACAAGGACATGGGGTGGGATCCGTCGATTGTGAATGTGAACGGCGGGGCGATAGCCATTGGCCATCCGATCGGCGCTTCGGGCTGTCGGATCCTGAACACGCTGCTCTTTGAAATGAAACGGCGCAATGCCAAACGGGGCCTCGCCACGCTCTGCATCGGCGGCGGTATGGGGATTGCGCTCTGCGTCGAGCGTCCCTGAGTGTAGCCTTCAGGCTTTTGTAAATGATCACGAAAGGGTGCCATTGCGGGGCACCCTTTTTGATTGATGCCAAGTCTGGTCGTGCCGCAGAACTTTTTCGCGTAATAATGTTGCGCAATGCCTTTCAAATCAGTAACCAAGTTATCAACGCAGCAGCCAGATAGGAGGATACAATGGCAAGAATAGCGCTCGTCACCGGAGGATCGCGCGGCATTGGCGCCGCAATTTCCAAGGCGCTCAAGGGGCAAGGATATCATGTTGCCGCGACCTATGCAGGCAATGATGAGGCTGCGGCAGCATTCACCAAGGAAACCGGCATCAAGACCTATAAATGGAACGTTGCTGACTATGAAAGCTCCAAGGCGGGGATTGCACAGGTCGAAGCCGATCTTGGCCCGATCGACATCGTTGTTGCCAACGCCGGTATCACCCGCGACGCGCCGTTCCACAAGATGACGCCCGCGCAATGGAAAGAAGTCATCGACACCAATCTCACCGGCGTATTCAACACCGTTCACCCGGTGTGGCCCGGCATGAGAGAACGCGGCTTTGGACGGATCGTAATCATTTCCTCGATCAACGGCCAAAAAGGCCAGTTTGGTCAGGTCAACTATGCTGCGACCAAGGCAGGCGATCTTGGTATC
>Ga0210020_1004697_pt1 | contig 9929 bp, 6 predicted proteins | sample CryGeymeta201514_FD_183980 | JGI IMG/M metagenome (GOLD analysis project Ga0210020, IMG submission 183980) | Groundwater microbial communities from Crystal Geyser aquifers in Utah, USA - Crystal Geyser metaG 2015-14 (SPAdes) (version 2) | ecosystem: Environmental > Aquatic > Deep subsurface >... | reverse complement strand
TGCCGACTGCTTACTGCCGACCAGTTATGTTATTTCTAATTTGTTTCTATCCTTCCATCTTCCAACTTCAAGATCTATCTTCAAGCTTCTAGTCTCTATTCTCTATATCTTTATTTATCTTGGGCATCCGCCAGGATGGGCAGTGCAACAGTCTTGAGCACTGGTATAAACCGTTGATAAACAAACGCCTGAACTTTCGCACTCCATTGTGCTTTGGCCGCAAACATTACAGACTCCAGGATTGACATAACAACAATAAAGTGTTGCGGCTTGATTTAGTGTTGACTGTGGGCTGCTAACTCCATAGTTATAGCCATATGCAGGCTCTGGTCCGCAAGAACCTGCAATACAACCAAGGTTTGAGATCACTGGATCAAGAACATTTTCCAGTCCGGTATAAATTTTGTATTGTTGAGGGCATCCAACTTCACCGGACAAAACTTGATAAACATAATCAGTGGTTTTGTATTTAATTTTGCTATGGTTTGGACTGCAAGGTAGTGGAGAAAGATATGGAGAGAGTGACGGAGAACTAGGTTCGCTGCCGCACATAAAAGAAATGGAAACATTTTTCATTATTCCGCCATTATTTGTTCCTGTAGGGTCAGGATTGTCATACCATGTCCCACCAACTTCATAACCATAGCCAATTTGATAAGGCTTGGGATAACAACCCTTGTCATTGTACCAATCTTCTAAAACTTGTTTTAAAATTGCCAGGTCGGACTTTCTTTTTCCATCGCGGGCTTTTTGCAGTTGTTTAGTTGGATTAATAGCGAGAACAACTAAAGTAGTGATTGCTCCGATGATTGCAATAATAATAATTATTTCAATAAAGGTGAAACCGCGGTTTTTTTTCATGGTTAATTTGATTATAAACTAATTTTGGAAATATGTCATTCCGAGGGAATCCCGCTTAGCGGGATGACCGAGGAATCTGACGAGTGGCTAACGTAAGATCCCTCGTTTCACTCGGGATGACACAATATCTAATGTTAGATCCCTCATCCTGCTGAGCGGGATTCGGGATGACATGAAAAAACGCTCGGGATGACATGTTCTTTGTTCTTATTGACATATTGTTTGTTTATAATATATAGTTAGTTATATATCTATGATATCTGTGGATAAAAAATCAAGCTCAGGAAGTGCTTCAGTTAAACTGTTGGGATTATTTTTATTAATTTTATTTATCGTTCTTGTAGTTGAACTTATGATGTTAATAAATAAAAATAAAGAAACTCCATCTCCACAGGAAAAAGCTTTCATACAAAAAGAAGAAACGGTTGAATCAATCGGTGGGAATAGAAAAAATAAACCTCCATTAAACATCACCTATATTCCGCTTAATGAGTCAACTCAAGCAATTAGTTCTGATACAAGATATTTAACTGCAGAAGAAATTAATAATTCTAAACCCATTACATTTGGTCAAGGTGGGAAAATTGATTTTACCGTGTCAGGCAAGAATCTCCCAGGACCAAAAGTCACCAGCGGTTATTTTGATCCATATGATCCAACCATTGGTCAAAAGCAAAAAATTGGTTTAAAAATGACCAGTGAAAGTGGTGTACAAAAATCAATTTTGAAGGTGGAAACAGATTCAAAAACAATCCAAATTGAAATGAAAATGATTCAAGGGACAGTGAACGATGGTGTTTGGGAAGGCGAACGGATGGTTGATGAAAGCTATATCAAAAAATATCGTTTCACTTTTTTAAGTACGGACAATACTGGCGAGCGCAGAGTTGAGATATATTTACGATAAAAATGTTAATAAAAAAATTATTTTTAAGTATATTATTGGTAACCGGTGTTTTTTTAGTTGGGGATTTTAAGGTTTTTGCGGTTGATTGTCCTACCACAACTACGGCAAATGTTGCAACGCTTAACACATCTTGTACATTCCCTGCATCAAATGATGGAATCGATGCGGGATCAGGTGAGGGAACAGATGCTAATGTCGCTCAATTGGATATAACTGGCGGTGCAACGCTAACACTATTACCAAATCAAACAATTGCCGTGGGGAAAATTACACTTACAAGCGGATCCATCATCCAGCTCGGTAATGGTGCATCAATTAAAATTGGCATGCCTTTATGGTACGTTGATAATGACAATGATACTTATCGAGGAGTGACCAAACAGTTTTCTTTCACCCGACCAACGGCAACGGCAAAAAGAGCAAGTGAGTTGACCGGTGGACCAGGACAGTTGGATTGTAATGATAATGATGCAGCCATTAAACCTGGATTCCAGTGTTTTGTGAGCTGGGCAGGAAGCTGTGGACGCACCGGTTATAACTGCACAGGAACAGAAGCAGGAACGCCATATGTTTGTAATGGTGCAACTGCCAACTGTGAAGCAAACGGGTCAACTTCACGAGGTTGTAATGTTCCGGCGGGCAATCTTTGCCGGCCATCTGCTGGAACCTGCGATGTGTTGGAAAACTGTAATGGTAGTGGAAGCTGTCCAACCGACGTTTTTCTTTCAGGTCAACAATCCTGTGGTGCTTGTAAGTATTGTGGCGGAAGTAGTGCAAATTGTTCTAACGTTGCCTCAGGAGCAGATACTTATAATAACTGTACAGCCTCATACAATGCCTGTTCAGGAAACAATCGGATAGGTCCTGATGGAAACTGCAATGGATCTGGTGCATGTAATACAACAGGTCTTTCATCTGCTTGTGCAACAGCCGGTACTTGTCAATCTGGAGGAGGATGCTCCGGAGGGTCATGTGTTGCTGTAACCAATGTTACAGCTGGAACAGATCCATACAATCAATGTACAGCCTCATACAATGCCTGTTCAGGAAACAATCGGATAGGTCCTGATGGAAACTGCAATGGATCTGGTGCATGTAACACTAGTGGACTATCTGTTTCTTGTGATGATGGAAATATTTGTACAACTGACAGCTGTAGTAATGGTGTCTGTTCAAATGTGAATAACACAGTTTTATGTCGAGCTTCAGCCGGAGCTTGTGATGTGGCAGAAAATTGTTCTGGTGGTTCTTGTCCTACAGATTCCGGACGAGGAACTGCATATACCTGTGCTTATGGAAGCTATACAGGAGCTAATGGAGCATGTCAAGCAACAAGAACCAATACCTACTGTTCAGCGGCTGACCGAAGTACCTGTACGGGAGCAACATGGACTGAATATCAATATGCTCCTGTTGCAGGAAATGTCTGGTGGACCAACTCATGGCAAGCAAATAGTGGATCTATCTATTGTACTGCTGCAACAGCAACCAGCTGTAGTGGTCAACAACCTCAAGGTCCAGTCAAAGGATGTGCTTTAGGATCAAACAACTGTAACGTCAATGGTACGGTTGTTAATGTGGGAGCTGCATGTGGAGGAGGAGAAAATGCCAGATGTGTAAATGGAGTCTGTAGTAATCTTTGTTCCAACACCTTAGATGATGATGGAGATGGATATATAGATGGACAAGATAGTAACTGTGGAGGATGTCAACAATGTACATCTGGTGTATGTTGCAATACAACAACTGGATGTTACTTATCAGGGACTACCTGTCGCTCTTCAGCTGGAGTCTGTGATATTGCTGAAACTTGTACCGGTTCATCAAACGCTTGTCCAGCCAATAGCTATGCTGCAAATGGGACAGTTTGTGCAACGGAAAGTGGCGGATGTGAAGCTAATGATACCTGTAATGGATCAGGAACATGTACGGAGAATTATGCAACTGCTGGTACTACCTGTCGTTCATCAACTGGCACCTGTGATTTGGCTGAAACTTGTTCTGGGTCAGTAGGCACCTGTCCAGCTGATACTACCTATGCTTCAGGTGCAACTGTTTGTCGTTCATCAACCGGTACCTGCGACTTGGCAGAAAACTGTACTGGATCATCAAACACCTGTCCAGCTGATACTACCTATGCTTCAGGTGCAACTCAATGTCGAGCAGCAGGTGCCAATCCCACCTGTGATCCAGCTGAAAACTGTACTGGTTCTTCCAATACCTGTCCAGCCAATAGCTATGCTGCAAATGGGACAGTTTGTGCAACGGAAAGTGGCGGATGTGAAGCTAATGATACCTGTAATGGATCAGGAACATGTACGGAGAATTATGCATCTGGGACAACCTGTAGATCCTCAACTAATAGTTGTGACCCAGCAGAAACTTGTCCGGGTAACTTACCGAGTTGTCCTTCAGATACTAACAACGGACCTCCTATCACCGTATATCGTGATGCAGACGGCGATACGTATGGAACATCGGGTACTACCAGTTATTATTGTACGGTTGGAGGGTCGATGCCGGCGGGGTATGTAAGTAATGCTTCAGATTGTTATGATTCCAACAACGCTGCTAAACCTGGACAAACCTCATATTATAAAGTTAACCGAGGAGATGGCTCGTTCGACTATAATTGTAGCGGGGCAGTCGAATATAATGTAAATTATGTGTGTACTTGGATAACATTGTCTAACCAAACACAATGGACAAATAATTCGTGTGGAGCATATCCGACACCAAATCCCTGGCCAGGATACAAAACCAATAGAGATGGTCTTTGCTGGAAGTCTGGTTCGTTTCCCTCCTGCACCGCAGGGAGCACAGCCACATGCAATCAAACCGTTAATACTTGTTATGGTTATCAAGATTGTCAGTCGCAAGGTTCTCAAAGTCCAACTTGTCATTAATATATTACATATCTTAAACTATGAAATATTCTAAAATACTTCGGAAAATAATATTTTTTGGGCTCATTACACTTGTTTGTTCTTTTATCTTTATATATATTAAGTCAACGAGAAGAATTAGTATAAACAATCAATCAGTTACAAATGAAATTAAAGTTACTTCTGTCCCTACTCCTACTCCAATTAAATATTTATTGCCAAGTCCTGATTTTTCCGGTATCAGACAAACGTTAACGCCAAAAGGTGAGATTCGTGAGATTGTGGGTAAGGTTATTACATATAATAAAGAAACCAATAAACTGAAGATGGGGGACGAAGCAATCCCTTTTATTTACGAAGTTAATATTTCCACAAGCGAGGCTTTCATGGTTGATGAAGTTTCGGTAAATGAAAAGGGGATAGTAGTTTATTCCAAGTCAGATGAAAGTAAAATAATATTCGGAATAAAAATCATTGCCGATTGTCCTGAAGAAAAAATTGATCCTGGTTGTCAAGCAATAAGCAAGGTTCATATTCTTAAAGGAGAAATCAGTAAAAAGATATTAGTCCCTAAATTCGTTCTTCCAACAAAATAGAGATATTTTTGGACTGGGTTTGAAAACAGCTACGATTGAGGAAATAAAATTAATACTTCCTAAATTTAATTGGAATTCTGATACGGAAAGCTTTGAGAGAAGATAAACCCTTTTTTATTAGCGGTAAATTGTGTGGGTACCGATGTCAATCAGACCGACGGTTTGGTGGTCAATCCATTCGAAGATAATTCTTAATTGATAATTGATGGAGAAAGAATAATAGCCGTCAAGTTTTCCGGTTAATTTATGTGTGCGTAAGCTCGGCGTTAGTGGATCTTTTAAAAACAAAGCGAGTTTTTTTTGGATTATTGGTTGATAAGAATGATACTTGGAGAGTGAATTTTTAAAATGAGAGGAATAGTAAACTTGGGTGATTTTCGCCATAGCTTGATTGTTATTAGAACGATGTTGTTTGTCATCCCGAGGAGTCTTCAGACGACGAGGGATCTTACCTACCCCATCGTCAGATTCCTCAGTCGTTTTACTCCTTCGGAATGACAAAATGTCCATTCGGAATGACAAAAAATTATATTGATATTTTTTTGGTATTGATTTTAGAACAATTAATTTTCAAACAACTCGTCGATTGTTTTCATTTTGGTTAATCTATTTGTCTGTTTTTCTTTTTTATAAACAGTTAAGGCAAAAAGTGCCTCTTTTTCTTCCAGCTCTCTAATTCTTTCCGTCATGGTCTGAAACAGATCAGGAAGGATGATGACGGCTTCTGGTTTGTTATTTTTCAACACAAAAAGAGGTTTTTTTGTCGTGTTTAAATTTTTTAACAATCCGGCATAATTTCTCTGGAGATCGGAAACAGAAACTAAATTAGGAAATTGACTATTTATGGAATTCATAATATTATACATAATATTATATGTAAAGAAAAATGTCAAGGGTAATAGGAAATGACAAAATTCAAAGATTCAAATTAAACTCAAAGATCAAAATCCAAAGAGTCAAATGAATTTGATATTTGAACTTTGAAATTTAGATTTTGTTTGAATCTTTGAGCTTTGGATTTTGGATTTAATTTATAATCAGCCAGTTAAATTTGATTTCATCATGGTTGTTGGTTGGGGTGGAGATTTTGAAATACGGACGACAGGATTCAGCGGCGTTGACTTGGTTAATGGGCAGGTCACGCCCTGCCCCTACAAGGGCGCATGATTCTTTTTTGATAACTGTTAATTGCTGACTGTTGGTGTTTGTGGTTGGCGTTAGATAAATTAATGAATCGGTTTTTACACTGTCGTTATAGATTATCACTTCATTTTGGTTGGAAGGCAACAAACCCACTCCGGCAGTTTCTGCGTTAGTTTCAATTGCCGGTGCAAAGATTCCGTTTTTAACAAAATTATCAGGAGCCGCGATGATTGATGCGGAACCTGTGGCAGACGTGAATTTTTCAAGAGCAAGGGATTTGAATGTTGCCGAACCAGAGGCGTCGATAGAAGCGACTTCATCGCCAATGGAATTTTCAATTTTCAATTTTGCATTTTTCGTTGTGTCTTTATTGATTATTGAATTATTGATAATTGATTGATCATTGATCATTGACAATTGATCATTTTTTAATGAAACCGTAATATCATCACCTTCGTTAATCGCTTTAATTTCATTTGTTCGCATCCCTCCCTTTGCAACGACCTCGCCTGTGGTGGTGATATTTCCATTTTTTGCAATGACAACGGCGCCGTCAAATAAATTAATAGTAGAAAGGGCAGACAGTTTTAATTCCCAGGCAAGAGATAAGATGGAATCGTTTTTAATTAATAAATTACCTACCAATAGGGAATCAGCAACAGAGGCGGTGTATAAATTCGCTGATCCTGTAATTGTTAAATTGCTTGCACTGAGCGAAGTCGAAGTGTTAAATTGTTGAATTGCTGATTGCTCACTGCCAACTGCCGACTGATTACTGCTTACTGCTGACTGCTGACCGATCTCGCTTGGGTATCCTAACCCAGACAAATTCGTTGTATTGCTTACGTTAGGTAATGGTTGGTTTTTAATGTCAGCCAATAATTTCTGAATATCATTGATATTAGTAGATAAGGATTGGTAGTTAGTAGTTAGGGAGTTAATGTTTTCGGATTGGATGTTTTTTGCCACGAGTGTCCCAGAAATGCTTGCATCGTTAACTGCCAACTGCCGACTGCTGACTGTTTGTGCAGCAAGAGTTCCAGAAATAGATGCATTGCCAACTGCCAACTGCTGACTGATGACTTCTTTTGCTGCCAGTGTACCACTAAAAGAAGCATTTCCTACGGCGTCAATCGTGGCAACGGTTTTGCCTTCCAGACCTTTGATCATGAGACGGGCGAGTTCACCAGGATTTTCCTGTAGGGGCGAGGATTCCTCGCCCGTTACGTTCGCGGGTGTTGGGGGATTTGGGGTGTTTGAGGGAGAAGAAAGATCAATTGTCAAATCTCCATTTTTCGGTTTAATTTCATTGGTCTGCAATTTTGCAATATCTGCGCTGCCAGTGGCTATAAGATCAGTTGTTTCAATAACTGGAGAAATAAGCCTAGTAGCTATGGGTGAGTAGTTAGTAGTTAGGATAGTTTTTATTCTTTCATCGACGAATTGTTCAATAGTTTTCCCGGCAATAGTTATATTGCTTGCAACTAAATTGGTGAACTGCCCACTGCCGACTGCCAACTGCTCAATATTAGCGCTCACGGCATTGACCGTATTGACCGTGAGATTATGTATTTGTGCATTGGTAACCACAATTTTTTCTGCAACAATTTGTTTCGCAACCAAAATTCCACTGACAATGGCATTTTCGGTTTCAATTAAACCAGACTGGATTTTTCCAGCAAAGATCTGAGAATATGTTCCAATTTCTTCAACCGTTGCACCAGCTTGATCAATCACAGAATATAAATAATTTGGAATTTGATCATTGGAATTTGGTTGAAAATTTGGATTTTGAATTTGTGATTTTATTATTGTTGCATATGGTCGTCCATCAAACGTTTCCACATTTCCTGCATTGTTTAATGCAATTGGTGGGACATCATTATCAATCATAAATCCAATGTTTTCGTCAGTGCGTGTATTACCCCATTTGTTTGTATCAAAGCGGGGAGCAGTGAGACGATAGGAAATGGTTGTGGGTTTGGAAGAATAAAAGGTGAGACGATAGTTATCTTTATCAACCCTATACCAAACTCTGGTGTTATCAGTTGGAGTCAAAAGCACTGACATTTTATCAATATGTTTGCGCAGATTGGTGGTTTTGGAAAACAGCCAAAGATCTGATGCTTCAGGTTGATTACTAAAATCAACAATATATTCATAATTATTGAGTTGCGCGTTTCGCGTTTCGAGTTTCGCGATTCCGGTTGTTTCTTCCTTAATCCCGGTCATTGATGTCATATAGGTAGCATATTTTTTTCCGGCAATGGTGTAGGGAGGATCGACAGTTCCGGCATTGATCTTTCCGGTCCCACTGGTGACATTAAGTGCTCCACTGGCTCCGACTGTGACTTCAAGGCTTCCGGAGGCTCCTGTTGTGACAATGCTACCACTTCCACCGAATGTGATATTACTGTTGGCAACCATGGAAACATATCCGGCGATTTTTAGTGAGTTGGTAGCTGATGCAGCTGGGTCAAGGAAATAAACGTCAGATCCGGCAGTGTCATAGAAAATGTCACCCTTAACGCTACCATTAACATGGAGTTTTTTATCCGGAGCCGTCGTCCCGATGCCGACGTTGCCGTTAGTATTCCAGATGCCGGAGCCGGGGAAGTAAGTATTAGCGGAGAATGTTTGAGCTCCTGTCCAGGTGTTAGCGTTAGCTAAGTTAATACCAACTGAATCAGCGCCGACTGTTAAAGTGGAATCGTTCGCTAGATTAATGGCGGTAAAGGTTCCTCCTGCTCCTACCGCAATCGTGCCTCCTCCACCAGTGAGACCATTTCCGCCGGCCGGTCCAGTCAAGGTAACATTGCCTTGGGCAGCCGTGCTGGCGGTTGAGCCATAGATGACGGAGATACTATCAGCGGCGACTGAGATACCAGTACCAGCGCCAACATTTAGGGTAACCGCTCCAGGACCACCACCTCCAGTTAAGCCTGAACCAGCAGTAACTGAGGTGACGGCATAGGAGGAAACATTACCCGAGGAGACCACTGTTCCTCCAGTGGTAAAGGTAAAAGTCTGGTTCGCCGCCAGATCACCGGCATCAAGGATGGCATAGTAGAGTCCTCCCACTGACTCCATGATCTTTAATTCACTTGAGGCATTGGCCAGGGCAATATCAAAAGCGCCTCCTTGAGACCAATCAGCAGTAAGGTTGCCCAAAGAAACAGCATCCGCCGCCACACTAATACCACTGCCTGCTCCCACATTAAGAGTGGTGAAGGTGCCCCCAGCTCCTACCGCAATCGTGCCTCCTCCACCAGTTAGACCACTGCCGGCTCCTGGTCCAGTCAAGGTAACATTGCCTTGGGCAGCCGTGCTGGCGGTTGAGCCATAGACCACAGAGAAGCTGCGGTTAGCAGTTAAATTGCCACCGCCGGAAAGGCCGGTGCTGGCAGTTAAAGTTCTGCCTGCGGTAATTACTTCTCCTGCGGCTGTGCCTTGAGTTAAGGCATATATTTTTCCTTGAACATTAAGTTTGTATGCTCCTGGATTTGTTGTCCCGATGCCGACGTTGCCGCTAAGGTA
>Ga0210020_1004681_pt1 | contig 9964 bp, 9 predicted proteins | sample CryGeymeta201514_FD_183980 | JGI IMG/M metagenome (GOLD analysis project Ga0210020, IMG submission 183980) | Groundwater microbial communities from Crystal Geyser aquifers in Utah, USA - Crystal Geyser metaG 2015-14 (SPAdes) (version 2) | ecosystem: Environmental > Aquatic > Deep subsurface >... | reverse complement strand
GTATCCTGATAAACTTCTCTCTGATCAATCACTGCCCTATCTGGCTGGAAAATATATTCAATCGGGTCTTCGATGGTGATGATGTGTTCGGCGCGGGTATGGTTTATCTCGTCAATCAAGGCAGCCAAGGTCGTTGATTTTCCCTGGGAAGAGGGACCGCAGATTAAAACAAAACCCTGATTTGCCCTGGCAAATAAATGGAGAATGGAGGGGAGATTGAGTTCTTCAACTGTTCTGATTTTAGGCGGAATTAATCTCAGGGCCGAAGATATATATCCTCTCTGGAAAAAAATATTGATTCTAAAACGGGCTTTTCCCTCAAAATTATAGGAAAAATCAATCTCCTTTTCTTTCAATAATCTCTGCCGCTGGTCGTCAGTCATTAAACAAAAAGCTAAACCCTGGCTATCTTCCGCAGACAATTTCTTTTCCTTTAACAAGGTGATAAGTTGATCGGCTATCCTCAGGACCGGTGGATAAAAAACCTGCAGATGTAAGTCAGAAGCCTGTTCTTTAATAGTTATCTCAAGTAGTTTTTTTAATTGAGTAGTATGGTTTGCCATATTATTTTAGAACTTTTTTTATTTCTTCGACCACTTCCGATGGCGCGTAGTGTGCCTTAATTAAATACTTTTCTGCTCCCAATCTCAAGCCTTTTTCTACTTCTTCTTTTTGACCGAGATTTGATAAAACAATAATTTTTAACCTCCCGCCACCATATTGGTGGGGGGCATTTTTAATTTTTTCTAACATCTCCCAGCCATCGATCTTTGGCAAGACAATGTCCAAAACCAAAATATCAAATTTCTTTTCTCTTAATTTTTTTAAACCCTCTCTCCCATCGGTCGCCGTCTCAATCGAAAAACCACTATCTCTGAGCTTGGTAGTATAAATGTCTATTAAGAATGGGTCGTCTTCTATTAATAAAATTGACTTCATCAACTATCAACGAATTTACGAATCTGTACGAATTTACGAATTCGTATGCCGAGCCTAAGCGAGGCGGAAGAAGAGATTTATCTCTTCGCCCATTCGTAAAGGATTCGTACATTCGCTGATTATTACTTTTCTTCGGCTACTCTTAGGACTTCCTCAATAGTCGTAATTCCATCTAAAACCTTCAATATGCCATCTTGTTTCATAGTAATCATTCCTTGTCTTTTTGCTTCTTCCAAAATTTTTGCTTCTGACGTCTCTCTCAAAATTATTTCAGCCAATTGGGGTGTCATTTCCAAAATTTCAAAAAGAGCAATCCGGCCGGAAAAGCCGGTATTATGACAATCCCGGCAGCCCACCGGCTCAAAAATGGTTAGGGGTTCCTTTATCTTAATTTCTTTTTTAACTTTCTCGGGAAGCTTATCAATTTCTTTTAAAATTAAGTCTCTCGTTTCTTTTTTCGGTTTCACTTTTCTTTTACAATTTTGGCACAATTTTCTCGCTAACCTCTGGGCAGTGGCGATGCTGAGAGCCGATGGGAGCAAAAATGGCTGAACCCCCAAATCAATTAATCTGGGAATGACCCCAAGGACATTTGAGGTATGCAGGGTGGATAAAACAATGTGGCCGGTTAAGGCGGCATGGGTAGTCAGAGCAGCAGTTTCTGAATCCCTGATTTCCCCAACCATAATGATATCCGGGTCCTGACGAACGATTTGTCTTAAACCCCGGGAAAAGTCGTAGCCGATTTCCGGTCTCACCTGAGACTGATTAATTCCTTCAATTAAATATTCTACCGGATCTTCTAAGGTTACGATATTGACTCCCTCTTTGTTCAAGATCTGTAAAATGGCATATTGGGTGGTGGTCTTTCCGCAACCTGTGGGACCGGTGGACAGGATCATCCCATAGGGTTTCTCAACTGCTGCCTTTACCACCTCAAAATTCCTCCCTGACAAACCTAACTCTTCAAACTTCTTTAACCCAACTCTCGGATCCAAAACCCTGATGGCTACCTTCTCCCCCAGGGTCGTTGGAAAGGTTGAGATTCTAAAATCAATATCTCTGTCTTCTACCCGGGTTGAAAATCTGCCATCTTGAGGAATTCTGGTTTCATCAATTCTTAAATTGGCCAGAATTTTAATTCGGGAAATGACAGCCGGTAAAATTTTAATCGGTAAAAAAATTGAGGGGTGTAAAGCTCCCAGGGTTCTGAAACGAACTCTTAGTTTATCTTTCAGGGGCTCGATATGGATGTCGGAGGCCTCTCCCTCAACTCCATATTTTAAAATGACGGCCACCATTTTCGAGATAGGGGCTTCCTCAACCATTCTTTCGATTTCGGCGGACCTCGGAATCTTTCTCCCCTTTAATTCTGTTTCCAACTCTTCCAGGGCTTTCCCTACCTCCCGTTTTGGGGTTTTATATTTATCAAGAATGTTCTTAAAGTTGGTTTCGGTAATTAAAAAAACTTGATAGGTGAATTTTCCCCTCCTGGCCAAAAAACTTAGGGCCTCCTGGCTAGCCAAATCCTCAGGGTAAACCATGCCCACCTCTAAAACATTTTCTTTTTTTGCCAGGGGAACCATTTGATAGTACCTGGCGGTTTCTTCCGGAATTTGCTCCAAAATTTCCATGGGAATCTCCTCCGGTCTTATTTTTTTGAAAGGTATTTTTAAATAACCCGATTTTAATTCGAATAAGAAGTCCTCGGAAACAATTCCCTTTTCCAAAATTAGTTCCTCCTCTTTTTTGCCGGAGGTCTTCAGTTCCTCCTCCAAAGAAGCGGCTTTTTCTTTCTCCAAAATTCCTTTTTTAACTAATTCTTCAATTAATGGCATATTACAATTCTTTTTTTCCGCGTCTTTCCGCGTAGCTATCCGCGTAAATCCGCTTCTACTTAATTAGTAAGGAATAAATGGATTTTCTCGGCCAATCTCAACTTCCGGTCCCAGGGGAGGTATTTTTTCAAGTGGTTCAAAATTTTCCAAAATTGGACTCTTTAAAGTTTCAAAATCGATTTCTATTGTTTTAACCAGTTTTGAAATCACTTCCTCTGGGGGTTTCTCTTTAACAAAAAAACCTTTCCAAAGAACAAAGGCGGTGATTAAAATGACGATTAGGAAAACAATGATCAAATATTTTTGTCTTTTTATTTTTTCTAAAAACAAAATTGGCATATTTTAATAGCTATAAATTTTTATCGTGAGCGCAAAGTTAAATGGACCTTCTTTTTCTTTCGGCAAAGAAAAGGAAATATTCTCAACATCAATAAGTCGAGACGATTTTTCTAAGATATAAAGGAAGTTTTTGAAATCCGGATAGTTTCCGACTAAAAGAAAATTTATTCTCGTCTCCTTAATTTCTCCCTTTTCAAGAGGCACAGTCGAGGCCGGACTAATTCCTTTTAAAGAAAGACCTGACTGGCTACTTGCTTTTTGAATAAAGTTTAAGAGTTCCGGTAGGGAAGGGGTTTTGGGCAGGGCAGCGTCAATTTTTGAAAGGGAAGCTTCATATTTTTTTAGTTCTTCAGAGGTGTCTTGAAGGGTCTCAAAATATTTTTTTTGAGAGGAGAATTCGTCTTCTTTCCCAAGAATTTCTTTTTTTAAAACATTTAAGGTTTGATATTTAGAAAAAACGAGAAAAATGAGCAGAAAAAATGAGAGGGAAAAGAGGATTAGAATATGAAGAGAATAGTTCTTCATTTTAGTAATTAAAAATTTTCGGATTGAAAGAAAAATTTAAAGAAAATTCAATCTTCCCTCCCTTGGTAATAGAAACCTGATTTATATTTACCTTTTCAATTAAAGGTTCTTTTTCAAAAATTGCCAGTTGCTGACCTAGGGTTAAAAAACTATCTGTCTGACCGGAAAGCCCGGCTATTGAATTTAGGGAATTTAAATTAATTTCTGAAAAGAAAACTCGAGGAAGAGTGTTTCTCTCAAAGAATTCAAACACTTTTGAAGGAAAAAGATGTTTTTCAAGGAACGGGGAGACATCTTCGATTTTTTTCTGCTCATTTAGAATTTCTTTTTCCAGAGAGCTCATCTCCGGAGTTCTCTCTTTCAAAAGAGTTTCTTCTAAACTTGAGAGAATATTCCCTGATTTTTTTTCGAGAGAGACTAAAATAAAGTAAGAAATAAGCAGGGCAATAAAAAGGAAAATTGAAAAATAAAATAATTTTTTTTGCCAGGGAGGTATTTTTTCAATTGGTTTCGGAATTATTTCAACCATGATAGCCAATTATAGCAAACTTATTTTTCTTTTTCAACCCCGTTAGAAATTTCCTTACTCAAATACCAATTAAAATGGATGTTCTGTTAAGTTAGTGTTTCTGGATTTCTAACGGGGTCAACTTTTTCTTCAACTTTTTCTGGCGCCCTCACATCAATTTTCCAGCCAGTTAATTTGGCGGCTAATCTCACATTCTGGCCATCTTTGCCAATAGCCAAAGAAATTTGGTTTTCCGGAACAATAACCAAAGCTTTGTTTTTTGGCATTATTTTTACCTCTAAAACCTTGGCCGGTGAAAGAGCATTAGCAATGTATTTTTCCGGTTCCTCAGAATATTCGATAATATCAATTTTTTCTCCTCCCAATTCATTAATTACTACCTGAACTCTGGTTCCTCTTTGACCAACAGCAGTACCAATGGGATCAATTTCTTTTACATTTGAGAAAACAGCAATTTTTGTTCTGGAACCTGCCTCTCTGGCTATTGATTTTATTTCAACCTGACCGGCCGAAATCTCAGGGACCTCCAATTCAAAAAGTTTAGAGACTAATTTGGGGTAACTCCTGGACAAAAAAATTAATGGTCCCTTAGGAGTTTCTTCAACTTTTAAGACATAAACCTTCAATCTCTGTCCGGGACGATAAAATTCTCCGGGAACTTGCTCTTCTTTTATTAAGATTCCCAGGGTTTTGCCGATGTCTAAAAAAACATTGCGGGTCTCCAATCTCTGGACAATTCCCGAGACAATTTGGCCCTCTTTTCCTTTATATTCTTTCAAAATATTTTCTTTTTCTACTTCTCTTATTCTTTGCAAGATAACCTGTTTTGCTGTCTGGGCGGCAATTCGACCGTAATCTTCTTGAGTTTTTAGAGAAATTAGTAATTCTTCTCCCGGTTTGATTTTTGGATCTATTCTCTTAGCCTCATCTGCCATAATATGTCTTTCCGGATTAAAACGAATTTTTTCCTTGCCAACCGTAGCAATAGCTGAGGCAGGTTCTTCCTCTTCTTTTTTTGCTTTCAGTTTTTCCCGCCCAGAAGCTTCTGGGAGCCGCTCTTCAGAGCGAGCCTCGCCTTTGGCGGGGGGTTCGCCCTCTTTGAGGGCGGCTAATTCTTTAGTTGAATAAATCATTTTTTTATCAACAACCAATTTTACCTGCCAAAATTTAATTTGGCCTGATTTTAAATCAAGTTTGACCCGAATTACTTGCCCCCTTTTCCCATAATCTTTTTTATAAGCAGCGGCCCAGGCTTGTTCAATAGTTTCCAAAACTTTTTCTTGGGGAATTCCTTTTTCTTCAGCAATCTGGGCAATAGATGAGGTAAACGATTTTATATCCATAGAAATAGAATAACAAATGTCAAAACTCAAATCAAGTTTTTGTACAATATGAGGACATCGGTAACACTTTTATGTTAAGCAAGCGTTACTTATGTATTTCATCTTGTGTAGATTTTAATCTTCCCTTTTGTTTAATTTCCTTTACAAACTGGCTAATTAATCTTTTAACATCTTTGGTTTTTTCTACGGCCGTACCAATCTGAATCCAGTCGGCACCGGCTTTTACTATTTTCCCGGCTTGCTCCGGCGTTCTAATACCCCCGCCAACTAAATAGGGAATTTCAATTGTTTTTTTAACCGCAGCCACCATTTCTGTTGGTATAGGCGCGAAGGCAGCTGAACCGGCGTCAGTAAAAATAATTCTTTTACCCGAAAATTGACCAGCCAGAGCTAAAGCGGCGGCGATTTTTGGTTTATTTCTCGGAACTAAATTGGCATCCCCAACCCACCCCGCCGTCCCGCCCGGCTCAACCAAAATATAGCCCATTGGCAGAGGTTCAATTTTTAGTTGTCTAATAAGAGGAGCCGAAAGAGTTTGGGCTCCGGAAATCCAATAGGGATTCCGAGAATTTAACAAAGACATAAAATATATAGCATCGGCAAAAGGAGAAATAGTGGCAATATTACCAGGGAAAAGAACAATAGGTAATTTCACTTTTTCTTTAATTTTTTTTAAAACCTCATCCAAAAGTTTACCCTGAGCGCCAACGCTTCCTCCAACGGCGATAAGATCTGCTCCAGATGAAGCTGCAATTTGAGCAGCGTCAATCCCCTCTTCTGGTGTTGAATAATCGCAAGGGTCAATTATAACTGATAAAATTGCCCCTTCTCTTTTTATTTTTTCTCTGATATAAAGTTCAACCTTACCTAGTTTTATCATATTTTTCTTTCAATTAAATAATTAACAAATTCTTTTAATCTTTTTTTAGCGAGAGATGGCTTCAAAACTCTATCTGCCCCTTCCCAGGCCTCTCTCATAATTTTTTTAGCCACCTTCTTTGCGTATTCAATACTATCATATTTTTTTATTATTTTTAGTGCCGCCTTCCTTTCCTCTAAATCATCGGTGTGTTTATCTAAGAGCTCAATCAATCTTTTTTTATCTTTTTTCGTAGCTTTTTCTAAGGTATGAATTACCATCAAACTTCTTTTTCCCTCTTTGATATCGTTTCCAAAAGACTTTCCAAATCCTTTTCTTTCTGGGCCTGCTGAAGTTATGTCTAAAATATCGTCTTGAATTTGGAAAGCCACACCCATGGCTTCTGCCACCTGGCCCAATCTTTCAGCAAGTTCATCCTGACCCCCGGAAAGGACAACCGCCAATTTTGCCGCCATTCGAGAAAGACAGCCAGTTTTAAAGGCGCACATTTGGAGGTATTCTTTCTCGGTTATTTTTTTAGCTTTGCCCTTGTGCCAATAAATGTCTGTCCCTTGTCCCAGACCTATATTAATCATTTCTTGAATATAAGTTTCGTAGGCTCTGACTAAAACCTCGCTTTTAAATTTATTTTTATTTTTTGCTAAAGCTAATAAAGGAAGAAAATAGATAAAATTTCCGGCATTCATAGCAATATCTTCCCCAAAAATTTTATGCAAACAAGGTTTTCCTCTCCTTAATTCTCCTTGGTCTTCTAAATCGTCCACGATAATACTTCCCTCATGAATGAGTTCGGGGATAACTACAAAATCTTTAACTCTTTCAATATCACCTCCAATGGCTTCGGTGATTAATAAAAATAAAGCCGGTCGCCATCTTTTTCCACCCCGACCGAGAAAATTCCAGATAGGTTTTGTTAAAGATTCCTCGGCAGCTTTTTTACTAAAAATATATCGAGGTTTGCCAAAACTAAAATCTAACCATTTGTTAGATACTTTTTTAGGAAGGTATTTTTCAATCATTCTATCAATTTCCGGCTTCAATTTTTTTAAGTAATTAACTATTGGTGGAATCATTTTTATTTTTCACTTAAAACTACGTCTATTTTCTTCCAAGATTGAGAAAAGTTTTAAAATTTTGAAAACCTTTCTTCTTAAATGCCGTTTTGATAAAAGTTCAAAAAAGGCCGGAATGGTTTTCAGATAAAAAACGTCTTTTTTTTCTAAAATTTCGGCGATTTCATTCAAGGCCGGGTTTGAAAAAGCATATAAGATTTTTTGAGCCAAAAGCAGATCGGGGCTAAAAAAGGAAAGAGATTTAATTTTTCTTTCGTAAAGTTCGGGTTTTTTAGAAAGGATACATTCAGCCGCTATTTTTCCCGAGACCATGGCGTTATTTATTCCTCCGCCAAAAACCGGATCAATCAATCCCCCGGCATTCCCCACCAAGAAAGCATTATCCTGGAAAAGTTTCAATTTTGCTCCTCCCCAGGGAATTACCCAGCTCCTATTTTCTAAAAATCTATAATTTCCGAATTCTTTTTTTACTATCTCCTCTAGAAAATAATTAAGTTTTTCTTTTAAGTCTTTTCCCCCTCCCAGACCAATGTTGGCAATTTTTCTTCCCTTTGGGAAAAGCCAGGCATAACCTAAAGGAAATTTCTCCTGATCAAAATAAATTTTTATTGCCGAAGTATCTACTTCTTTTTCTAATTCAACCAGATATTCAATAGCGGGTAGGAGTTCAACCTTTTCCTTGAAAATTTTTTCTCTGACGATTGAAAAAGGACCATCGGCTCCAATGAGATATTTTGAAAAGAAAATTTCTCCACCTTTGGTCTCTACCTTCCAAAGATTATTTTCGAATTCAACATTAACTACTTTTTTTTTAAGTTTAATTTCAGCCTGGCATTCCCCGGCTAAAAATTTTTCAAAGAGCTCTCGATTTAAAACAAAACCGACATTCTTTTTACCAATTTTTATTATCTTTCCCGATGGCAAAATTAATTGAATTGTATCAATAAAAGCCGAAATCCAATTTTTTTCAGGTTTAATTTTTTGTCTTTCTAAAGTTTCCCGGCTAATACCTTCGGCGCAGCGGACAGGTTTTCCAATTTCTTCCTTCTGGTCTAAAATTAAGGCGTTATTTAAATGTCTTCCGGCCATCAAACCCCCCGGCCCGGCTCCAATAATAATGGTCTCAAAGCGGGATATTGCCATGCTTTCTTGGAATTTTTTCTCCCCTCTTGGTTAAAAGGAATTCCAAACATTTAATTAAAACAATCCGTGTATCTTTTGGATGAATGATCATCTCGAGCTGGCCCAATTTTGCTGCCCGCTCAGGATTGAGAAAAGTTTCTTTTAATTCCGCAATTTTTTCCTTTTCAAATTTTTCAGGGTCTTTACTCTCTGAAATTTCTTTTTTAAAAATTATTTTTACTGCCTGCTCAGGCCCCATAACTGCAATTTGGGCCGATGGCCAGGCAATAACTTTGTCAAAACCTAATTCCCTTGAAGCCAAGGCAATGTAAGCTCCGCCAAATGCCTTTCTTAAAATCAGAGAAATTTTTGGAACACTCGCTTCGGCAAAGGCATACAAAACCTTTGCTCCATGTCTGATGATTCCTCCCCATTCTTGATCTTTCCCCGGTAAATACCCCGGGCAATCAACCAGATTGATTAAGGGAATGTTAAAGGCATCGCAAAATCTAACAAATCTGGAAATTTTGTCTGAAGAATTTATATCCAAAGCCCCGGCCAAAATTTTTGGCTGATTGGCAGCAATTCCAATTGAGTGGCCATTCAATCTGGCAAAACCAATTATTAAATTTTTGGCAAATCCTGCCTGAACCTCAAAAAATGAATTTTTATCAAAAATTTCAGAAATCACATCTTTCATCTCGTAGCCCCTTTCTTCTTCTTCGGGGACAATATCCATTAATCTTAATCTTTCTTCAACTTCAAAAAACTCCGAAATTAAACTTTTTTGCCTGGGCGGATTTTCCAAATTGTTCTGGGGCAAATAAGATAAAAGTTTTTTCACTGCCAAAAAACAATCCTCTTCCCCCTCAAAAACAAAATGAGAAACCCCTGATTTTTGAGAATGCGAAGCTGCTCCTCCAAGTTCATCGGATGAAATATCTTGGCCAACCACCTTGCGAATCACCTCGGGACCGGTGATGAACATAAATGAGATTTTGTCGACCATAAAAATAAAATCTGAAAGTCCCGGGGCATAGCAGGCTCCGCCGGCCGAAGGTCCGGCCATGATCGAAATTTGGGGGATAACCCCCGAGGCTCGAACCTGAGTTCTAAAAATCGCGCCATAGGCATCTAAGGCAGAAATTCCTTCTTGAATTCTGGCTCCACCAGAATCATAAATTCCAATAATTGGACACCCGATTTTCAAAGCCAAATCATAAACATTCCAAATCTTTTTTCCATGCATTTCGCCCAGTGTTCCGCCAATTTTTGAAAAATCCTGAGAAAAAAGATAAACCTGCCGACCCTGAATTTTGCCAAAACCGCAAATTACGGCGTCTCCGGGAAATTTCTTTTTCTCCAAACCAAAGTTT
>Ga0210020_1004672_pt1 | contig 9982 bp, 8 predicted proteins | sample CryGeymeta201514_FD_183980 | JGI IMG/M metagenome (GOLD analysis project Ga0210020, IMG submission 183980) | Groundwater microbial communities from Crystal Geyser aquifers in Utah, USA - Crystal Geyser metaG 2015-14 (SPAdes) (version 2) | ecosystem: Environmental > Aquatic > Deep subsurface >... | reverse complement strand
CATTAGCATCAAAAAGCTCCAGCAAAGCCGTTGGGTGCTGCACCGCCAGGCGTATCTGCAGGGCATCCGTGCCGGGATTGGGATATACAATGGCTTCGTGCATGCGGGTTTCGGGCAGTTCGTTGTTGCCAACCAGCAAGCCTTCGCTGTTAAGTTTGAGCACGATAATATCGGTTTGTGGCACGGGATCGTTCAGATAATCGTAGCGTGTGCCGCTAACCAAACAGCCGCCATCGCGGGTGGCGATAAGTTTATTCATCAAGTGGTTTGCATTGCCCCCATAAAACCTTTCCCAGCGGATATTGAGCAGGCTGTCGGTTTGCAAGATTACAAACCAGGTGGGCACGGGTTGTTGGCCGGGATCGAGGGCATAAGGCATGTTGTGGGTGCCGCCAATAAAGATGGAATCCTTGTTTTGAAAGTCTATGCCATTGGTGAATGCCGGAAAGTCAACCGTATCAGCCCTGCCCCAGGAGTTGAACAGGTATCCGGTGGTATCGAAATAATGTGGCTGACGGAGAAAGCCTAAATTATGATCATTGTCTGGAAGATAATCTCCCATCAAATAGAATGAGGTATCGCTGTCCCATTTTACTCCAAAATTAGCTGTTATACTTTTCGGCACTCTTTGTTCCTCCACCAAATTAAATAATGAGTCGAAAATTTCGTATTTATTTGTTAATAGATTTAAGCCCCAATAGGTATTATTTTCGATCTTTTTCAGGTGGGAATATGCTTTAGGATAATCTATAAGTAACTTTTGTTTAATGATGTTAAAGTTGGAATCTGTTTCAATTAAATAGGAGTGTTTAAAACCAACTGATACTGCAATATTAATAAATAACTTCTCATCACTACTAGAATATGATCCCCAGCTACCAGTAAGTCTATATGAACTATCTGCAAACATCATATTTTGGGTAGTTACCTCCATATTTTCATTCATCATCTGCATTTGCAGGCCGCAATTTTTATGGGGTGGGCTGAGGTCTCGAAACGTTGATAAAACAACATAATTATCATTTTTTACCGGTAGAATTTGTGATAGTGAAGTCCATTTGCCAGGAAGTGTAAATTGAACAGAATCAACAAACGTACCCTGAGGATCTATTTTAAGCAAAAGTGATTTGTAGTTATACTGTTGTTCAAGCATAATTGTCCGTCCTCCGACAAAGATTGACCCATCATTCCCTTCCACTAAATCAATAGTTTCTTCATCAATATCGGGCGTACGTAGCACATACTCCCAGGTTGTTTGCTGGGCATGGATATTTACGGTTACTTGTAAAAACAAAATCACGAAAATGTACTTTAGCTTATTCATTATAAATTGATTAGGTTTTTACATCTTCACCCACTTCCCGCTTTCCAGCAAACCGGTATCTGCACTCAGGCGGTAGATGTAGGTGCCTGTAGGCAAATGATACACAACAATGTGGCTTTCCTTTTGGTGGAGTTGTTGGCTGAGTACGAGCCTGCCATTAGCATCAAAAAGCTCCAGCAAAGCTGTTGGATGTTGCACGGCCAGGCGTATCTGCATGGCGTCCGTACCGGGATTGGGATAAACAATGGCTTCGGACATGCGGGTTTCGGGCAGTTCGTTGTTGCCAACCAGCAGGCCTTCGCTGTTGAGCTTGAGCACGATGATATCGGTTTGTGGCACGGGATCGTTCATATAATCGTAGCGTGTACCTGCTACCAGGCAACCGCCATCGCGGGTAGCGATCAGGTTGGTCATCACGTAGCATGCATCCCCACCAAAGAAACGTTCCCACCTGATGTTTAACAGGCTATCGGTCTGAAACAGCATAAACCAGGATGGTTTTGTGGAATAGTATGGATTGTTGTCATAATTCAAATTTCTTGTCCCTCCAGTAAATATCGTATCTTTTATAATAAAATCAACACCCCCTCTTACACAAGGGTGATCAGTTGTATCAGACACCTTAAGGATATTTAACTTATATCCGGCAGTATCAATGGGATGATAAAACCTAAGCAGGGCTAAATTTTTGTTTGGTAGTGGATACAGGTTGTAACCTAAAAGATAAAAGCTGGTATCGGTGTCCCATTTCACAGAATAGTCTCCAAAAATGTAATCTGGAACATCCATTATTTCCGTTTTAGTTAGTGTACTGTCTAAAATGCAAATATCCCTGGCAACTTCTTCAATAACCCAGTACTGATTATCATCGAATTGTTTGAAAAATGAAATCCCCATATAACCTTCAAATTCATTGAATCCTATACTGTCCATTTCTTCATTGAGAATCATCACAAAACTATGACGCTCAGAAAATAAATCTCCAGTATAATAACTGCCACTAAGCAGGAGATGTCCATTTTTCTCGTAATTTGAATAGATGCTGCGATATTTTTTATTTGGTGGCAAATAATATTTAGCTGAATCAATGATTCCTAAATTGTCGTTGATTAAATAAACAAGTATTGTTACATTGTTTACTGTTTCAGGATCAAATTCCACACCGGTTAATATAAATACACCAGGTTCTTTCTCATGAATATTATATAATATCCTGCTTTTATCAGGGCTAGCTAGCCTTAAAGTGTCTAATAATTCTCCTTGCGCATTCATTCGACCAACAAGCGCATCTTGTATTGAGCTGTTTACCTTGTTGCTGATAACAGTAAAATACACTATGCCACTACTGTCTTCAACCATATCAGTGCACACTAAATTATCGCCATTACCTATGATAACCTCAAAAGTCTTGTCCTGAGAAAAAAGTTGACCTGAGAAAAACAACACAATAAAAAAAACAAAAAATGCTTTAATCTTTTTCATATTGAGATGAAATTAAATTGCTGGCTCAAAAATCCCAATCCATACATTTGTATAACGTTAGAAATCAATTGCCTGGAGAATTATAAACTTTTGAGCCAGCTATGATTTACTATTCAATAGGCGGAATTAAAGTAACTTCACCATATGTAGCAAAATAGTGATGAGAAATATAGCTGCCACCTAACCATAAAGCATCATCTATAATAACATTATACAACTGTTTATTATTTGGTACTACTCCTTCAGCAGGATCAGTAAAGATTAAATGTGATTGCTCAAGATAATAGGTCATCATATCATCTTCAATACAATAATAATAATCATGGTAACCACCAAACAACCTTCCTTCGAATTCATAGTCATAGATGACATCTACCTCTATTGTTTCCAAAGTGTTCAGTATAAAACGATAATTCCTGTCAGGCACAACCCAGGGATTATTCATTCGTCTTTGAATCTCATTAGAGGCATCAGAAACGTCTGCCATCGTGCCATCGCATCTTCCTTGATCATAGCCCCAATACCAATCATCATCAGCATCAAAGGGTTCGTATATGCCGGCAACCAGCCTTAATCCAATGACCCGGCTTGCACTCACATAAGCAGTGTTGCCCTGCACACTGTCCAAAGCCACATCCGTAAGCTTCAAATAATTGTCACTACCTTCCAGTTCGGCCATTTCATTTGCCAGGTCGGTCTGCATGTTGGCGTACACGTCAGCAGCATCCGTCAGGCTCAGGTTGCCATTGTCGAGCGTGGCAGTGTAAGTAGTTTTAATCACCACAAAATTTTCATACGCTAAATCAGGGCGGGCATTGTTGTAGTTTTCCAATGCCTCGGTGTACCAAACCAGCGAATCCACGCTAATGTTTTCGCCTGATTTAAGATTGCTATTTAGCTTGGTATCAAAACCCTCTATTTGCCGTATGATTTGTTGGCTTTTTTCGATCAGGCTTTGATCTACTGGATTGGTCATGGGTTCTTGTTCTTTTTTACAACTGTAAACAAACAGTGCAAGGAGTGGAATTATTATCCATAAACGAGATATTTTTTTCATTTTCTTGTGTTTTTGTGAATGAATGTAATTGGTCTGACATTTAATTTGCTGGTGATTGCTGCTGCCCAACAGACCGATATGGAATAAACAACAGGGCATCAGCTCAACCCAATGAAATTGTTTTTCCCGATTTTAACGAGCTTGTTTTTCGGCGCAAATAAAGTGATGAATAATTGAGTATTGTAGAAAATTGAAAAAACAAGAATTGAAACCAGCTTCCTGAACCACTGGAATAAGGTTAATGGTGAGGGTAAAATGCCCAATATCAAAACATTATACATTACGGAACCTGATTGTTTGTTTCTTTGGTCAAAGATACAAAAGATTTTTTTTGATATCGCGGGCTTACTGCATTTTTTTGAGGTTGAGGTTTAGAAGATCCTTCTCAACCTTAACCTCAACCTTTCCTATTTTTAGTATAACCTGATTTACAAACCAGCAGGGGAGGTTTCATATTTTCACCCACTTCCCGCTTTCCAGCAAACCGGTATCTGCACTCAGGCGGTAGATGTAGGTGCCTGTAGGCAAATGATCCACAACAATGTGGCTTTCCTTTTGGTGGAGTTGTTGGCTGAGTACGAGCCTGCCATTAGCATCAAAAAGCTCCAGCAAAGCCGTTGGGTGCTGCACCGCCAGGCGTATCTGCAGGGCATCCGTGCCGGGATTGGGATATACAATGGCTTCGTGCATCTGCGTTTCGGGCAGTTCGTGGTCTCCTACCAGCAGGCCTTCGCTGTTGAGCTTGAGAACGATAATATCGGTTTGTGGCTCTGGATTATTCATATAATCGTAGCGTGTGCCTGCTACCAGGCAGCCGCCATCGCGTGTGGCGATAAGTTTTTGCATCACATAATAGGCATCACCACCATAGAAGCGTTCCCATCTCACATTTAACAGGCTATCGGTCTGAAACAGCATAAACCAGGAGGGCTGGTCGGAATGGTAAATATTGTATTTGTCCAGATTGCGTGTACCGCCTACAAAAACAGAATCTTTGTTCTTAAAATCAAGCCCGTTTCGTAAGGAAGGATAATCAGTAGTATCCGATATTTTCAGGATGTTTGTCTGATATCCGCTTGTATCAATGGGATGAAAAAACCTAAGCAAGGATAAATTGTAGTTTGGTGGAGGATAGAGATTATAACCCAAAAGATAAAAGCTGGTATCGGTGTCCCATTTTACGGAATAATTACCGAAAATAAAATCTGGCACATTGATAGTTTCTACCTTACTAAGCAAACTATCAAGAATAGAGATTTCGGTAATAACCTCCTCAATCACCCAATAATTATTATTTGATAGGTTTCTAAAGTGAGAAATTACAACATCACCCTCAAATGAATTGAATTTGATGCTGTCAAGTGATTGATTCATTATCAATACAAAACTATGTCTTTCTTCAGCCGTTGGGCCATGATAATATCCACCACTAATAAGAAATTGGTTATTATTACCTAAAAACGAATGTAAATTGATCAAACGTTCTTCATCAGGCAAATCGATCGCGGCACTGTCAATACTTGTTAAATTTTCATTCAATAAATTAAATATCAAAGTATTATTATCAGAATTATCAGGACTATTTTCAGTTCCAGCTAAAAGAATAGTACCTACATCAGTAAGATGAATATTATAAAAGACTTTACTCTTACTTATGTGAGAATATGTCATAGTGTCCAAAATATCGCCCATTTGATTCAATTTACCAAGAATCGTATGTTTTTGATCACTAGATACTTGATTGCTTGAAATTGTTAAATATACATTTCCAGAATTATCTTCGATCATGTCGGTAAGTGTCAAGTTGTTACCATTTTCGAGAACAAACTCAAAGGTTTTGTGCTGACTTAATCCACTAAAGTGTATAAATAACAACAAGAAGCATATGGCTATTGTGAAATTACTTTTCATAAAGATAATTTAAAAAATCCCCAACAGATCTTGTCGGGGATTACGATATTTAATCTATTATGGGTACTAATGTTACCTCGCCATAGGTTGCAATGTAATGATGAGAAATCAAACTGTTTCCACCACCATAAAGTGCGTCATCTATTTGCAAATGATATAAATGCTTGTTATTTGGCTGTTTTCCTTCAGATGGATCATTTAAAATCAGGTGAGATTGCTCAAGATAATAGGTCATCATTTCATCGTTGATACAATGATAAAAGTCATACGCTCCTCCAAATAACCTTCCCTGGAATTCGGGGTTGCCAATCGGATCAACTTCAATTATTTCCAAGGTATTTAGTATAAACCGATAGCTCTCATCAGGCACAACCCAAGGATTATTCATACGCCTCTGAATCTCATTAGAGGCATCAGAAACGTCTGCCATCGTGCCATCGCATCTTCCTTGATCATAGCCCCAATACCAGTCATCATCTTCATCAAAGGGCTCGTAAATGTCGGCAACCAGCCTTAGACCTAAAACGCGACTTGCACTCAAAAAGGCAGTATTGCCTTGCACACTGTCCAAAGCCACATCCGTAAGCTTCAAGTAGTTGTCACTGCCTTCCAGGTCGGCCATTTCATTTGCCAGGTCGGTCTGCATGTTGGCATACACCTCAGCAGCATCTGTAAGGCTCAGGTTGCCATTATCGTGGGTAACATTATAAGTGGTTTTGTTTACCACAAAATTCTCATACGCTAAATCAGGGCGGGCATTGTTGTAGTTTTCCAATGCCTCGGTGTACCAAACCAGCGAATCCACGCTAATGTTTTCGCCCGATTTGAAATTGCCTTTGAGCTTATTATCAAACGCCTCAATGCGTTGGATAATTTGTTGGCTTTTTTCGGTCAGACTTTGATCTACTGGATTGGTCATGGGTTCTTGTTCTTTTTTACAACTGTAAACAAACAGTGTAAGGAGTGGAATTATTATCCATAAACGAGATATTTTATTCATTTTATTGTGTTTTTATAAATTAATTGAGTTGGTCTGACATTTATTTGCTGGTTATCGCTGCTGCCCGTCAGACCAATATGGAATTAACATCAGGGCAACAGCTCTATTTAATGAAGTTGTTTTTGCCAAGCTTGAAAAGGTTTGGTAGTTGTGCTTTACGAGCGGATGGCTGCCACTTTGCGTAAACATCCCATAAATCATCAACCGACCTTATACCACCTGCCCGTAAATCTGGTTTAATGGGGGGTGTAAAACACTGGTTATCAATTTATTAAACATTTTTTACGAATAAGTTTTGTTTGTTATGCCAAAAGTAAACTATTTTTTTGGAACTACAAACTTCTGAAAAGCTCAACTTACATTTTCACCCATTTCCCGCTTTCCAGCAAACCGGTATCAGCACTCAGTTTGTAAATGTAGGTGCCAGATGGCAGCTGATTAACAGCTATGCGGCTTTCCTTTTGGTGGAGTTGTTGGCTGAGTACGAGCCTGCCATTAGCATCAAAAAGCTCCAGCAAAGCCGTTGGGTGCTGCACCGCCAGGCGTATCTGTAAGGCATCCGTGCCGGGATTGGGATATACTATGGCTTCGGACATGCGGGTTTCGGGCAGTTCGTGGTCTCCTACCAGCAGGCCTTCGCTGTTGAGCTTGAGCACGATGATATCGGTTTGTTGCTCAGGATTATTCATATAATCGTAGCGTGTGCCTGCTTCCAGGCAGCCGCCATCGCGGGTGGCAATGAGGTTGGTCATCAAATAATTGGCATCGCCCCCATAAAACCTTTCCCAGCGCACATTGAGCAGGCTGTCGGTTTGTAGAACGACAAACCAGGTGGGTACGGGCTGCTGGCCAGGATCAAGTGCATAAGGCATATTGTGGGTGCCGCCAATAAAGATGGAATCCTTGTTGCGAAAGTCTATACCATTGGTGAAGGCCGGGAAATCAACCGTATCAGCCCTGCCCCAGGAGTTGAACAGATAACCGGTGGTATCGAAATAATGAGGTTGCCGGAGAAAACCTATATTATGATCATTGTCTGGAAGATAATCTCCCATCAAATAGAATGAGATATCGCTGTCCCATTTTACTCCAAAATTAGCTGTTATACTTTCCGGCACTATTTGTTCCTCCACCAAATTAAATAATGAGTCGAAAACTTCGTATTTAATTGTTAATAGATTTAAGCCCCAATAGGTATTATTATCGATCTTATTACCCTCCTAAGTATTATGGCCTCACTGATACTTCAATGAATGTTTATTCATTGTTGCCTTTGTACAGTGAGTATGTTGAGTTTAGTGATTTTTATTATTATTTGCTTGATAGGTTTAGAAATATTAATGATGTTGATAAATCAACCATGTATCAAATGAATTTGCAATTATTTTTCAATAGCGCAGTTTTCATAAAAGCAAATGAAATTCGAAAGGACACAGTTCACCTAAAGAACTTATATTCAAGGTATCCGGATGAAGTCCTAAAGTTTCGCTTTTCTTATCCTGTAGAGCTCGTTTCTTATGATCTTGACACAATTAAATTATCTAAAACAATTGATCAATGGGAGCATGAATTTAAAATAGTGTTTCCAAAATATTTTGATGGTTATCGAGTTGTTTGTGATGAATTTGAAATGTCTGATTCGATTATTGTTGGCTTAAACAGAAAGTAATTCTCTTGTATTAATCTTTGCCCTGTTTGCTACGGTAATGACCATCGACTATGCAATAGAAAGGAAGTTTAAAATAAACATAGGGCAGATTTTTGAGTACTACACCCAAACTTTTGTTGTTACTACCTTACAGGCAGGCGGGTCGCTTGTGATTGGAGGTGTTATTGGCAAGGTAGGCAAGCTGGGGCGTGAGTTAATGCGGGCTACGGCCCATGGTGCCTTCAACGGCACCATGCGGATGGCACAGGGTGGTAAATTTGAACACGGATTTCTCTCAGGTTTTGCCTGTGCTGAGCAGTTTTGAGTTATATTTGTTGGATGAAGATAAGCCACGACATCTATGTAAGAACCTTAAAGGCAGTAAATTGCCGAAGCATATCTTCGCTGGGTGGTAGTGCAATGCAAAGTTATGGAGGCAATATGACCTTTACAGAAAAAACAGCCATAGCCGCTGTTATTGGCGGCACAGCAGAGGCTTTAGGTGGCGGAAAACCTGTGCCTCAAAAGTAGTTTGCAACAACATTGCCAGTCATTTGCAAAAAAATGATTAAATTTGGTACATGAGATAGTTATTGGAGAAACTTAATTTTACTGGAAGCACGAGGGTTTTTGGAAAATATAGGACAAAAAATCATTGTGGGCGTGGTACGGATTACACTTCGGCAGGCTCAGCTCAGGCAAATTCTATCTAACAAAATGTTAGCTATTTGATTATCTTTACTTTAGCTATAGATTGGAATCCGCGCCAGGGGCACAAGTAAGAAGAGCCAAGTAAGAAGAGCCAAGTAAGAAGAGCCAAGTAAGAAGAGCCAAGTAAAAAGAGCCAAGTAAAAAGAGCCAAGTAAGAAGAGCCAAGTAAAAAGTATAAAGACAAATCACCCAAAGACCAACTGAAATAATATCACCTGCTTGCCACAACTACGGCATTTTTAAAAGCTTTGGTGTTGCCATTCAGGTCAAATACTTCAGTAAGGATGATATAAATTCCTGTACTCACCCTGTTATTGTTTTCATCAAGGCCGTTCCAGATTAGCTGTCCTTCAGCGGCTACTAATTCACTTTTTACCAGCTGCCTGATTTGTTGTCCTGCTGCATTAAAAATGGTGATATTAAGGGTGTAGCCAGGCTCATCAAAGCCATAGCTGATGCTGCATACATCCTCAAAACCATCTCCGTCGGGCGAAAAAGTTTCGGGGCTGATGCTGATCTCATCCGTGCTTTCATCAGGATTCATAAGCATCGAATTGGGAAGACCCGGTGTGCCAAAACCAACCGATTCAGCTGCCGAATGCCAGTTGTCGGTATCCAATGAAGGGGCTTTGGCCGAAACCCGCTCCAGCGAAACGCCTTCCACTGTAGTGAGCAATGGAAAATGCATGTCTTCGGTATAACGCATCAGATCAATGATTTCACCTGTCAGCGACATCAGCAGCGCTGTTCCGTCGCTGTTGGAATAAGAGGGGAAGGAAGCCATTTCGACAAACACCTCCGGATTGCTTTGCGGATATTGTGAGGCAACCAGGCTGCCATTGGTGCTTA
>Ga0210020_1004649_pt1 | contig 10017 bp, 13 predicted proteins | sample CryGeymeta201514_FD_183980 | JGI IMG/M metagenome (GOLD analysis project Ga0210020, IMG submission 183980) | Groundwater microbial communities from Crystal Geyser aquifers in Utah, USA - Crystal Geyser metaG 2015-14 (SPAdes) (version 2) | ecosystem: Environmental > Aquatic > Deep subsurface >... | reverse complement strand
CGTTTTTTGTTGTACTATTCCGCATCCAGCCGCAAAGCGCCTTCAAGTTATGATTTTTGGATTATTGAATGGATAAACATGTTATTTAACTAATTTTCCTCCATGGGTTGTTTAACCACGATATCTTGGATACTACCAAAGATCTCGGCTATTTTCTTTTTAAACATTTGTTCAAAATCTACATTACTATAAACATCATTAGAGCCGCTTCTTCTTATTCCTATTGATCCTCTTCGGAAAATAAATACTTTCTCATCCTTATTATTTATAAAATAACCATCTTTCTTATAAAAATGAGGTGAACGAGCGCTCGGTCTAATTTTTAGGATAACCCCTTTTTTCTTGTTTATTTGTTTTACAGCGATCACCCAACCTATCGGCGGTTCAATAAAACTATTTATTGCATTTCCGATACTTACAGCGTCAAAAAAATTTTTAAAATCCAACTCATTTTTAACTTCGTAAATTCTTAATTCACCACCTTGATAATTGGCAAAACAAATCAGAGTTTGAATAATTTTAAGTTTTTCGGAGTCACTTCCATTAAAAACAGCCTTTTCTTCTCGAATATATGATTCTTCATCTAATTTTTTATCTTTTGGTATAATCATTTTATTCCCAAAAACTAAATTTTTGTTCTTTAAAAGTTATCCACAGTTGACACCTTTGCAGGTTCGGTTAATGTTCGGTATAATATAATAATAACATATAAAAGAACTGGGTCAAATCCTATGTTAACAAAACGGCAAAAACAAATTCTTAATTTCATAGAAAAATTCGTAAAAGAAAAGGATTACGCTCCTTCTCTTGAAGAAATAGGAAAGCATTTTAAATTAACGAAATCCACCATCCATCAGCACATCGAAACTTTAAGAGTAAAGGGATATTTAAACAAGATAGAAAACCAACCCCGCTCAATTGAAATAAATAAAAAGAGGGGTGAGTTAAATTTGGTAACCATTCCCCTGCTCGGTGCTATTGCTGCCGGAGAACCAATTGAAGCATTTGAGGATCCAGAAACTATTGAAGTACCAAAATCTCAATTATCTAAATCAGGCGAACATTTTGCTCTACAAGTCCGCGGCGATAGTATGATTGATGAGGGTATTTTCGACGGTTCTACTGTAATAATTAGAAAACAGCCAACAGTAGAAAATGGAGAAACCGCAGTTGCGCTAATAAATGGCAACGAAGTAACCTTAAAGAAAATCTACAAAGAAAAAAATGGGTTTAGATTACAACCCGCTAATCCGAATATAAAACCGATTTTTACAAAAGAATTAATTATCCAGGGGAAAGTTGTAAAAGTTATTCGAAATTTTGAAGAATTAAAAGAAAAATTAATCCCGGACAGGCTAAAAATTAAAAAAAATAAAGAATCAGAAGAAGAAAGGTTAGAAAAATATTTAAATAAAGTGTATCTAGGCGACATTATGGACCTACTAAAAAAACTGCCAGACCAAAGTGTTGATATGGTATTTGGAGACCCTGATTATAATGTCGGAATAAAGTATGGTGATAAAAAATATACTAAAAGTTTTGATGAATATATCGAATGGTATATTGAACTAACAAAAGAATCTTTAAGAGTCTTAAAAGACAACGGAAATTTATTTATGATCAACTATCCGAAACAGAATGCCCATTTAAGGGTGAAATACTTAGACAATGAATATCCTTTAATTTCTGAATACGTATGGGTTTACAATACAAATGTAGGCCATACCCCTAAGCGTTTTACTACTGCTCATAGAACTATTTTACATATTCAAAAAAGTAAAAAAAATAAATTCTATAAAGACAACGTAGCTCTTCCTTACAAAAACCCCTCAGATAGAAGAATTATTCATAATTTAAAGAACGGATCAAAAGGAAGAATGCCTTATTCGTGGTTTTACTTTGATCTTGTCAAAAACGTAAGTAAAGAAAAAACTTATCACGCTTGTCAAATACCACAGAAACTTACAGAAATGTTGATAAAATCTTGCACACTTCCTTACGATGTAGTTTTAATTCTTTTTGGAGGAAGTGGTTCTGAATTAGAAGTATGCAAATTACTTAATAGACAATTTATTTCGGCAGAAATAGATAAAAAATATTACGAAATGATTCTTTCCCGATTAAAAAATGGGTATATTGAAAGAAAATACAAACTACAATTGAGAAAAGCTAAAAAAGAAGAGGCGCCTTATTTATCACTTTTTAGTAAAGGGGTATAATTTTCTTTACCTGTTCGAAAGTAAAATGATGTTTAAGTAATATTAAAGCCGCAAAAAACTTGGCCCTCCCAGCCCCTCGGGCAGTTTTACTGCCAGTTCTAGTTTCTAAAACATACTTAATGGGAGAATTTACCTCTTGCCACCCCAGACGATAATTAAAATCTTCTTGAATCCACATCCATTTTAACGTCAATAGATACAAATTCGACTCAATACCTGGCAATTTAGGTGGTTTTTGAGTTATTGTATTATTTTTATATAATTCTTCTATCTGTTGCCAAAATATTTCATTATCACTTTTATTTTCTTGAAAGTCTCTCATTAATTCTTCGTAAGTAAATTTCTGCATTCTAATTTCTTTTCCATTTTTGAATGGAACTACTTCAAAATCATATAAGTTAGCCCATAACGCTGAGTTTTTATTGGGCTTTTTTAATAATCTCTTTCTAAGTTTCCTGCCAGGATAACGAAGTCCTATAATTGGATTCTTTTTTGTCCCCTCTACTATAAAAAGCACTGAACCTGTTGGTTTGCTTCTATGGGGACATAATGATACAGCGATTTCTTGATAAATTTTTTGAAGATCTTTAATCTTTAATTCTATAATTTGTTTCATATTTTTATTTTATCACGATTTTTGATCCTCATCCCCAGTAGTAGAACCTCGGTAAGCTCGGTTCACTACGGGGCTCCGCTTTTAAATTTTCTGGGCCTTTTTGGATTAGTTTTTCTCTTGGCCTCTTCTCTATCGGTATTGCTTTTATTTTATATTTACTTTTTGCCATATTTTTATCATTAAGTTTTTGCTGTTTTAAAATAATGATTTTTGATTTTCTAAATATTCTTCTGCCCCGAAGCAGAGCAGAGCTCGCTACGGGGTAAACTTTTTTGTTTTTTGTGGGATTCGTGAGATTTTTGAACCAAATCAGCGATTTTTTGCTGAATTCTCAATAAAACTTATCCACAATAACAGCTATTGACATAGTCCCTTAACTTGCTAAAATAATAATACTAAACGTGAGGCGGATTCTATATGAGTCCGCCTTATTTATTTTGCTTCAAAGTGAAGCCTGTATTTTAAGTACTCAAAATCTCTAAAATTAGACCCCGCAAATTGTCGAATTTCCCGCGCCGCCCTCGGACCTCGAGCTAAAATCACAATTTCTTTACCCTGTCCTTTAAGGTATTTCAAAACTGGCAAAAAATCACCATCTCCAGAAAGAATTATTACTCGGTCAAAATTATCTTTTTCTTTCATCAAATGAAAAGTCATATCTACATCACAGTTAGCTTTACGTTTTGTGGAACCATCTTCTTGCTCGTATAGTTTAACCGGCTTTAAATGAAGTTCATAGCCAAACTTTTGAAGTTTTAAATAAAAACGCACTCTTTGCAAATGACGATGTAATAATAAAAGCATCGCTTCACTTAATTTACCACCATCTTTCTCTATAAAATTTACTAGGTAGTTTTCGAGTTCAATAATTGGTACCGTTTCATTTTGTAAATAATCAAAAGTAAATTTGTATATTTCAACTCCGCCGAAATATAAAACGCGATTGACGTCATACTTACTTTTTAAATAATCTAAAAGTTTCTGGTAATCAATTTTCCAGCCCAAACTCTTTTCTCCACCGTAAAATAAATTTGAAGCGTCAACAAAAGCAAGGGTTTTCATATAATTTTATTTTTTACCCCGTACCGAAACGAAGTTTCTGGTGCGGGAGCGAAGAGAACTTCGTTCTCTTCTTCACCTCGCTTCCATAGTCGAAAGAGAATTTCATTCTCTTTCTCACCTTCGCTTCCTTTGGAAGCTCGGTAATAGAAGCTCGGTGGTTGATTATTTTTTAATTTTTAATTTCAAATTATTTTTGTGTCGATTCTTATCTCGCTTTGTCTTTTTATCAAGATTTTTCTGAAGCGCGGCTGTTAAATCGACTCCTGTTTGATTAGCAAGACAAATCAAAACAAAAAGAACATCTGCCAGTTCATCAGCCAAATCTTTGCCTTCGTCAGTTTTTTTAAAACTTTGATCGCCGTAAGTTCTTGAAATGACTCGAGCAACCTCACCTACTTCTTCGACTAATTGAGCTAAATTCGTAAGTTCAGAGAAATATCGAACCCCAACGCTTTTAATCCATTTATCAACGATCTGCTGAGCTTCCTTTATAGTTAAATCAGGCATAAATTTATTTTTTAATATTATATTTTGACCTTTCATAATTCTCCTTTAAATGCTTTGCTTGCCCCGTAGTGAAGCAAATCTTCTACTACCGGGTCTAAAATTGATTGATTTATTTTATTTTCCTATCTCGATTTGGTTGGGGGTTTCCAAAATAATTTCCGGCCTGCCTTGGTATTCTTTTACCTCTCCCATAATTCTGACAGTTTTGTTTAAATAATAATCCTCTGGATTCTGAACAAATTTATACAAATCCGAACTGAAAATGACGGCGGTAAAGCATTGATTGGGATAGGCCTTTTCAAAATTAAAAAACACAGTATTGCTTTTTGAATCATGATAAGCGTCAGCGACTTTGCCCTCAACAATTAATTCTCTACCCAAATATTTTCCGGCTTCGCAAGCTAAAACTACATCAAACCCCAATTTCTCTGTAGTTAGTTTTTCCCATTGAAATTGCTCTTTTTCTTCTCCTTCAGTTGGTGTTTTGGTTTTAGTTGACCACTTACAACCAATTTTTTTTTCTTTCGCCTCTTTTTCGGCTTGGGTGACTTCTTCTCTGTATTTCACATCTTCGGGAGAAAAGCGAGCCACTGCTAATCCTTCTTTAACTAATTCTAAACTAATATTTTTATCGTTAAGAAAAATATATCTTAAATACCGACACCACTGATCTTTATCTTCTGTCCCTTTTTCTAATTTCACTTCCTGATTTAAAATCAGTTCCTCTAACTTATTTTTCGCCGCCTCATAACAGGGATAACCCCTTTCGTCTGCGTCAATGCCTAAAATTCTCACCGAATAGCCGCCCTCAATTAAAAAAGTATCACCATCAATAATTTTAGTAGCTAATTTTAAAGCTCCATCTTGAAGCTCGGGAATATTTTCGCAGTTCTTTTCAGAAGAAGTTTTTACAGGGGTCTGACCCCTGTAAATTTTATTTGCCGAAAAATAAATTACTGCCCCAACAATCAAAGCTCCAACCACAATCGCCAAAAATATTTTATTTTCCTTTAAAAATTGTCTCATGGGTAAATCGCCTTCAACTTCGGCTTGCCCGCCGTAGCCTTCGGCGAAGGCGGGCCTAAATTTTGATTATTTTTTAACAATTTTTAGACTTCTTAAATCTTCAAGTGTCGGTAATGTTTCTGCTTTAGTTAAAATTAGCTCATTGGGTTGATTTTCCCAATCTTGCTCGTATTTTTCTTTTAAACTATCAGCATATAATCCTAGCCACTCCATGGCTTTAATGTTCTTGCCGCTCATTAAATTCTCTATCTTCGGAACACCTAATTTAGGTAATTCAAAAAAACAAAAAATTTTACACATATAAATATGTTTACTGTCAATTTTTTCATTTACATAATCAATCATATCTATACAAATACCAAATTTCATATTTTCAAAATATGGTTCGCTAATTTCAAATTTGATATTAGACATATAAAAAGATTTTATTTCTCAATTAATTTCTTGCCCTGAGCCGAGCCGAAGGGTTCGACTTTTTGTTAAAAATTATTTTTACTCAACACCGGGTGTTGAGTAATTTTATCTCAACTTCGGCCTAAATTTTGATTATTTTTTGAATCCGAGTGGCTCTTCTTTTCTCGTTTCCATTTTCTCCGGCAATTTAGTTTCAAGTATTCCAAACTTTTTTTTGTACTCGCTGATTTGCTTTTCCAAAAGTAAAAGAATGCGTTTCGCATGTTTTGGTGACACGGAAAATCGACGGGCCTGATTACCAGAAAAAATAGTGAAAACAAATTGCTCTTCGTCAAAAGCAATACTGACATTCACAACTGCGTAAAGATTTGGATCTAAATTAATTTTTATTTCTTTTTGTTCTTCTTCCATAATTTTATTTTTTACCCTGAGCTTGTCGAACGGGCTCAATTAATTTCTTGCCCCGCAGCGAACGAAGTTCTAGTATTGGGGTTCAACTTTTTGTTTGGCTTTTTCCAATAACTCTTTTGCTTTTTAATTATTTTTTCTCGCTGTGTAGGCATAAATTTAAAAAGCAAAAATTATTGATCTAAGAAATCTACAAATTCTATATTACTTTTTATTAATAACTTGTCTCGTTCTAATGAATATTTTTGATTTGTCTCTAAAGAATTTATAGCAAACCTTAAATGATCAATGAAAAACCTGGCTTTACCTCGCTCAGAGGGTAAAACTTTTTTACCCTTATGGACAATTTCATGGCGTAATTTCCGCGCATCTTCAACTATTTTTAATAAATCATTTGACAAAACATCTTCAAGCTTTCTCGATTTTACTTTATCAAAAAGTTCTTTTTTCTTTGACCAATGGTAGTTTTTTTCTATCTCCTCTTCAGCTTCTTGTTCTGATTTTCCTTTTCCGATTAGTTCATCTCTAATTTTTCTATCTAACAAAATTTCGAATGCTGTAACAGCCCGTCTTATCGCAGATTCATAATCTCCTCTAATTTTAAAGTTATATGCATCTAATAGCTCCATTTCGTAAGGAAGATGATTTTGAAAACTTTCATAATCCTTCCAAACTTTCTCTGGTTCTGAAATCAAATAGAAAGGTTTTAAAGTATTTGGTTTACCATATTCTCCAACCATAGGAATTTCGTTCCAAGAAAGATAATCATATGTATTTATACTATAAGCCGGCTCGTTATTTATTTTAAAGAAAACCATTGGTATATCCCATTGACTAATTTTGTAGACCATTTGATCAAAAGTAACCATTCGATATTTTTCTATAAACTCATTTATGTGAGGAAGTAAAGTTTGAAATATAAAATTTTTTAATTTAAATTTATTTTCATCTTTTAATAACTTAATCAAGCTTTTATTTTTGTCTTGAAAACTAACCTCCATAACTGTTCTACACTTTTGCCATAAAGACAAAATTTCTCTTTTAATAATTCTTCCCTTTAACTGTTTGATTTGCTTCGAATCATCTTTATAGAAAAAATCTTTTGGACCTATATACAACAATGTTTTATAATCAAATCTAATCTCATAAATCCATAACTTCCAAAAATTATTTCGTATCCTAAGTTCATGTCCATCGTTATATCTTAAGCAAAAATTATCGGGCATTCTTATCCAAAATGGAAGTTCAATATGAATAGTAATTATATCTTGTTTAAGAAACATACTTTACTAAAGTTTGGGAAACCTCTTTACCACCAAATTAATGGTTTGATTAGTTTGTAATCTAAATTTTCGAAATTAGCCACTGAATTAAAAAATCAGCTTATTTTAGCTGATTTTAATTTAATTTTTTAAAAAAGTCAATGTATCTCTTGACACAGCTTCTTGAAAGTGTATAATGTTGTAAAAGGTTAATATGAAGAAAAACTATATTACAATTAAAGAAGCGGCTGAGATTTTAGGAGTTAGTTCAATGACACTGAGAAGGTGGGATAAAAAAGGAAAACTAAAAGCGTTTCGTCATCCTTTCAATAATTATAGATTTTATAAAAAAACAGAAATCAAAAAATTATACAAAAATTTGAGACCTTAATAATTATAGAAAATTATGCCAAAGAAAATAAATAAAAAAATTATGTGGGGACAATATTTTACTTTAAAGGAAGTATCTGATTTTATGGTGAATTTAATTACTAAAAAAAGAGACGCTTTAATATTAGAGCCCTGTGCGGGCGAAGGAGTATTTATAGAATCCTTATTAGAAAAAGGTTTTTCGAATATAAAGGCTTATGAAGTTGATCCCGAATTGATTAAAAAAGTAAATGGTATTTCTATACAGTTACGAGATTTTTTAAAAGCAAAGAAAGATAAAAAATTTGATGTAATAATAGGAAATCCTCCTTATATTCATTGGAATAATATAGAGTCTAAGATGAGAAAATTTTTAGAAGAAAGTCTCTTTTGGAAAGATATATTAAACGGCGAGGCAGACCTTCTCTATCCATTCATTATATGGTCAGTTGAAAAATTAAAAATAGGGGGGGAACTAATATTTATTGTCCCCTATTTCTGGTTTAATTCAACTCATGCCAGTAAATTAAGGCATTATTTAACTACTCATGGATTTTTTGAAATCATCGTTCACTTCGGTGAATTAAAATTGTTTAAAGATGCATATCCGAACAATATAATTTTTAAGTATATTAAAGCAAGGGAAACTTCTTCTAGTTTCAAGGAAGCAATAAAAGTGGTGGAGTATAAAAAAAGGGTTGGGAGACCTCAAGAAATATTAAAAAATATCAGTAATTATCTTAAATTATTAGATTCAAAAGATTTTTTAATGGAAGACGGATACGAATGTTTTTGGATTCCGCAGTTCCCAAATTCTTTTATGTGGGGTCTAATCTCGCCTCAAAAAAGAGAAGTCATCGACAAAATAGAGAAAGCATGCAGAAAAAATATTCCCTCCGTAGATACAAAAAAATTAGGAGTAATTCCGATTATAAATTTATTTGATAAAAAAGATTTCAAACTTTTAAATATCAAGAAAGAGAACACGAATCCTATAAAATATGATAGTTCTAACTACTATGTGTTAAAACAGAACCCAAAAGATATTTTAGAACAAAATTATCTTAGACTTAAACACGTCTCACGAATTGGAGTGGGAACAGTAACTGGACTCGATGAGGCATTCCATCTTTCTGAAGAAGAACTGAATAAACTCTCGAAAACTGAATTAAAATATATCATTCCTATAGTTAAAGCAACGAATTTAAGAAGGTATTCTGTCAAGAAACCATCTTTCTTTATATGGGTAGATAATATTGAAAATGAGAAAGTATTAAAAAAACAGTGCCCTAATATTTATAAAAAACTTCTCCCTTATAAAGAGAGGTTGAAAAGAAGATACGAGAGAGTATTATGGTTTCATCACGCAACCCCTCGTAATATAAGTTTATTTAAACAATCTTTAGGAGACGAAAAAATATTTGTTCCTGTCTTAGATCGTGCGAAAATAAGTAGATTTGCTTTTACGGATAAACCTCACTATGGGGGCAGCGACTGTGCGGTGTTATTGAAAAGGAAAGATGTAATTATAAAAGATAATTTAAAATATATTTTGGGACAACTTAATTCTACGTGGTTCAATATATGGTATAGGACAAAAGGTCCGCATAGAGGAGATAGAATACAATATAGTCAAAGTGCGTTAGAGGAAGCACCAATCAGACTAATAAACTGGAGCAGCAAAAAAGAGGTTAATATTCACAATCAAATAGTAAAATTAGTAGATGGAATAATAAAAAATCGCAAGAAGGAAGAGCAAAACAGAATTTTAATTGATGGGCTTTTAAGAAAACTACTCTTTTAGATTTTTGATAATTTCAATTTTTACATTTTTAAGAATGCCAGGAGGCATATCTAAATTAAATCTTACAGAGCCACCGACTATTTCTATATATGGTTTTGCTTTAACGGAGTATTCTCCCTTTTCTTCCTCCACAACCCCTTCAACATCTGCGAATTCATAACTCTTAAGAAAGTTAAGATTTTGAGTCTTCACTTTATTTATATCGGCTGTTCCCCGTCTTTCGTAAAGCCTTACAATTACTTCACCATTTTTACTAAATATTTTATTTAATTCGGCTATAAAGACTTTGTTCAACTGGACATAAGCCACGTAAGTTTTCAGTTTTCGATT
>Ga0210020_1004644_pt1 | contig 10027 bp, 6 predicted proteins | sample CryGeymeta201514_FD_183980 | JGI IMG/M metagenome (GOLD analysis project Ga0210020, IMG submission 183980) | Groundwater microbial communities from Crystal Geyser aquifers in Utah, USA - Crystal Geyser metaG 2015-14 (SPAdes) (version 2) | ecosystem: Environmental > Aquatic > Deep subsurface >... | reverse complement strand
CTCCGATGAGGATGACAGCCCGGTCAACGTCTATGACCTGGCCGGGTTGACCGGGTTGGAATTCGGTGCTGCCAGGGATGGGCTGCGCCGGGATGGGCGGCTGATCATAGCGGGCTGCGATTTCGCTGGTTAGATAGGCGCGCAGGCGCTCTTCCGAGAATGTTTCGACCAGGGGTACTTCCGCCGTCGCGGATTTTCGATTCCACAGATAGTCCCAGAAGCCGCCCCAAAAGGAGGCGCCGGTGCGCTGGAGGTCGGCTGCGGCGAGCATACTTTCCACGTTCAGTTGAAAGCCGATCAGGTTGGGATCGAGCTGGAAAATGGCGTCCCCGTAGTGGATCTCCACCGGCAAGGAGTAGACCTGCAGCAGTCTTTGGGCAGCAGTTTGAGGGTCCAGCCCGCCGACGGGCACGCCGGCGATGACCATCTGTGGCGGATAGTCATTTCTCAGACGGCTGTACTGTACGAGCGTAATGACCGTCAAGATGCTGGCAATCGAAATGAAGAATAGGGATACCCAGCGAAGATAAAGGGAAGAGCCGCGGATTTTCACGCTGCCTCCGGCGGAATGGAAATTATGCTAAGGCGGTAGTATAACACACTCACTAAAAAGCAATTGTGCTACAATCAGTGAACGAGCGCACGATGGTTGCCGACTACGCAACCACCTTGGTTGCCGACTACGCAACCACCTTGGTTGCCCACTACGCAACCACCTTGGTTGCCGACTACGCAACCACAATGTGTGCGCCGAAACTTTCCCAACCGCGAGGATACTACTATGCTGCGTTCTTTCCTGATCTACCTTTCCAAAGCTGACTGGGCGCAACGCCTGGTGACCCGTTGGAAGTTCGCCTGGCGGGCCGCTTCTCGTTTTGTAGCAGGGGAAAAGATCGAGGATGCGATCCGCGTTGTGCGCGAGCTTAATGCGCGTGGCATCAACGCTACGCTCGACCACCTGGGGGAACATACCACAACGCCTGAGGAAGCCGGGCAGGCGACTGAGGATATCCTGGAGGTAATCAACCAAATAAGTTGTTGTGACGTGCGCTCGAACGTTTCCATCAAGCTGACGCAGATCGGCCTGGCGCTGGACGAGGAGCTGTGTGCGCAAAACCTGGAGCGGATCGTCGAAACCGCCGCGCAGAACAACAACTACGTCCGCATTGACATGGAAGATACACCCTATACGGACAAGACCATTCGTCTGTACCGGCAGATTCGACAGAAAGGTTTTAAGAACGTCGGTATGGTCGTGCAGTCCTATCTCTTCCGCACCGAAGCTGATGCCCGCGGCTTGCTCACCGAGGCCACGCGCTTTCGCCTGGTCAAAGGGGCGTACAAAGAGCCGCCGGAGCTGGCCTATCCCAAGAAAGCGGACGTGGACGCCAACTTCGACTTGTTGTCCAAGATCATGGTTGACGCTGCGCTGGTTGCCGGATCGCCGACCATCAGCGCCGATGGGCGTATTCCGCCTATCCCGGCGATTGGTACGCACGACCCGAGGCGCATCGAGTTTGCCAAGAGATATGCCGATAAGGTCGGGTTGCCCAAGAAGGCCCTGGAATTCCAGATGCTGTATGGCATCCGCCGCGACTTGCAAGAGCAATGTGCGCAGGAGGGCTGCCCGGTGCGCATCTACGTCCCCTATGGCACACACTGGTACCCTTATTTCATGCGTCGCCTGGCAGAGCGGCCAGCGAACATCTGGTTCTTCATATCCAATTTCTTCCGCAAATAAATCTGCCACCTTTCTGCTTCCGGCGGGGCGCGGACTAAAGTCCGCGTTCCGGAACGCAGACTTCAGTCTGCCCTGCATTGCGGACTAAAGTCCGCGTTCCAGAGGATTTTCGCTAAGCCTCGCCGTGAGCATTTAAAGGGTTTTTGTGGTAAAACATAGGCATGTCCGAAATTTCTCTTGCCCTGGTTACAGGAGGGGCGCGCCGGCTTGGACGCGCCTTTGCCCTGGCATTGGCTCGCCAGGGATTTGCGATCCTTTTGCATTATCACCATTCTGAGGAAGAAGCGGCTGCTACTGCTGAAGAGATGCGCGCACTCGAGGCGCCGGTTTATCTGGCGCGAGCCGATCTGGGCAACCTGACTGATCTCTATTCTCTATTCTCTACTCTCGACGCGCTGCCTCACCCCTTGAAGGTCTTGGTCAATTCCGCAGCCCTCATGCCGCGCGGCGACGTGCGCACGCTATCCGCCGCTGATTTCGACGCCGCGATCGCGCTGAATTTGCGCGCTCCCTTTCTGTGTGCACAGGAGGCCGCGAAGCGAATGGAGGCTGGCGGGCTGATCGTCAATGTGACCGATGTCGGCGCGCAGAAGGCCTGGAGCGGCTTTCCGGCCTATACGGTCAGCAAGGCAGCCCTCGAGACGCTGACGCGCGTGCTGGCGCGTTCCCTGGCGCCCAAGATCCGGGTCAACGCCATCGCCCCGGGCCTGGTATTGCCGTCCGAGTACGTTACGGAAGAAGAATGGGTGCGGCTGGTGGGACGTCTGCCGCTGAAGCGTCCCGCCTCGGTGGACGAGGTCGCGGCTGCCCTCGAATTTTTACTCAAAAACGAATATATTACAGGGCAGACCATCGTTGTGGATGGCGGCTACTCGCTCATCTAATCACCGCATCCAGCATCACTCATCACTCGTCACGCATCACGGAGTAATCCATGCCCGAAACCCCCACCTTCCTCTCCTCCCGCCTGCGCGCCGAGGGCGAAAAGATCGCGGCCTATTTCGCCGCGTTGACCGGTAACCAATGGCAGCAGGTCGTCTACACTGAAGGTGAAAAATGGAATGTGCGTGACGTGCTGGCGCACTTCGTCTCGGTGGAGAAGTCAATCTTGAAGCTGTTCGAGAATATCCGCAGCGGCGGCGGGGGCGCAAGCGAAGATTTCTCGGTTGATCGTTTCAACGCCGAACAGGTGTCGAAACTGGCTGAAATATCCCCATTCGACTTGCTTGCGCAATACCAGGAAGCGCGAGCCGGGATGATCGCCTGGGTTTCGGGCCTCTCCGAATCTGACCTGCAAAAGACAGGCCGCCATCCCTTCCTGGGCGTTACCACCCTGGGCGAGATGATCAAGATGGTTTATCGCCACAACCAGATCCACTTGCGCGACATGCGCCATGCTTCCGCGCTGAGCGGAGGGGCTGAACTTGGTGAAGCCCCGTAGTCGAAGCGCAGGTAGCCGCTGAAATGCTATGACAAATCTCCGTACGCTGCTCCGCTTTTCGCAACCTCTCCGGCTTTTCCTCGCCAGCCTGACCTACATCCTGGGTACGGGCATTGCCCGCTATCTTGGCATTCACCTCGAAAGCAGTGCATTCTGGCTGGGATTCGTATGGCTCTTATTGATCCAGGTTGCTGCTTACCTGTTGGCCGAGTACTTCCGCCCGCCGAATGAACCATTGGGTGAGGCAGACACCCCCTCCCAACGCCTGCGCTTGCGGACGCTCCTTCTGCAGGTTTCCGCAGCTGTGCTGACCCTGGTCGCCGCGCTGACCGTCGTGATGCTGCGCGGCCGGTTCATCACTCCCTCGCCCGGCATCTTCCTCGCGCTGATTTTCCTGCTGCTCATGGCCTATTCCGTGCCGCCGTTGCGCCTGGTCAATGCCGGCTTTGGTGAATTCGCTCTCGCCATCCTCTTCGCTGATTTCATTCCTGTCCTGGCCTTCACGCTCCAGGCGGACGAATTCCACCGTCTCCTGCCGCTGGTCACTTTTCCGCTGACGCTGCTGGCTGTAGCCTATTTGCTGGCGTTGGATTTTCCTACTTTCGCCTCCGACCAGAAATATGGCCGCCGCACCCTGCTGATCCGCCTGACTTGGCCGCGCGCCATCCCGCTCCACCACGCCCTATTGCTGGCTGCTTACGTGCTGTTCGTCACCGCGCCTTTCTTTGGCTTTCCCTGGCGGCTGCTCTGGCCGGTCTTCCTGACCCTCCCGCTGGCCGCCTACCAGATCTTCATGCTGCGTAACATTGCTTTGGGCGTCAAGCCTCTCTGGTCCATCCTGTCCGCCAACGCCACCGCCATCTTCGGCCTGACAGCCTACCTGCTCACCCTCACCTTTTGGATCCGCTGACTTTCATCTTTCATCCTTCATCTTTCATCTTTCATCCTTCATCTTTCATCTTTCATCCTTCATCTTTCATCTTTCATCCTTCATCTTTCATCTTTCATCCTTCATCTTTCATCTTTCATATCTCCCCATGCCTGAATTCCTCCACCTCCAGACACCCGACGAAGCCCGTTCGCTTCTCCTGCGCAGCTTGCCGGACCCTCAGCCGGCTGCCGAGACCATTGACACGACTCTGGCCCTGGGCCGGGTGACCGCTTTACCGGTCGAGGCGCCGCATCCGCTGCCGGCCTTCGACCGCTCCGCTATGGATGGTTACGCGGTCCACGCCGCGGATACCTTCGGGGCGAGCGAGTCGCTGCCAGCTTATCTCAAGGTTGTCGGGGAGGTTTCGATGGGCGCGCAACCTGATATTGACCTCCACCCGGGCGAGGCGGCCCTGATCCACACCGGCGGGATGCTACCTGCCAGCGCGGATGCGGTCGTCATGCTGGAATATACACAGATGGTTGGTAGGGGCGACCTTCATGGTCGCCCTGGGGCAGGGACACCGTTCGTGCCGCGAACACCGGCGGCACACCGGTGCGAGACGGCAAGCCCTGCCCCTACACCCGAAATTGAAATTTCGCGTGCGGTCGCGGAGGGGGAAAATGTCTTGCGCATTGGCGAGGATGTCAGGCAGGGACAGGTCGTCATCCCGGCCGGGATGTGCGTCCGCCCGGCGGAGGTTGGCGGGCTGATGGCGCTGGGCGTGACGCAGGTCGCGGTCGTGAAGCGGCCGCGCGTTGGCCTGATCTCCAGCGGCGACGAAGTCGTGCAGCCCGAGCAAACGCCGCGTCCCGGCCAGGTGCGGGATGTCAACTCTTACACCCTGTCCGCGCTGGTGACAAAAACAGGCGGCGAGCCGGTATTATATGGCATCGTGCCGGACGATCTCGAAACCATGCAGCAGGTGGCCCGGCGCGCCTTGTCGGAATGTGACCTGGTGATCATCACGGCCGGCTCTTCAGCCAGTGCGCGTGACATGACTGCGGATGCCATCCGCTCGCTGGGGGAGCCGGGTGTGCTGGTGCATGGCGTCAACATCCGCCCCGGCAAGCCGACCATCCTGGCGGTCTGCGACGGCCAGGCGGTGATCGGGCTGCCGGGCAACCCGGTCAGCGCGCTGGTGATCGCTGGGTTGTTCGTTGTGCCGGTGATCGAAAAGCTGCTGGGCCTGCCTGCAGACCGCCCACGCCCATCGCTGCTCGCCAGGCTGACTATCAACGTCCCCTCCCAGGCCGGGCGCGAGGATTGGGTGGCGGTGAGGCTGCTTCGGCCCTCACCCCTGGCCCCTTCGCGAAGCACCCCTCTGGGGCTCCCAAGTGCGGGAGAGGGGGAGTGGCTGGCCGAACCGATCTTCTCCAAATCCAATCTCATCTTCTCCCTGGTTGTTGCGGATGGACTGGTGCGCATCCCGCCGGATGCGAACGGCGTCAGCGCGGGGGAGGTGGTGGAAGTGGTGCTGATGTAAGGATTGGTATGGAGGTGAAGCCGCGCTTCCTGCGCAAGTCCAAGTTGAAGCCGACGGATGTGTATTTTGTTCCGAGGGAGTGAGAAGTAACGAGTAAGAAGTGAGAAGGGAAACGCGAATCAAAAGGGACTCCATTTCGTCGGGGTCCCTTTTGATAAGCTAATATCCCTTTCTGATTAATTACTCATTTTCTGTATTCTTCTTCAATTGCTTTTATTTGTTCTTTGGACAAATTTTCAACCATCCCTGTCCTAAGATTAAAGTATCCCATTTTACTTTCCCCAGGTATTTCTTCAACATGGTCAACCAGTGGGCATAATCTTTCTGTAAATTGATGAGGGGTTTTTCCTTCATATGTCAAGCCATCGGGACTAAAGAAAATCCTTTCAACAGTAAACTCCTCATTATTCATTGTTAAGAGAACACCTTTGCTTTCAGGGAGAATGACTCGTTTGTAATTACTCCCAAGTAATGAAATCACCTTTTGCCCCAAAGACATGGCGCTTTTAGGTTTGCGTGTCAACTTGATAAGTAAATCAAGAGCGTCCAGTGTCTGTTGGCTCACTTCGATAAGTTCCTGCTTTGACGCTACATTCCTCGCTTCCGTCAAAATATTATTAAGTACGGTTTCTTCAAGCACCCTACTGGTTAGCCTTAAACTTCCGTATGTTTGGTCATAAATTGCTATGAACCTTGCGTCTTTTTCCAGTGGCTCAACATTTATTCTAAATTTGTCGGTTGCAAAATTGATATCTTGTCTCTCATAAGGTATGAGCAAAATAAATGCTGCATAGAGCAATGTTGCAATAGCTGTAATGTTGACTCTTTCCTCATTAAAAACTGGATGTGTAATTATTGTCCCTGTAGTGAAGTAATACCGTGTGAATAAGGGCAGGTCAAAATAAATTCCTATTTCTCCAGTCAGCGGGTAAGAATAAGCCCTTTCAGTCGAACCTCTCCTTTCTCTAATACCATTTATTAGCTCGCGAACTTGCAAATGGCTTTCAAGACAAATCAAATCATCCTGAGAATAGCTTTGATATATGTCTTCTCGTAAATTTGGGAAAATCATCGTAGGGAGCGCTTGAGGTTTTGTTGTATATCGTTTTTCCTTTCTTACAAGAACTATCTTTGAGTTAACAAACACCTTTGAAACTCTGTATGGCATTGTGGCATAGTAGTATACAGCCCCAGGGTAGGCTTCTCTCATCAACTGTCCATATGACAGTGAGCCAAGAGGCTTAGAATTTGGGCCTTGTCTAAATTCAACTTTGAACTGAGTTTGGACATCCCTCAGAGGAAAAGTGTAATTGGGTGTATCGCCCGACTCGGATTTCATGTTTTGTAATTCTCTCGGGATTTGCCCTGCTCTTTCCTGTACACATAACCAAACGAATTTTTCAGGCCACTTAACATTGCTCGAAAACTCTCCTGATGACTTTAGATTCAAAGTTGTTTCTACTTGGTCGTGTTCTCCGCCCAGTCTCGCTAGACATAATGCATGTATATATTGAATATATGGGTTTTCCAAATACAAAGTGCTTTCTGCCAAAGGTCTTTGCAACAGCGATTCGGGCCTGGAAAATACGGCTTGGTCATATACATTGCCGCTATTTATGACTATCACACTTCCGCGTGAGTGCCGCCCAACTCGACCAATTCTTTGTTGCAAGCTGGTGGACGAAGGCGGAACCCCAACCAAAACGCATGTTTCAAGATATGGAATATCTATTCCTAACTCCAAAGCGCTTGTGCTTATTATGCCATTCAATCGTCCTTGAGTTAATCTTTCTTGTATTCTCGCCCTGTCTGCCTCTTCATAACCCGCGCGGTAAGGAAGTACATCTATTCCTTCAAGCACTGAAATTGTCTCTTCTGGAACATAGATATCATCATCATCGTTATCATTTACATCATTTGAAGTTGTTGCCTCTTCACGGAGTTTGCCGTTCTTATCCTGCTTCTCTTTTTTGGTATGGTTTCGTGCAATGATTGACGAAATAAGCTCTACTTGTTTTCGACTATCAACAAAAGTGATGAATCTTGCGTCGGTTTTTTCATAAAGTGGAGACAAAAGATTAACCACTTCGGTTAAAAAGTCTTGAACTCCTGGTGGATTAGCAAGATATACATCCACTTGGCTTTTTGGAGATGTATCTTGCTCTTTGGTGATTATTGTAAAGTCCAAGCCGAACAAATTATCAAGATGTTTTTCGGGATTCGAAATTGTTGCTGAAGCGCAAATAAATTGAGGCGTTTTCCCAATCATCTTGAACAAATGCTGGAGACGCCTAAACAGAAAAGCAGAATTGGATCCGAAAACGCCCGAATATGTGTGTACTTCGTCTACAACGATCAGTTCGACTTTTTCCAAAAAGGATAGAACCTTTTTGTTAGATAAACTTGATAACAGCCACGCATGAATAACATCTGGCGTGAAAATAACCACTTGCGAATCAGAAAGAATATTATGACGATAGACGGGAATAACACCACCATCAATACGGCCAACTGGCGTTTTCATACCCGCCTTTTTTATAGCGTCGGCCCAACGCTTTTCCTGTTCCCTTCCAAGCGCTTTCAACGGATAAATTGCCATTATTCGAGCAGATTGGTCGATAGCCAAACGCTCAATCGCTGCTATTTGAAAAGCAAGTGTTTTTCCTGATGCAGTTCCCGTACTGATACAAATGTTTTTCCCTTCCTTTGCATATCGAATCGCTTCCTTTTGATGAAAGTAAATTCCCTTTTCAAACGTTTTTAGAAGTTTTTTGCTTGCGCCAGAAAGCTCGAGATCCTGTATAGAGAAATACTTTGCTTCATTGGGAGGTATTGAGATTTGTCCTGCTAGCGTCCAATCTATTGATGATAAAAAATCTTGAATTTTCATAGCGTATTCCCTTCTATGCCATCCCGTTCGTCAGCAGTTGTCGATGGTTTGCAGATTTGGAATTATCAACATGCCTACACCTTGTGGCTGTAAGAGATGAAAACGTCGTATTTGAATTCTGATTCTGCTATAGCTGTTTTCCTTTTTTGACAGTAATGTCAATACTTTAGCACAAAATCCGCCGTTTGTGTTATCGAATTGAAAACGATTGATATAATTGGCGTATGTCCATCTACCTCTACGACATTCCCCTCCCCGAAGCCAAAGCCTGCCTGGAGACTGCGCTGAAGGAAGCCAATCTCTGGCGCGTGCTGGGGTTTGAAACCATCCCGCTCGACGAAAATGCACTAGGCCGTGTATTGGCCGAGCCGGTCTGGGCGAAGGTCTCCTCGCCACATTACCACGCGTCCGCCATGGATGGCTTCGCCGTCCGCGCGGAGGAGACTGCCGGAGCGCAACCTTCCACGCCGATTCAGTTATCAGTGACCAGAGACCAGTCATCAGGGCAGGCGGCGTACGTTGACACTGGCGATCCCCTTCCCGATTGGGCTAATGCCGTCATCCCCATCGAGAACGTCGAATCGCTGGATGAAAATGGCGAAATCACCGGCGACATTCGCGCCCCGAAAGCCATCCGCATCCGCGCTGCCGTGACGCCCTGGTCGCACGTCCGCGCCCTGGGGGAGGATATCGTCGCCACGCAGTTGGTGCTGGCTGCCGGTCAGGTATTGCGGCCGGTGGACTTGGGCGCCATTGCGGCGTCTGGACATGCGGAGGTCAAGGTAGCGCGCAAGCCGCGTGTTGCCATCCTGCCGACTGGCACGGAGCTGGTGCCGATTGGCAGCGAATTGAAGCCGGGCGACATCCTGGAATACAACTCGTTGGTGCTGGCCGCGCAGGTGAACGCCTGGGGTGGGGAGGCAGTGCGCTTCCCGGTCACGCCGGATAGCTTCGAGGCCATCGTTCAGCGTGTGCAGGAAGCGGCGCGTGACTGCGATTTGATCCTGCTCAACGCTGGTTCCTCGGCCGGGGCGGAGGATTTCTCGGCGAAGGTGGTCGAGGAATTAGGCACGCTGCTGGTGCATGGCGTGGCGGTGCGGCCAGGGCATCCGGTGATATTGGGCATGGTAAGAAATGAAAACCAGGCAAACGTGTCAAACGTCAAACGTCAAACGTCACTCATCACTCGTCACTCGTCACTCGTCCCCATCATCGGCGTCCCCGGTTATCCGGTCTCTGCCGCGCTGACAGCCGAGATCTTCGTCGAGCCGTTGATCGCCAAATGGCTGGGACGCAGGCCGGGCGAACTGCCGACCGAATCCGCCACGCTGACCCGCAAGGTCACCTCGCCGGGCGGGGATGACGACTACCTGCGTGTTGCGCTGGGGAAGGTGGGCGACAGAGTTTTGGCGGCGCCGCTGGCGCGCGGGGCGGGAGTCATCACCTCGCTCGTCCGCGCGGATGGGTTGGTCATCCTGCCGCGCGGCATCCAGGGGGCGGAAGCCGGCGAGCAGGTGACGGTGCACCTGTACCGCTCG
>Ga0210020_1004631_pt1 | contig 10045 bp, 4 predicted proteins | sample CryGeymeta201514_FD_183980 | JGI IMG/M metagenome (GOLD analysis project Ga0210020, IMG submission 183980) | Groundwater microbial communities from Crystal Geyser aquifers in Utah, USA - Crystal Geyser metaG 2015-14 (SPAdes) (version 2) | ecosystem: Environmental > Aquatic > Deep subsurface >... | reverse complement strand
TTGCCAGAAATCGTTAAAGATGTAAAGAAAAACCTGGGTGCTACTGAGGGATTTGGAACGATGGTATTCAATGCGGCTGGTGCTAGGGCAAAGAGTGCTTGGAGTGGAGATCAAACTAAAGGATGGGGAGCAAAGAGATTGGCTACTATTGGTCTCGGTGTTGGAGCTGCCGGAGTCTTAGGTGGAGTTGGAACAGCTGGTGGTGCATATTTTGGAGCTACTAAAGGAGTTAACGGTCGAAGAGGTTTGAGAGGTGCGTTAGCTGGAGGATTGATTGGTGGAGCAAGTGGTGTTGCCGCAATTCCAGCCATCAAATACTTACCAGGAATTGCTAGAAAAGCCAGTGGTTTAGGAAGAAATCTAGAAGGACTAGCTAACTTAGGTGTTGGAACCGTGGCTCCAGCCCAATGGATTTCAGATAAACTTGCTGGCAGAGGTGCAAGAAATTTTGATCCAACTATTCAAAATAATTCACCTGCCGCCGGAGGAGGAACTGGCGCAGGTGCGAATAGAAGACCAGTTTCAAGTAGAGTTAGAACTAGAGCTGGCTCTAGATCATCAACTAATTCTAGAGTTTAAGATTTTTGTCCCAACTTTTTAATTAAATAATACTCAAACTAATTTATATATTTCAGTAACAAAAATGAAGTTGCCTGAATAAACATTTAAATTAATAACTAATTTGTTTTTTGAAGATCTGCAATAGAGGATTTTGCAACGGCTATTAATCCTGATGGTGCACCCGCTAGTTCTAGCAATTTAGTAACCTCGTTAGCACTAAAAATACCAATGCCTTGATAAACTAACTCTTTTTGAGTGCCAGCAAACCATTTTCTAGCAAATTTAGCTATAGCATTTTGACTCTCTCTTTCCCAAACCTCTCGACTCAAAAGCTGTTTAATTGCTCTTGTGTCTTTATAATCCATAGCCGATGGATCTCCTGAAGCAATACTACCAATAATTGTATTTCCAATAAATAATTTTTTCCAAACGTCCCATTGGCTATTGGACTCATTATTCATAACCGCTTGCTCAAAACTATTTCTCATGCCTTTAAGTTTTGGAGTTCTGACAACCTCACCCATCAAAGAAGCATATCTTGTTACTTTAGTTCTCGTGTCATCTTCAGGCTCCCATATATCTGAAAGTATATGTTGTGAGGTTGGATGTCTGCTCAACTCTATAACAAGTTTCCACAATTTATCTGTTACTCTAACTCCTTCGACCTCAATAGGTTGTGCAGGATTAGCATTTCCATCATCTATTTCAGCTAAATAATGTGCTTCAACAGTAACAAAATCCTGCCATTCCTCTTCGTTAGGCCATGTATGAAGCTTCACTCCCTTATCTCTTTGCATCATATAAGTTACTTCTCTGACAAACGGAAATATTTTTGATATGGTAATGCTTGAATCGAATGTCAATAATGATCCCGACGATCCAGGTTCTGCCTTAACTATATTATGCCAAACAACACCTATTCCATCAGGCCTAGTCATTCTATCCCAGTGGTTTAACGAAAGTCTCACCTCTTCTACCCATGCGCTATTTCTTTCAGCCTCAGTAACCGCTGTACTCCATGGAATATCTCTAAACGCTTCTCTGTCTTCAGCTAAAATAATAGCTTCTTTAAGAGTCACTCCTTCTGTTTCACCATCTGGAATATACCAATATCTATCATTTTGAGTATCCGAAACTGAATAAAAATTATCCAGCGTTTCTCTAGGTCCAGGAGATCCTTCTGCACTACCTTTTTTAGTTAATTTTCTTCTATATGACTGATTATAGAAGAACCTACTCATCACAAAAATAGCAGTTGGTCCAGCAAGAGCATCTAATATTGGCAATGTTATTTCTTGCCCATCAATTGTAATTGTTTTTGTGCCTGGAATCATTCTTTGACCTTCGGCTTTACATGGCTCTAAAGAATATTCTGCCAAGTTCATTGCTAGCTGTTCAGCTAAATGTCCAGTTACTACTGTCTTCTTTTGAACAGCATCTAAATAGTTCCTTTTTTCAACCTGATTTCCACCTGAGGCCTGATATTTGCCCCACAAACTATCGGGCGCAGCATTATTTGCAGTAAGTAATCTTCCAGCTGCGTTTCTACCATATAACATTTCTTGAAGACATTCACTCATATAGAGTCTTTTCCTCGTGGCAAATTCGCTCAATGATTCTCCTGGATATCTGTCTAAAGACTCTGTTACCCATTTTGGGGGTGTATCAGATCCAGCAATTAACCTCACAACATCTCTTTTTACAAAAAAATCATCTGCTATGGCTGTTGCTAGAGGAAATATTGTCAGCGGATTTCGCTCTCTAACATTTCGTGCAATTTCCGCATTTTTAGCATTTTCTGAAGTAGACAACCAAGCTGTTCCTCTAAATGTTGGTTCATTCATCGCCGCCATTGCTTGCTGAGCCCAAAGTAATCTTTCTGAAACTGTTCTTAATCCTTCTTTATTTTGATATTCTTCACCCAACCTAGCGGTTCTAGCAAAATCAATTCTAGTCATCTGATTACCAACATTACTATAAAAATCTATTAATCCTGAAGGATTCTTCTCAAGTTCACTAACACCATGTCCTCTATTAAGAGTATGTTGTACCTGAGTTACATCTTTAATTAATTTATCACCCAATAAATATATTTCTTTTCTTTTTGGTGAAGGAAAAGTCTCACTTAGAGCCATAAAAGATTTAAGCATCAAGTGCAGAGTCTGTTGGTGACCCATACCAACTTCCGTATTAAGCAGATCTACTTTCATAAAAGCTTCTGTTTCGCGAGCCGCATCACCTAAAAGAACTGTTTCAACGTATGCCCAAATTCCTGAAGCTAGTTTACTTGGAGTTTCCTTTCTCCATCCATTATTTTCTTTCCACTCTTTTGGAGCTCCAGGAATATATCCACCTGATAAAAAGTCGATTGCCGTTTCTGCAGATACGGGACGCAATTTCTCTTCATTTAGATCATAAATATTTTTCCTACGATCTATTTGAATTTTAGCTCTATCCCAAAATGGTTCTAGAAACTGAAGATAGGGCTGACTTCGATCGCCTCCAGGAATTTTAACATTAACTGAAGTCGTAACCTGTTTTTTTGCATCTTCAGTTGCTTCACTTAGCTTCTTGATAACATCTGATAATTTGTCATTTTCAGTCTTTTCTAAAACGGCATCACTGACTCCCTCAGATACCACCAATTTTTTCAGAAATTTATCTTTTGTATTATCAAAATTTGAATATAAACCATTTAAATTATTCTGCCAAAATGTAAATGCATTGTTCATTCTAAAATCGTATTCTTCTTGGATTGATTGTAAGAAAGCACCAGTAAAATCGAAATCTTTTAAGGGCTGAGTCACATATCCTTGTTGAATCTGCCCAACAGCAAGTATGTGAACCTCCAGCCTTGTTGCATAATCAATTAAATTATTGAAATCGTCTTCAGCATCACCAGTTGGATTTGGACTAGACTCTTCCAAATCAGAAGCCATAGCTTTTAGTTCTGGGTGAAGAATAAATATTAATTTTATCCAAACTTGGTGTTCTACCTTTTTTGCACGTTCCTCTAATTGGTCGGCAGATTTCAAAATATCACCTAACTCTTCTTGTCTTTCAACAACCTTAGTTATCTTTAAATTGACTGTTGGAACTAATAACGGAATAACTTTCTTTATAAAATCCAAATTTTTTGACATTCCTTTAATTAATACTACTTGAGCATTAAAATCTTCCTGAATTTGATTAAGTAAAAGATCATCTGCTGGATCATCATAGTCAAAATCTCTAATAATTCGACTGTCTATCTCGTCTAATACTTGAGTGATTTCGACAATTGATCTAGCCAACTCTTTAGATTGTTCAAGTGGCCACTCATCAACTTCTTGCTCTTTGTCAATGCCACCTTTTTTATCCTTAATATGTTGCTGAAAAAATTCAGCCAGCAAATCATTAATTTGTTGAGTTTTTTCACTATTAACAAATTCATCAAGCTCATCAATAAACCTTTTATTTTTTATACTATTAAGATTTAATTGTCTTCTTACTTCTCTTATATATCTTCTAAATAAGACATTACTGTCCCTCAATCTACTAAACATATCGGCATTAATTACTCCTGTTGCAGCTTCTTCAATCATTTCATTGACGCTGGTCAAAAGCTCATTTCTACCAATAGTGAGTCGACCTATTATTTCTGTCCAATCGCGTTCAAAATCAAATTTTTGCGAGTCATTATCAAAATCGCCTGAAAAACTATTTTCGTCAGGCAAAGAAAAAGATTTATTGTCAGCTCGATCGTTTGTTGCTATCTCATCACCTTCAAAAATTTTGAAGTTAAAATTTAATGTGGTTTCAATTTGTTCAAGAATATCTACTACATTATTTCTTTCATCTACTACGGCTTCAATATCTGGATCAGATAATTTCCCTTTTGAAGTGCTTGATCCATAGTCTTGTGTCCAATAATCGACACCCTGGATTGATCTTCTTACTTCGACAATAAGCCTTACTGCTTCTTTTTTATCAAGAGTGCTAGCAGATTTATCTCCAATGAAATCCAACAAGACCTCTAGGCTAGCTTGCGCTTTCCTTAGGTTTTGTTTTGACTCGCTCAGAACTTGTTCTCTTCTGGCGGCTTCACCACTATCAGCTTCATTCATGATCATCATCTCTTTTATTATAGCAATCTTTGTTGAATATTTCACCAGAATAAGTTAGAGTGGTGATATGCATGAAACCAAATCACAAACGCAAGTAGATAAAGAAATGTCTTTTGTTGCGACAGATGAAGAAAATCGCGTAATTCAACCACCTGAAACAGCATTTGTAGATGAATCTAATAGACTCGCTGGGGCAAGTAGCTTGAGTGAATTATTCGGAGTTCCAGGAATTAGAGTAGCCGGTTCAGAAAGTCAAACTCAAACTACCGGTTTAGCTACTCCAGAAATGCAGAATGAAGTACAAACTGTTGATTTGGCCGCTCCAGATTTACAAAATGAAATCAAGACAAGCTCAAAACCAATAGCTTCTGACCAAACAACTGAAAACCTAGCAAACCAAAACACAAAAACAGAAGATGAATTAAGGGAATTAAAAGCAGTAATTACAGCTAGAATTAATGCTATTCTTGCAAATCCTGAAGATTTTACGTCCCAACAACTTGGAGAATTACAATCTGATTTACTTGAATTAATGGCTGGAAGAAATTATCAAGAATTTCTGCAACAAGAAAATGATTCAGAACTTTCCATAGCGCTTGAGAACCTTAGAATTAAAATTGAAGAGGACCAACTACGTCAAAAAGAAAATGTAATTAAGACATCAGAACTCCTGGGAATAGCTGCTCCAGAATCCGGCGAAGCTGTAGATATCAAACCTGAAAATATTGTTGACGTTGTTAAAGACGGCGAGGATAAACTAGACATAACCATCCAAGATACTCAAGCCGATGAGCAACAAACAATATCATTTAAACAGCTTGCTATACTGGCATTGTTTGTAACAGCAGATATGATGATTTTTGACGGCAATCTCTCATATGCAATAACCAGTTTAGGAGACACAGGAACTAGACTTGCCAGACTTTCTGGAGTTGATGTTTCTGGAAGAAATGGAGGCATGAGGGAAGAATTTAGCAATCAATTAGTTGAAGCAGCTGAACCCAGAAAATTAATTACATTTTTAGAAGAAAGAAAAGGAAATGAGATGTATAGATTTTTAGCCGGATTAAGTAAAGATAACAGAGATAAACTATTAGCTGGTCAAAGATTTGGAGGTCTACTTGGAAGGCATCAACTTTCTCCGGAACAAATTGAAATGGTAACAAAGCAACTTGATGAAAACCAGAAAAAAGAATTCAATATCAGACCTAAAGAGTAAACTTCTCCGCTAATAATCAATTCTCACCTAGCTAACCATATTTATCAAAGGGTATAATCATTTTGTGGCTGAAATCAAAACAAAATACCTGTTCAAAAGAAAAATAATCGATATAAAAGATCTTGTCGGTAGAAGCGACTCCAAAGGTCGTGCTTTTTTCCTTGCTTCACTAGAAAAAACCCCATCTATAACAAATCTTTTTTCAAAAACTGAGAGATTTAACGTTAGCGAGACAGAATCTCTTGCCTCAGCAAATATCAAGGCTATTGAGAAACAAGAGTTGGTTATTTCGTCCAATAGATACTATACATATTTATTTCCAAGTGACTTAGTAAGAGCTCTTTCTGATTTTGCAAAGATTTTTAGTGAGAAAGACCAAACACTGAGTCTTTTTGCAAAAGAAAGGCTTGAACTAGTAAAAAGATGGGGAAATTTTGATCACGGCGATGAAACTATTGATGAAATAGCATTTTTTGAAAATGTAAAAGAAATTCAAAATTTATCAAACTTAATTGTGAGTTCCTTTCAAGAACATCCAGAGTTAATTCTTGGAGACACTGATGAAAATCACGATGATGATGATTCTCCAATTAAAAAAAAGAAAAAGACAGATAAACATGATGATAAAGAAGATGATGGAGGTGGTAAAGATGAAGATCCCGAAAAAGATCTTCTAGATGAAAAAAAAGCAAAATCAGCAGTAGTACCAAATATTTCTCAGGTTAACCGTCCAACTAAAGTTGATTTGCTCCTTGGAAAGGATGATTTCACCCAACAACAAAAAAATAGAATCCAATATGAAACTGGCTGGCTATACAACCGCGCAGTCTATGAAATGTTTACGGCACATGGCATAGACACGAGCGACGTTGATCCCGCCCTTCTAAACAATTTAAGATCTGATATATATAGCTTCACCTCCGGGCTTGGAGATGAAAAGTTATTGCAAATGCTTGGAAGTGCCTCAAAAAGACAAAATGCTTTATTAAAATTTTACCCAAAATTTGCAAGCAATAATTCAGCTGAAATTTCTAAATTTTATGCAGAAATTTCAAATAAACTGTCATATCAAAAACTTACCCCAGAGCAAAAAGCAAAATTTAAAAAATTTAATGATAATTTATTTAGTGACACCGCCTCTCAGGAAATTTCCGCAACTGAGTTGCTCAGAGAATCACTTAAAGATGCCACCGGGTCTGATAGTGAAGTTCTAAATAAAACTGTTCGAAATACCCTAGACGCTATGATTTTACAGTATGGCATAGATCAAGAATTCAGGGATGAAAATGGCCAAATCATTTCTGTAAAAGGCACAAAAAATAATCACGATCTAATCAAAATTTTAGAAAGCATGAGCGATGATAAACTCAAAATAATTTTTGATCTCACGGATAAAATGAGTCCTGCTCAGATAGATAAATTCAGATCCTCAATTAAAAATTATTCTGTTTATCGTGCTTCGGAATTAACATTTCATATTCAAAATACAACACTTTCAAAAGGGCTTATGCCCGTTGATTCGAACTCAAAAATTGGTGCCGGTCAACACAATTTTATGGACAGCACTAGAGTTGCAATTAAAGCCAATACTGCAGAAATTGTTATTGGCGGAATTGAAGAAAAAACTGGCAAAGATATAAGCAGTAGAAGAAGAGAGAAAATAGACAAGTTAACCAAACAATATAAATCTTTTATACCACTGTGGGAAAACTTGCAACCAGAAGAGCAAAGAATTGTTTATAATAAATTTAGCATTCCCTTCAATGCTTCCAATAAAGATGCTCCGCTTGCGTTTATTCCAGAATTTTTATTTTTTGATGTTTCCACATTCAGAACTTTTAAAAACATTAGAGGAAGCGATAAATTATCTGCCACCGAACAAGATTTAGTGCTTACAGAATATGAAGACGTTAAAAACAATGGATATTTTGATATTGGCAACCAACTTGAGTCAGAACAAGCCTACAGCCAGTTCATAAATGATTCATATTTATATAACATGGAGCAAGCTCAGTTAATATTGCTCGCTGATTTTATCAATAATGGTGAAGCCCTTGGCTCATATCCGTCGGCAAGTTTTTTTGACAACTACTCACCAAGAGAGCTGATGGAGATAGATCAATACGTTCAAGAAACTGGATACGAAATATCTGAACCAAATAAAAAAATTTGGGAAACTACTTTTGATAATCAATCATTTGGAGAAAATCCATCGGGCTCTTATTCAAGGGGCGGAGGAATCAGAAATTTAACAAATAGAATTAGTAATTCCAAACCATACAAAAAAATAGCACATAAACTCGGACTAGATAAAAACAAGTTGAATCCTACCAAAAGGATGGCTAAATCATTGGGGAAATCAGCGGCTTCAAATGTTTTTAAAGGAGTTTCTGCGGTTTCAAATGTCATTCTTCCTGGTAGCGGTCAAATTTTGTACCAGATCGGCAAAAAAATTGGTTTTAAGAAAACCCTAGCAATTGCTGGCTCACTACTAGCACTTCTAATTGCAAAAACCATATATGCTTTATCCACAATTGGGGGTCTAATCGGAGGAATAGTTGGAGGAATTGTTGGTTTTTTTGCTGCTGGTCCAGTTGGAATTGTTCCGGGGCTTGTGGTGGGAGCTAATGCTGGTCAAGCGATTGTTCCAGCCAATTGGTTCAACTCACTTTTTGGAGGAAAAGGCGCTACAACTACCTCAACTATTCCAGCTGGCGAAGCAGCATTAGCTAATTCATCGGCAAACACTGCAGCAGCTAAAATTGCATATTCCGAAGCAATCGCAGCTAAAAGCGGAATATTTTTTGGCCTGCCGATTTTTCTCTTAGCCCCTGGAATTGCAACATTTATTGCAATTGCGGTAACCATCAACACTATATTTATTATCCAAAGTGCTTTTTTAGTGCCAACTCCCCCAGGTCTAGTCGGCTTGATAAGCGAACCATTAGAATGCTCTGACTCAACAAACAATTTAAACATCATTACAGAACCAAATCCAAATGAAAACTCTATAGAAAATCCTGGTGGCAATATTATTGCCAACAATGCATATAAAATTGTAAAGATACTCGAACAAGGATTTTGGTGCTATTGGAATAAAAACCCTGCAAAACCACAGTTGTTTGATGAGGCCGAATTTCAAAAATATCCAAATCATTGTGTTTATAACAATAGCACTCCGACCGATTGTGAAGGAGACTACAAAAATCTCCAATCTGAGAATGCTTTATATTGGTGTACTTGGCTCGTTAGAGACTCATATGGCGCATCAGAATTTTCCGCCGCGGCTCAAACAATGGCTGATCAGTTTGCCTCAAAGCCCGGCTATGCTTATAAGGAGATCACATCTCTAGATTGGTCACAAATTTATCCTGGAGATGCGTTTTTCTTATCAACGCATGGAGAAGGAGGCCATATTGGGCATGTCGCCATTGTTGTTTCATCCACACAAGATGCGGTCATAACCGTAGATTCTAACGCTTATGCTAAAGTCAATTCGTATACTGTCGGAACCGATGGGAAAGTTCAAGAAGACTCTTTAGAGGGGCTGTGGGTAATGGGAATTGGATATAAAACATCAATTGCTAGACCATAAAAAAAGGAACATATGAACAAAAACACAAAAATTTTTATTATTTTTCTTGTTTTATTGTTAATCATCGGTTTGACTCTACAAATAATTTTTCCAGAGGAAAAACCAATTGCCCCAATAAACAACCAAATTCCTGTTGTTCAAGATTCCCCAGCAACAAAAATTAATTCAGAAGAAAATCCCGGCGTTGCTGATCAAGGACTTCTTGATATAGAATTTAATGAAGCATTGATTCGTAAAATTGATAAATTCCCATGGTATCAAGATTTTCCAATCGTGACAGATGAATTTACAATAGTTTATGATTACGAGCTCAATTCATTTAGAATTAGATTAAAGATTGCCGAATCCGCATCTCAAGAAATAAAAACCAGCGTTCAACAAAAAGCACTTGATGCTATGAAAAATAAAAACGTCGACCCAGACGAATGGGGCTACCATTTTTTATATTCTAAAAACTAAAGACATAATGTTATTATTAAATCAGAAGTATTTACTGTCCCGTACTTATGCAGCAACATCCTATCCCTCAGGATATCACCGGCTATAGATTCCACATTGTTGGAA
>Ga0210020_1004622_pt1 | contig 10060 bp, 17 predicted proteins | sample CryGeymeta201514_FD_183980 | JGI IMG/M metagenome (GOLD analysis project Ga0210020, IMG submission 183980) | Groundwater microbial communities from Crystal Geyser aquifers in Utah, USA - Crystal Geyser metaG 2015-14 (SPAdes) (version 2) | ecosystem: Environmental > Aquatic > Deep subsurface >... | reverse complement strand
AATCTTTTTCAGCCAAAAGGAGGTGAAAAGATGACCGTCTTGCCTGCTTAAAGAACAACCAATATGGGGGTGGGTGGTACACTTTTCAATTCCCGAAATTGGTACACTTTTACTTTCCCCTTGACAAAAGGACATGTTAAAGGGGAAGACCTCTACAGGGCTTTGGGACAAACTGATTCGGGAAGATATCTCACGGTGTTCTTTATTTATAAAGAGACTCATGAGGCCCTTGTGATTTCCGCCCGCGACATGACAGATAAGGAGAGGAAAAATTGTGCAAAAAGAAAAAGATAGAGGAAAGAAGAAACGAGATCCTTTACCAGAAACATTTGATTCCATTTCAGAGGCAGCAACTTTCTGGGACAATCATGATTCCACTGACTATGAAGATATGATGGAAGATGTTGATTTTCAGGTAGAAATTAGACGCCATGTCTACTTAGTGCCTATATCCGGACCGGTATTGGAGGCTCTTAGACAAAAGGCTAGATCCCAGGGAGTATCTACTGAAACACTTGTGAATCTTTTGCTTCAAAAACACGTTGCTTAAGCCCTGATGGAATACTAAACAACCCTCGACTTGTAGTCGAGGGTTGTTTAGTTTTGTTGACAAAATAGACGGGGGTTTATTAACATACAAACATGGTCAGGCAACTGAGGGTAGAGTATCCTAATGCTTTCTATCATATTACCTCCAGGGGAAATTTAAGGGAGAGGGTATTTTTTTGAGGATGGGGATAAGGAAAGGTTTTTAGATATATTGAAGAAAACCAAATAGCGCTATGGCTATTTTCTTCATGCCTATGTTTTGATGGACAATCACTATCATCTTCTGATAGAGATTCCTCAGGCCAATATTAAGAGAATCATGCAGAACATAAATACCAGCTATGAGGAAAAAGTAGAAAAAGGGACGTTGTTGAGTTATTGATTTATTAAATAATAAGCAGATATTAACAACAATGGTTTAACATAAAGCCAATATACTGATAAAGCCAATATACTGACCAGTGCTCTGACAGTTTGAATATATCTATGATTGCAGTTGTGAGGTCTAAAAATGGTGTACCTATCAGATTGACTATCGAGAGATGGGATCATATAGTTATTTCGCATCTGGATATGGAAAACAATCAAGGAGCTGTTATAGAAACAACCCGGAACCCAGATATGATTTTGAGGGGGATTGCTGATGAATTGCGAGCAGTTAGATTTTTCCCAAAGACCCATTTGGGACCAAAACATGTCGTCGTTGCCTATAAAGAAGTGAGCCCATGGAATGGTTTCATTCTTACGGCGTATAAAACATCCAGGTAGACAAGATTATGAGTGTGCCGAGAAAGCGTATTAACTCTTACCAGTGAGAGTCTGGTCTGGGTAAAGGTTAGCTACCAACCCAGCACCTAATCCCTCGTTTAGTCTGGTAACAGGCTGGGCGATGCGGGAAGAGGGAGGTATCGAGCCACAGCGAAAGCGAAGGGATTGAGCCTCGAAATATTTATGGTGTCAGGTTGCCGATGCTGTTCATTTAGCCGCAGGCAATACTCTCATAACCGTTATGGCGAGGTAGTGAGAGACTGACGGGGTCTAAGACCGTGGCGAGATACTACAAGGAGCTAATATGAACTCGGGAGAGCCAGAATGTTTACCAGAGAAAGGTCCCTCTTAGAATTTTCTGGTAGAGGATTGGAAAATGGGGAAAAGGAACGGGCTACTTTTTGAGAGGTATTCGTCCTATTTCTGTTTGGGGGCCATGGTTTAACGAACCTTACAAAAATTTTTCAAGGCAATTGCTCAGGGTTGGTATTTCCATATTGTCTCTGGACATTATAAAAGGTCGATGGGGTATGTGGAAAACACAGTCCATGAAATTCATCAATTGTTATTAGCACCCGTGGGGAAAATAGACAAAAAGACTTTTTATATAGCTGATAAACCACCAGTTGATTTATACGAGTTTGCTAATGGAATTCGGAAAGAGTTAGGGGCAAGGAAAATCAGGCATGTGCCATTGTGGATAGCGAAATCATCTGCAAGGATTGGAGATTTCCTCAAGCCCCTGGGATGGCGGGGTGTTCCTTTGACCAGCTTCAGGCTTAATAACATTCTCACGGGATATGTCTTTGACCTTCAACCTATTATGGGAATTGCTGCGCCTCTGCCATATGGTCTTAAAACTGGAATCAGTAGGACTATTCAATGGATGCGGGAGAAAAAAGAGCTTTGAGGATTATGAAAAGCGGTAAAATAGAATAGAGTAATAAAAAAATCTATGGTAAACTACGCATAACGGAGGTGGGCCGCGTTAAGGGCGGAGATGTTACAGAGGAGATAATGGGGTCTCCGGGGATTAAAGGTTTCGCAGATCTAAAAGTTCAAACTTTGGTCAGATTTTTTGATAAAATGTAATATAGAGGATATTTTCGCGAGGTGAATAAGATGAAGCTTTTAGAAAAAGAAATAAATGTATTATTAAAAAAAGGATTTTACAAAAGTAAAGAAGAATTGATTGACGATGCCTGCAGAGCGCTTTTGAGAAATAGACCTCATTTGAGATTGGAAGTAGCTATTTCACTATATGAAAATGAGGAAGTCTCTTTATCTAAGGCATCTGAAATTACTGGTGTATGTATAGAAGAATTTAAAGAATCTTTAAAAGATAGAGGATTATCTGTGAAAGCCACTCCGATTTCTAAAGAAGAATTAGACGAACAGACAAAGCTCATATTAACGGTATCGAAATGATAATTTTTGATACCGATATCTTAAGCATTTTTGCGAAGATAAGCAGATTGGAATTAATAAAGAAACTTTTTGGAACGGTTCATATTACTCCAATGATAAGAGAGGAACTTACCATCCCGTTAGAATATGGATATGATTTTCCAAAAGATATTTTAGATAATAGTTCAGTTATTATACCCACCGTGGAGGAACTCGGCCCATACAATGAATTCAAAGTGAGACTTGGCAAAGGTGAAGCGGAGGCTATCTCAATAGCAAAAAATAGAAAGCTGCTATTTGCTACCAATGACAAGGTTGCTCAAAAGGTAGCAAAAGAAAATGGTGTGGGTATAATATCTCTCCAGGCTATCTTGAAGGCATTAGTAAAAAGGCAAATTTTGACCTTAAATGAGCTCAATGAAATAATCAACGATATAAGATCGAGGGATAATCTTGTTATACCTGAATCTGAGATAGAGAAAATCCTTAAATAGAAGAGAGCCATAAAATTAAACCTCTGGTATGACTACCACATGGTCAAATGAGGGGTCAGGTCTTGAATCTTGACATTCCATTTAGCTAACAACTCAATGAAGCGAAAAGCAGCAAGCAGGACAGAATGGTTTTAAAATTATACCTTGATTTATGCGTTTATAACAGGCCATTTGATTATCAGGGACAGGAGAGAGTGGCATTGGAGACAAGTGTATTCATTTATCTTTTGGAAAAGGTGGGGAAAGGCTCTCATGTCCTTGTTGCCTCTGAGGCGTTGATATATGAGAATAATAAAACCCCTGATGAACAAAGAAAGCTGCGGGTTACCTCTTATTTTAGTTTAGCTCGAGAGTTTGTTGGGACAGATGGCTCAGATGTAGAAAGAGTAAATTTTTTGAGAGAATTAGGATTTTCTGACATCGACGCCCTACATATAGCCTTAGCTGAAAAATGCGGAGCAGATTATTTTGTCACATGCGATGATGATATTGTAAAATTATACGAAAGACATAAAGATTTTATAAAAGTCAGCATCATAAGTTTAATTGAGCTCGTTAGTTTGGAGGTGAAATAAGAAGGATGGGAATCACTTTAGCTGAAACAAAGGCCAAAGGATGGAATGCCCTGATAAAGGAGCTAGGGCATGCTGGGGCAACCAAGTTTATTTTACTTTATGAACCAGGTGAAGGGGATTATACCAGAGAGCGGAGAGAACTATTCAAGGGTATTACAATTGAAGAGATAATGAAAGATATTGAGAAGCTCAAGCAGACCAAAAAATAGGGCCATTTTTGCTGACCAGCTAAAGCTTTAATATCAGGAGAGAAATCGGGAGATCGAAAGATGTAGGGTCAGGTCTTGAAATATCACATTTAGCTATTAAGCTGTCAAACCTTCGACTTTTACTTTTCGGAGGTATTAAAAGAGAAGTATGAATATCCTTGTAATTGGTGGAAGCGGGTTTATCGGGACTGCCCTGATAAAGGAGTTGCTTACACTCGGTTATTATGTGAGGAATTTCGATAAGAACCCGAGTGTTGATTTTAGTGAGCTTTCTACCATTGCAGATGTGCGTGACAGGGATGCACTGAAGGAGGCATTGAAGGAAGTTGATGTCGTCTTTAACCTTGCAGCAGAGCACAGGGATGATGTGAGGCCTGTAACCCTTTATTATGATGTGAATGTTCAGGGTGCAAGAAACATCGTCGAGGCCGCAGAATTAAATAATGTCAAAAGGATTATCTTTACAAGCACAGTGGCGGTGTATGGCCTTAATAAAAACGAACCTGACGAAAATAGCCCTGTAGAACCATTCAATGACTATGGCAGGAGCAAGCTTCAGGCTGAGGAGGTTTTCAAGAGGTGGGCATCAGGCAGTGATGGAAGGTCACTTGTTATAGTCCGTCCCACGGTTATATTTGGCGAAGGAAACAGGGGAAATATCTATACCCTGATAAATCTGATAGCGGATAAAAAATTTGTTATGGTTGGTAGAGGTGAGAACAGAAAATCAATGGCGTATGTCGGGAATATCGTTAAATTTCTTGCACAGACGATAGACTTCCCTGAAGGGGTTCACATCTTCAATTATGCAGACAAGCCCGATATGGCTGTAAAGGAGCTTGTTGAGTTTATAAGGGGGGAGTTTGGGTTAAACAGCAGGCCAATGATAAGGCTTCCGTATTCAATTGGACTAATTGGAGGATACTCCTTTGATATCCTTTCAAGTATTACAGGGAAGAGATACCCCATCAGCAGTATACGGATCAGGAAATTTTGTGCAAATACCACAGTCTCCACAAAGGCCATTGAAGAGATGGGTTTCAAACCACCCCATACCCTGAGGGAGGGGCTGAAACGGATGGTCTTAAGCATGACCCCGAATGATAACACCAGAATTCGCCTTCGAGGTTCTTAAGGAATTTATAAACCTGAAAATAAAAGTGATAAATAAAGAAAGGGGGAGGATTTGAAGAAGGCATTAATTACAGGTGTACCTGTAGTCTTAAATACATCCTTTAATGAAAATGAACCTATTGTGTGTACCCCTCAAGAAGCATTGGACTGCTTTTTGAGAACGAAGGTGGATGTTTTAGTTCTTGGAAACCTCTTTATCACAAGGAAAAATTAGTTCTCGTTGTTTTAGATTGAGGCTTGTTTGAAAAAGGTGTGTCTGGTAAAATTAAAACAAAAAGAGAGAAAGGAGAACCATGAAGACATTGGAATATACTGCGGTTGTCTGGAAAGAAGAAAAGGATTATGTGTCTAAATGCCCTGAATTAGGCGTGGCAAGTTGTGGAGATACATTTGAAGAGGCTGTTAACAATCTAAAAGAATCTGTAGAACTTTATATTGAAAACGCCAGAGAACTTAATCTAATGGAAGACGTCGAAGAAAGTCTCACAACAAAAGAGAAATTTACTGCCAGCTTTGAACTGGTGGGTTGATGCCAAAACTCCCGATACTTTCTTCAAAAGATGTTATCAGAATCCTAAAATGTTGAAGGCGCCAAGGGCCGCGGAATGTACACAGCATTTATTGAGTTTATCGCCACCAGGATTTACGCTCCCTCTTATTTGAGTCTTGACTATGTGCTTTACGAAAATAATGTCTTAACCGAAGTGCCTGAACGAGGTGATAGAAGCAAGGAGTAAGGAGTAAGGGATAAGATATCAACTTCATGGTATAATTGATAGAAAAAGGAGGCGTGCAATGCAAAAAGTCGGGATTAGCGGTATAACTGTGGATAGGTTATTACGGATTGCAGAGATGTTTAAAGGCTTTAAGAAAAAGACATCTGTGCTTAAAGAACTCGATGGAAAGTATGTTAATGCAGGTATTGAGATGAAAAAACAGGGCATAACAAGCACAGATTTGATAAAAGAAATAAGAGAAGTGAAATAATGCCTAAAAGGGTTTTCTTAGATTCAAACATTTTCCTTAATTTCCTTCTAAAAGAGGAAGGTTTTTACGAAGGGACAAAACATCTTCTAACCCAGATTGAAAAAGGCGATATGGAAGGAATCACGACCATTATAAATATTATGGAAATATTGGCTGTTCTTAGAAAAAGAGCAAAGACAAGAGACAGCGAAATAATAAAAGATGTTGAAAAGATAGGAGAAATAAAGAATCTTGAGATTATTATACCAAACGAAATTCACATTGCACAGGCTTTTGAAATCCAGAAGAAAACAAAACTTTTGCCCATAGATGCGATCTTAATTTCAACTGCAAGAGATTTTTCAGAGGTATTTATTTCCAGAGATAATGAGTTGAAAAAGAGGGCATCAGGTTTTATTTCCATAACTGAACCTGAAGATTTGTAAGTTTCTGGAAAAACTAAACTGATACAAGACCCTTGTAATTTTATAAAAGTCAGTATCATAAGTTTAATTGAGCTCGTTAGTTTTGAGGTGAAATAAGAAGGATGGGAATCACTTTAGCTGAAACAAAGGCCAAAGGATGGAATGCCCTGATAAAGGAGCTAGGGCATGCTGTGGCAACCAAGTTTATTTACTTTATGAACCAGGTGAAGGGGATTATACCAAAGAGCGGAGAGAACTATTCATTTGAAACTTGACATTTAGCTATTAAGCTGTCAACCCTTGTGGAAGGTAAATGGGTTGAATGGGGGTCTGTATCATTTTTTTAAAACATATCATTAAAATCCCTCAGTTCCTTCGAAGAGGGTAGCATAGGGGGCCAAGTGGATAAGAAAGCATTGATAACAGGAATCACTGGGCAGGACGGCTCATATCTGGCCGAGTTTTTATTGTCAAAGGGCTATGAGGTGCACGGTCTTATTAGAAGGTCGAGTACCTTTAATACAGGCAGGATTGACCATATATATGTAGATCCACATGAGGCTGGCACAAAACTTTTTCTACATTACGGGGACTTAAACGATGGAGGTCAATTGAGCAACATTATCTATAATATCCAGCCTGATGAGATTTATCATTTAGGTGCGCAGAGCCATGTAAGGGTAAGTTTTGATATGCCTGAATATACAGGTGATATTACAGCTCTTGGTACAACAAGGCTTCTTGAGGCAATAAGGAGAAGCGGAATTAAGACCAGGTTTTATCAGGCAAGTAGTAGCGAGATGTTTGGTGATGCCCCTGCTCCCCAGGGCGAAGAAACTCCTTTTAGACCAAGAAGCCCTTATGCGGTGGCCAAGGTTTATGCATACTGGATGGTAAGGAATTACAGGGAAGGTTATGGTATGTTTGCTGCCAATGGTATCCTTTTTAACCATGAATCACCAAGGCGTGGTGAGACATTTGTCACAAGAAAGATTACAAGGGCTATCGCCAGAATCAAGGCAGGATTACAGAGTAAACTTTTTCTGGGTAATCTGGAGGCAAAAAGGGATTGGGGCTATGCACCTGATTATGTGGAGGCTATGTGGCTGATGCTACAGCAGGATGGGCCTGATGATTTCGTTATTGGGACAGGAGAGAGTCACTCAGTGAAGGAGTTTTTGGGGGAGGCTTTTTCATATGCTGGGCTTGATTGGAAGGAGCACGTGGAAATTGATCCAAGATATTTCAGGCCTACAGAGGTAGAATTTCTGCTTTCAGATCCATCAAAAGCAAGAGGAAGGCTTGGATGGAAACCAAGAATAAACTTTAAAGACCTTGTCAAGATAATGGTTGATTATGATATGGAATTTTTAGGCATAAGTCCTGTAGGAGAAGGTATCAAAATTCTGAATGACAAGGGTATCCACTGGACTAATAACAAGCTAACAAGGCGATAAGAGGTAAGCATTGATGATGGAGAAAGACTCAAAGATATATATTGCAGGTCACAGGGGTCTTGTAGGCTCTGCCCTGGTTCGTAGGCTTACGGAACCGGGTTATATGAATCTTATTGTCCGTACCCATGCTGAACTTGATCTTACCCGACAGACGGAAGTTGAAGACTTCTTTAAAAGAGAGCATCCGGAGTATGTCTTTTTGGCGGCAGCCAAGGTAGGAGGTATCCTCGCCAACAACACCTATCCTGCCGAATTCATTTATAGCAATATCGTGGTTCAATCAAATGTTATTCATAGCTCTTATCTTTTTGGAGTAAAAAAAGTTTTATTCCTCGGAAGCTCCTGCATCTATCCACGTGATTGTCCACAGCCAATGAAGGAGGATTATTTGCTTTCAGGATACTTAGAACCGACCAATGAACCTTATGCCATTGCAAAGATTGCTGGGATAAAGATGTGCCAGGCCTATAACCGACAATACGGGGCTAATTTTATTTCGGTAATGCCTACTAATCTATATGGACCAAACGATAATTTTGATATACAGAACGCACATGTTTTACCAGCGCTTATCAGAAAATTCCACGAGGCTAAGGTTGCGGGTCAAAAAGAGGTTGTGGTTTGGGGTACAGGGTCTCCACGAAGGGAGTTTCTCTATGTAGACGACTTAGCAGATGCCTGTATTTTTCTCATGAATAATTATAATAATAGCCCTGAAATTATCAATATAGGTGTAGGTAAGGATATTTCTATAAGAGAGTTGGCCTTAATGGTCAAAGAAATCGTTGATTATAATGGAGAGATTGTGTTTGACACCTCTAAACCAGATGGTACACCGAGAAAACTTCTGGATGTGAGCAAATTAAGTTCATTAGGATGGCAGGCTAAAACTGGTCTTAGAGAGGGGATTAAAAGGACTTATCAGTGGTATGTTGAAATGTTAAAACAAATCTAACTGGAGAATCTATAAACAACAATTTTTAAGAGGTGTTAGAGATGGAAGCACAAAAAGATGAGTTCTTTACCGGGAATTCTGAACTGAGCATAGAGTTTAGTAAATATGTTTTGGAACACCCTGAGATGGATGACCTTCTTGCAGAAGAGAAAGTAGTTGTTTTCCTGCCAGAATTTGATGCCAAATTAAGAGATTTCAACTTGAGGATGGCCAAGGATATTGAAAGTGAGGGTGGAAAGGTGCTTTATGTGAAGGTAAAGCAGGTAGCTCCAAAAGTCGCTTCCAGATTGATCGGAGTTGAGTTGGTAAGTGAAGTAAGGCCAGTCGGGAAGAGACGATCCGAGAGATGCGGGCATGAAACGGATATTTGATTTATTTATTTCCCTTTGCTTGGTTCCGGTCTTGTTGGTTCCCATCCTGTTGATTGCCATTTTGATCAGGGTTACGTCTAAGGGGCCTGCGTTGTACTGGTCCGATCGGGTGGGGGTGGACAACAGGATTTTTAAGATGGCGAAATTCAGGACGATGCGGATAGATACACCTCCTGTTGCCACACACCTTTTGGAGAATCCCGATAAATGCCTTACGCCTATTGGACCACTTCTAAGAAGATTCAGTCTGGATGAACTGCCGCAATTATGGAATGTTTTAAAAGGTGATATGAGCCTGGTAGGACCAAGACCTGTATTATATAATGAGGACGATTTGATTGCTTTAAGGACTCAAAAAGAGATACACAAAATCATTCCTGGGATTACCGGCTGGGCGCAGGTGAATGGCAGAGACGACCTTTCAATACCCGTAAAAGTAGAATTTGACGAGTATTATTTAGAGAATCGGTCTTTCTTATTTGATTTAAAAATACTTTTTTTGACATTCTTTAAGACCTTGAAATCAGAAGGTGTCCGACACTAACAACATATGATTCATAATCGTTCCGAATTGATGAAGAATGAGATTTGATTGGAGATGACTGAAGTGTTTCTATTTAAAAAAGGTATCAAAGGGGTCACATCTGGACAAAAAAGGTATCAAAGGGGTCACATCTGGACAATTGACAATTAAAGGATAAAGTATTATGGAGTTATTGTGACAAGGCCAGCGAGGATAGAGTATGAAGG
>Ga0210020_1004617_pt1 | contig 10067 bp, 8 predicted proteins | sample CryGeymeta201514_FD_183980 | JGI IMG/M metagenome (GOLD analysis project Ga0210020, IMG submission 183980) | Groundwater microbial communities from Crystal Geyser aquifers in Utah, USA - Crystal Geyser metaG 2015-14 (SPAdes) (version 2) | ecosystem: Environmental > Aquatic > Deep subsurface >... | reverse complement strand
AACCCCGCCATAGAAGCGCTGGCGTTAGTGCAACATTGTTTCTGTAAATTCGAATCCATCCGAACTGGCGCACGCGCAGAATGCTCGCCAAAGTCAGCGAGGATCGCAAGCGGGTTCTTCGGGGTTATATTACCAACAATTTCGAAGGAGTAAAAAAAATGGCAATGCGTGTAGAAAACAATCCGCTGGAGGCTGCCTATGCGGCGCTGCTTACCCAAGGACTCGACGGTGCCGGCGAGGCGCTGCGCATCCTGGTCAACGAGGCCGGCAAGATCGAGCGTGCGCAGCACCTCAACGCCCAACCTTTTGAGCGCTGCGAGGGAAGGCTCGGCCATGCCAACGGCTTCAAGCCCAAGACCGTGATGACGCGCATGGGCGAACTTACCTTCGCCGTGCCGCAGGTGCGCGATAGCAGCTTTTACCCGTCGGCACTGGAAAAAGGCTCGCGCACCGAACAGGCGCTCAATATCGCCCTGGCCGAGATGTATGTGCAAGGCGTGTCCACGCGCAAGGTGATTACCGTGCTGCAATCCCTGCTGGGGCCCGAAGTGTCGATTTCATCGACCCAGGTCAGCCGGGCCGCCGCAACGCTTGATGCGGGCTTGCAGGCTTGGCGTGAACGCCCTCTGAATGAAACGCCCTACGTCTTTCTCGATGCCCGCTATGAACGGGTGCGCGCCGCCGGGCAGATCATCGATTGCGCGGTGCTGGTGGCGGTCGGTGTGACCCATGAGGGGCGCCGCCGGGTGCTCGGGGTGTCGGTGGAACTCTCCGAGGCCGAGGTGCATTGGCGCAGCTTTCTCGACAGTCTGGTGCGGCGCGGCCTGTGCGGGGTCAAGCTGATCGTTTCCGACCATCATGCCGGCCTGAAAGCGGCGCGGCGCGCGGTGTTTCCCAGTGTTCCCTGGCAGCGTTGCCAGTTTCACTTGCAGCAGAATGCGCAAGCCTATGTCACCCGCCTTGATCAGCGTCTGCCGGTGGCAAGCCGCATTCGCGCCATCTTCAATGCGCCGGACCGGGATGAGGCGCAGCGCCTGTTGAATCAGGCGATCGAGGCGTGGCGCAAGGATGCGCCAAAGCTGGCGGAATGGGCGGAGGAGAACCTGCCCATGGGCTTTACGGTATTTGACTATCCGTCCTCTCATCGTATCCGGCTGCGCACGACCAACGGCCTGGAACGTATCAACCGCGAACTCAAACGCAGAACCCGCGTGGCTTCGATCTTCCCCAATCCGCCTTCTTGCCTGCGCCTCGTTTCGGCGCTACTGGCCGAGTGCGACGATGAATGGATGACCGGAAAAATCTACTTGAATATGAAGCCCTGATTCACCCAGCCCGATGAACCCTTCTGCAAACTTTTACAGAAAAGATGTTGCACAATCGGCTTAGCGCTTTCTTTACCTGCTTCAAATCAAACTGTATCTGCATCCATAAACATGAGTAGGGCACTCTGCTCACTCGAAAATTGGCGCAAGTTTCGCCAGTACTTCTTCCATGATCAACGCAGGCATGGTGTCCACCTTGCGCGCATTGCGAGAGCCAAGATCAAGGACGCGGGGCTGATCGCAGCGAACGACACCGGTTGTTTTAATGCCGGAGATAGGGACAGCAAATCCGATGCGGCGGGCGAAATCACCACCACTGGTGATTGGGCAGATTATCGGTAACTTGGTTGCCTCGTTAAACTCGGTAGGCGACACAATCACAACAGGGCGGCTACCACGCTGTTCGCGTCCTTCGGTCGGGTCAAGCGAAACAAGGTAAATGTCCCCGCGCCTCATATGAGTTCATTCCCCACTGCGGGCGCATCAACCCATTCTCGTTCATCCGCTGGTTGCGGCTGCGAATAGTCTGAGGCGGCCAAAAGTTCCGCGAGCGTGTAACGAGATCTAGGCTTGGGATCGACCACAAGGCGACCATCAGCAACGGCCATACCCACTGTGGCCCCTACTTGCAGGTGCAGTTGATCAAGAAATGCTGGTGGAACGGCCAGCATTACCGAGCCGCCGACCTTGCGTAGATTGGTTGTGTGCATGATTCACCTCCATCTGGAGTTAAGTTATATTTAAGTATAACTACACATAAGTATAGTTGCAAGCCTCGATCTCCCGCCCCCGGCTGTGCCTCCATAGATCACCGCATCTGATGGGTCGATTGACTTCGCAATCCAGTGCGTTCGACCGCTTTCCGGAGATCAGCAAGCAAGCTGTCGCACTTATATCGAGGGTCATTTTCGCACCTCAATATCACTGTGCTATAGGCATCCTCAATGCGTCCAAGGATTTCTGCCACCTCGTCTCCGTTAAGACCTAACCGATTGCCATACTTAACGATATCTTCCTTGGTCGGGAAGGCTTTACTCTTGTTGAGCTTCAATGCCAATTTACCGTCCAACTCCGGATACACATCGGTGCATACCACGTCATAGACTGGTGCAAGACATCTGGCTGCAGCAGGATGTTTATAGAGCATGCCAAAGTTTTTCAGGTGCGCATCGCCGTCACGCATCCAAAAGGAAAGTACCACGCGTTCGAACAATTTTCTCAATTGCGCAACACTATCATCGCCGGCAAACGTTTCGACCGCTCGCGCGATCATTTCATAGCTGCCTTCATATTTTTCCTTCGCGGTTCGGCCAGTCAAGACGGCCATGTCTTCGAAGCCCAGTGCAGTTCCATCAGGCATTCTGTCGAACCGCGACATTACAAACAGCAGACCGTCATCAGAAAGCCAGAAGTCCGGCACATCAAAACCAGCTTCCTTGGCGACAGACATGCAGAAAAATTCATTCCGTGCGAGTCCCGGATAATCTCTTCCCTCGGCCTTCACAATGACGGTTTTTAGCGGCATTGCTGTGTGCTCTGCCAGGCTACCAATAACACTATCGTTCGAGATCGGAACAAGCGCCTTGGGTTGAATTCCAGAGATGCCGGATCCAAGAGCATACTGACTCACCAGACGCTCGAAAAGAACGCCTGAAGGCGAGGACAGCAGATCCTTTAAATGTTCACCAGCACTTTGTGGCAAACTCTCACCGGGGAGCGCATACGTCAAACGTCCAATCTGGTTGCTGCCGGCCAGAAACAGCAGAAACATATCGCTCGGCGCACCCAGGCGTTTCAACCGCTCCTCAATGATGTAGCGAAGGTATCCCTCGGGGCGATTCATTGCGAACACGCTCATCAAATCCCCACTTGCGTAGCTTTCCTCTCGTACTGGCATCACAAGTGAGACGGCCGCATCGTCATTCACATGATTATAGTTAAAAATGTAACGACTTTCTTTGGTCAGCCTTCCACTCACGCCTTGTGGTGTGTGTATTTCGAGTTGGCGAATTTTATTGAACAGCTTCTCGATATCAAACGGTTCGGAGGCGTTCATTCATCATCCTTAAAGGTGGTCGAAAGTTCCTCAAATACCACTGTGTCCTTCGGTCGTAAAACCAGCTCATGGCCAAGCCCGTTGGCAATCCGACAAAGCTCTTTCACGCCAACGTTTTCGGCTCCCTCTGCGTTGGTGATTGTGCGGCGCGCGACCTTCGCGCGATCAGATAATTCCTGCTGGCTAACCTTTCGCCCGCGACGAATCTTGCGAAGCTCGGCGGCAAGTCGCTCCAGGTTGGTAATCGGATGTTCAATGGTTTGTTTGCGCGTTTTCATGCGCATTATATACACCATTATTTTAATTTGCGCAATGTATTGCGCTTATTGCACGCTAGGCTTATCCGACACCATCACTAACATATGTCCAAAAGTAAGATCGGCTGTCGCATTTTGCCTCGCCGTGCCCACCACCGGCACCAGCATCTTGTCCGCCTCCATCATTATTTCGTGGGGTATCGGCAAACAGGTTGTCGATGAGACAACCTCCGTCCGGAAGTAGATTCGCCGTCAAGATTCTCCGTCAAGTCTGGAAGACTTGTTGTTTTTGTGCCATGATTCATCGCGGTCTCCTGGGTTGTTTGGGGTGTTTGCCAGACACCCATTGCCACGCTCTTCGTTATACTATATTTGTCATTGCAATCAAATAATTAAGCTCGTTTTTATGGCTTTTTTGAACTCCGAAATCATAGTAATAAAACCAGATCGTGACCAGCACTCATATCAGGACCCTCGCCGTGGTCACCAGCCACGACCAGCCCAAGCTTTCCAAAGGACAACAGGCATTCAACAAGCTGATAAAACAGATTGAAAAAAAACGCGTCCAGTTGGCTGACTGGGAAGCCGCCCTTCCACTCTACCGGCAAAAATACGTCAGTGAATTGCTGCCGCTGGTTAACGATTTGATGGATATGCAAGTTAAGTTTTTGCATAGCCTTGATCGGGCCTGCGATCATAAAGAGATGAAAAAAAGCGAGCGCGGCATGATCACCAGTTTGATTGTCGATCTCGCCGGAGAATTGCTGGCCAGCCGTGACGATAAAGAATTGAAAGCCGTTTACAACAAACACAGCTATTCCGACTATGACAAAAAAGAAGCCGCGAACATCAAGGGCATGAAATCCATGATGGAGGATGTGCTGGGTGTTGATCTGGGCGATGACTTGGACACGAGCTCACCGGAAGATTTGCTCAAGCGTGTCGAGGCGCAAATGGAGAAAGAGTGGGCGCAGGACAACGCTGAGCGGCAGGCTTGGGAGGCGCTTCGGCCCAAGCGAAAAAAATCGGCCAGGCAACTCGCCAAGGAAGCCAAGCAACAGGCCGAAGAGCAACAGGTCAGCCAGTCCATCCGCGAGGTTTACCGGAAGCTGGCCAGCGCCCTGCACCCGGACCGCGAACCAGACACACAGGAGCGCAAACGAAAAACCACCTTGATGCAGAGCGTCAACGAAGCCTATGAAAAGAGAAATTTATTGCAGTTGTTGAAATTGCAACTGGAGTTGGAACACATGGACCAGGCCACCGTCAACAACATCAGCGAAGACCGCCTGAAGCACTACAACAAAATACTGAAGGAACAACTGGCCGAACTGGAGCAGGAAATATTTCATGTCGAAGGCGGGTTTATGGCGCAGTTCGGCATCAATCCTTTCGATAGGGTGTCACCCGGCACCATCATGCGCGATCTCGCTACCGAAATCGTTGGTGTCCAGCACACCATCCGCGATCTTAAAAAAGATGTAATTGCGTTTGAAGACATCAAGAAAGTCAAGACCTGGCTCAAGAAGGTACAGCGCGAAGCGGCCAAAATGGATAACTACGGCGACTGCCCTTTTTGAAACCGCCAATGCCACCCACCGCCGCTGGCGCGCTCGCGCCGCTCCTGACGCCGCAAGGCCATCTGCGCCTGACAGCGGATGCCGATGCGCCGCCTCTTCCGGCAGCACTGCATGATCGCCTCGCCGCAGCCTTCGCGGTAGACACCGGGCATGGCTTGCTGCAACTGGGTGCGTCCGAGGTAGGCTGTGCCCTGCCCCCCGCGTTGGCCTGGTGGCGCGATTTCGCGGCACGTTATATGACGGCGCTGTGCGCCACGCCGGAAGGTGGCGAGATTGCCGTCACCGCGCCCGACGAAGCCAAACTCTGGGTCATGCTGGCCGATCTGCCGCCCATGACGGGATGGGAGTATTTTACGGCAAACGTGCTGGCGAAGCTCTGGGCGGAACTCGATGCCGCTTTGCGCGCCGATCTCGCGGTATCAAAACTCAAGCTTCAGGAATTTATCAAAGCGCGTTATCCCGCCTGGAATCTGGTCGGGCGGGTGCATTTCAACCTCGCGGAAAATCGCAAAGATATGGAAGCACCCTTCGCCTTCCTTGCCACCTACACATCGCGCCTGTCTGCGCATGGCAAGGCGCAGCATTTACCGTTATCGCAGGCGCTGGCGGAATTCTCGGATGGCAAAAGCAAGGTGCAACTACTCTCGCTGCTGTTGCCGGTGCAGCGCGCGGCGGAACAGTGCGAGTGGCTGCACGAAATGGTCGAGGCGGGCGAGATATATCATCCGCTGCGCTGGATGCCGGCGGATGCCTTGCAATTTCTCACTGATGTCCCGAAGCTCGAAACCGCCGGTATCGTCGTGCGCATGCCGGGCAACTGGCAGGCGGGGCGACCAGCACGACCATTGGTCAAGGCCAGTGTCGGCGCAAGGCCGCCATCGCTGCTGGGGATGGATGCGCTGCTCGATTTCAGCATGGAGGTCAAGCTCGATGGCGAGCGCCTCAGTGCAGCCGAGATCAAGGCGCTGATGCAGGGCATGGAAGGCTTGCAACTGATACGCGGCCGCTGGGTCGAAGTGGACCGCAAAAAACTTGGCCGAGTGTTGGAACGATTCCAGGCCATCGAGCAGTCGGCAACTGAAAACGGCTTGCCCTTCGCCGAGGCCATGCGCCTGATGGCGGGCGCATCTCTGGATGATGTCGCCCTTGCCGAAGATGCCGACTGGGCGCAACTCAGCGCAGGCTCCTGGCTGGCCGAGACCCTGCGCGGCATGCGCCAGCCGGAAGGATTGGCGCGCATCGACCCCGGCCCGGAACTCAAAGCCAGCCTGCGCCCTTACCAGCAGGCCGGAGTGCGCTGGCTCTACCTCCTCACCCGGCTCGGCTTGGGCGCGTGCCTTGCCGACGACATGGGGCTGGGCAAGACGATACAGGTGCTGGCATTGTTGCTGGTATTGAAGCGCGAACACAAGGGTGCAGCGCACCCCAGCCTGCTCATTGCACCGGCCTCGCTGCTGGACAACTGGGCAGCGGAAGCCGAACGCTTTACGCCCGGCCTGCGCCTGCTGATCGCCCATCCATCGGCCATGCCTGCAACCGATTTGCGCGCGCTGGATGCGGAGCGATTGAGTGATGTCGATCTGGTCATCACCAGCTATGGCACGCTGTTGCGTCTGCCGTTGCTGGCAGATGTGCATTGGCGCATAGCCGTGGTGGATGAAGCGCAAGCCATCAAAAACCCAAACTCCAAGCAAACGAAACAGATCAAAAAACTCAAGGCCGACACGCGCATCGCGCTCACCGGCACCCCGGTGGAAAACCGTCTTTCCGACCTTTGGTCCATCTTCGATTTCACCCACCCCGGCTTGCTCGGTTCGGACAAGGTTTTTTCCAGGTTTACCAAGCGGCTGGACGCGAACGAACACTTCGGCCCGCTGCGCACACTGGTGCGACCCTACATATTGCGCCGGATGAAAACCGACAAGAGCGTGATCGCCGATTTGCCGGACAAGACCGAACTCAAGGCCTGGTGCCACCTGAGCACTGCGCAGGCGGCACTGTACCAGCAGGCGGTGAAGCAACTCGCGCATGCGCTGGAAGACGCCGAGGGAATCGGCCGCAAGGGTGTGGTGCTCTCGTTCCTGATGCGCTTCAAACAAATCTGCAACCACCCCTCGCAATGGCTGGGCGATGGCGCATGGAGCGCGGAGGACAGCGGCAAATTCGCCCGCCTGCGCGAGCTGGCAGAGGTGATCGCCGCGAAGCAGGAAAAGGTGCTGGTGTTCACGCAATTCCGCGAAACCACCGAGCCGCTGGCGGCGTTTCTCGGCTCCATCTTCGGGCGTGATGGACTGGTGCTGCACGGCGGCACTCCGGTCGCCAAACGCCGTGAACTGGTCAAGCGTTTTCAGGAAGACGAACTGACGCCTTTCTTCGTCCTCTCGCTCAAGGCGGGCGGCGCGGGGCTGAACCTCACCGCCGCTTCGCATGTGATCCACTTCGATCGCTGGTGGAATCCCGCCGTGGAAAATCAGGCCACCGACCGCGCCTTCCGCATCGGCCAGCAAAGGAACGTGCTGGTGCACAAATTCGTTTGTCGTGGCACCATAGAAGACCGCATTGACCAGTTGATCGAATCGAAGCTGCAACTGGTGAAGGATGTGCTGGAAGGCGGCGCGGAACTCCTGCTGACCGAGATGAGCGATAAAGAATTGCTCAATCTGGTGAAACTCGACATTCATGCGGCACAGGAAACGTAGATACAAGGATGGATCTAAAACTGTTCATCGTAAGGAGAAATAAAATGGGTTACGGATACGGAGGATGGGCACCCTATGTCTCGGTCGCCGAGCTTCGCAGAAAGGCCGAAAAAGCCGCCGCCAAGGCGAAGAAAGCTGGAACGGATCTTTCGCCCATTGAACCCAGTCGCGGCGCCATCGCCAAGACTTTCTGGGGCAAGGCATGGTGCAACAACCTGGAGCAATACAGCGACTATTCCAATCGTCTGCCGCGCGGTCGCACCTATGTGCGCAACGGCTCGGTGATCGACCTCAAAATCACGGCAGGCGAAGTGCGTGCGCAAGTGATGGGGTCTAACCTCTACACGGTCAATGTGACCGTGACGGCGGTTCCCGACAAACAATGGCAAACCATCGGCGCCGGTTGCGCGGGGACAATAGACTCGCTGGTGGAGCTGTTGCAGGGAAAACTTTCCAAGGGTGTAATGGAGCATATCTGCAAACCGGGCACTGGCCTTTTTCCGGCGCCCAAAGAAATCAAATTCAAATGCAGTTGCCCGGACTGGGCCTCGATATGCAAGCACGTTGCCGCCGTACTTTATGGCATCGGCGCAAGGCTCGATCTACAGCCCGAGCTGCTCTTCAGTTTGCGCCGGGTCGATGCCAAAGACCTTGTTGCCCGGGCCGGTGCCGGACTGCCGAAAGCGAAGAAAGGCCCGGCATCCGGCAAAGTGCTCGATGATTCCGCCCTGGCCGATGTGTTCGGCATTGAGATGGCAGCGATTGCTGCGCCGACGAATCCGGCTGCACGGAGAAGCACGGCGACGGCAACCAAGGCCAAGACAAGCAAGGATGTCAAAGCGCCGACAAGACCCGCAAGCGCAAAGACCGCGAAACAGCCTGCCACCAGCAAGCCCGAAACAGCCAAAAAAATAGCGCTTAAAAAGCAGGCGAAAGCAAAGCCGCCAGCCAAGGCATCCACGGGCTCGCGAACATCAACCGGCAAGGTCGCGGTCATGAAAACGAAGATTAAAACCGCGTCAAAAGCGCCAAAACCCGCAGCGGCAAAGCGTACAAAACGCGCCAAGGATAAATAGGGGAAACTCACATGTGCTTTACAACACCGCATAGTGAATCACTTGCGCTTCCCCTGTGAAACGCCAACTTTCTCACAGTTGCACGGCTGATGCCCTTCTGCGTGCCAGTTGGCCGAAAACGGAGTAATGGTTGATCTGGTTTCGATGTGGTCGTCATGATGTTTTCGGAAACGGTACAAGAGCAAGTGCGTGAAATATCTCGATGCAATCATCCTAAAAACATCAGTTGGACGTGGTGGAGTGTGCGGTTTTTACGGCGCAGGGCAAGGCGCGGCGACGCGGAATGGTCGTTCCATTCCAAGGAGTTGCAACACCGCCATGCGCCGTAAGAACCGTGCAATCCGCCACGTAGCGGACTCACCAGATGGGTGGAAGCACAAGCCATGGCAATGTCTATAGGCATCATGTCGTTAAATATCCAACGAGCAGTCAACTGAAGTTTCCAGGATCATTGGCGACCTCGCCTTGCGCGGCATGGTGGCGGTGCTGATGATGGTTGCACTTGGCATTCGCACGTTCGCAATAATCTCGTTGGTGAATTCGGTCAGGTTAATTCGCGAAATAGCCATCATGGATGCGGTCAACAATCGTCAGTTATTCATTGCAAACCCGGATCGGAAGACTTTCCGAGCCTTGATACCATGATTGCAAAGTGGCATGAACTTGGTTGAAACACTTGCCAGACCAGGCTTTTGTCCAGCGCGATACCATCACCGAGTACGATTTTTCCGACTCGTGGTATCGCAGCTATGCAAAATGGATATTTATTTTGGTGCCATCAAAAATACCATCAGGAAAATTATGCGGCCTTTTCTCGATGGAAATCTGACGCTTGCTGCAAAAAGTTAACCAATTGATTTATAAAGATTCTAATTTTCGAAACACATAAAAGTCACAAAATGTTTTTGTTTTAAATCAAATAGTTAAATCAGGCTCACTCCCACTCTATTATTTACAGACACTTATGCGCTTTGATTCTATTGATATTTCTATGACACTGTTTGTTAAATACCATGAAAAATACCATGCTCTGAATTTTTTGCTCCATATGGATAGATTCTGATTCCCCAGCCC
>Ga0210020_1004609_pt1 | contig 10076 bp, 9 predicted proteins | sample CryGeymeta201514_FD_183980 | JGI IMG/M metagenome (GOLD analysis project Ga0210020, IMG submission 183980) | Groundwater microbial communities from Crystal Geyser aquifers in Utah, USA - Crystal Geyser metaG 2015-14 (SPAdes) (version 2) | ecosystem: Environmental > Aquatic > Deep subsurface >... | reverse complement strand
GAAATTCATTATTCCTTGTTCAATATTCGATATTTAATTATCGTTAACATGTTAGCGATAGCGATTCTCTAAGTGCCTAATATATGGACGATTTTATAATAATATTTGCGTAGAACAGTTTTTTTCTCTGTTTCTTTAGTTGACGCCTATGCGATATCTATCGGGACATATTGTGATTGAATGATTTTCATTTAATCACTATATCATTCACCTATTCATTCATCTTAGCGAATATTTTGTCATGCAATTTCTTTACAACTTTAAGATGAATTTTTCTACCTAATCATATTTTTTACTTTTGCTTTTACTTTGATGGCGCCGGCATGTTTGAAGAATAAAGTAACTTCACCTATTTGACCCTCCTTTAAATCCTTTTTCAAACCGATAAGCATCACATGAAAAGAACGGGGTTTTAGTTGTAAAGTTTCGTCGTGTTTAATTTCCAACTTACCGGCTTCGCGCATTCCCATCATTCCGTTCTCTTCAAACGTTTCATGTACTTGCACGAGTCTCGCTAAAGGAGAAGCCACTTTATATAACGTATCCGTTTTACTTGAATTATTTTTCACCTCAGCAAAGAATGCCGTATTCATTCCCTTCCCGGCGTTGCGTATCCATTGATTTTCTACGCTAATTTTTCCGTTTGTTTGAAAAAAGAAAAATAAAATTGACAAAAAATAAAACATATTAATCTCCTAACCCGGAAAAACCCCGCAATAAGCTGGGTAAACCGGAAATCACCTTAAACAAATACTGCATAATTTTATTAGTTGAGTGATTGAATGAAAAACATTCATCCATTCATCTGTATTCAGTCATTCTATCACTTTATTTGTCTCATTAATATTCCGCCAAATATTAGACAAGTTTTAAAGTTAAAGTACACCGTTTTTTATATCGTTGATAATTTCTTCCAAATTGATTTCGCTTCCCCGATAACTTTTGCGTATGTTCTGATCCTGATCAACTAAAGTGATACGGTCTGTGTGAGTATAGAAATAAACCGGTTGTTTATCGTCGGTAAACGTTGTATCGTTTGCAATAGCAACAATGTGGAATGTTTCCATTAATGATTTTATCGCTTCTCTTTTACCGGTAAACAAATTGTAGTTTACTAAATTAAGATTCCTAACTTCTGCAAAGTTTTTCAAAACCGTGGGAGTATCGCGTTCGGGATCAAAAGATATTGCCGCAAAAGCAATATTCTTAATTTTATTTTCTTTTACTTTTTGCTGGATTAGTTGAAGATTATGTGTTGTAAGCGGACAAATATCCGGGCAATTTGTAAAAATAAAACTCACTAGTAAAATTTTTCCTTTGTAATGTTTCGGGAAATCTATTGTTAAGCTATCTTGATTGACTAACGTTTCAGAACGATTGCCAATAAATTCTTTTTCAGGGAATTTGCTTTTGCAGGAAGTAAAAAAAATGGAGATTAAAATAAAAAGAGAGAAGTATTTCATTTAAATCATAAAATTATTTTTAAAGATGATATACAAGGAATTTTGGGGGTTTTTCATTTATATCCCAGCGCAGCAAGTCGTGAGCAAAAAATTGAAAGTATAAGGGTAAAAAACATAAAAAATATCTTTACATAAAAAACAAAAACTTACAGCCAATACTATAAAATACATGCTTTAATAATTCTGTGTTTAAATTAATTAAACCTGATCTAATTTACAACGATCCATACCATTCTTAGATGACCAAGTCGGCTTAAAATTGATTGTCTGCATGATTGCATGAACAGCATGCATCCAGTCCTCTTCATTCAGTCATTCTATTGCCTTATTTAGTTTGTTAATATTCTTCCAAATATTACACTTGCTTTAATGTTAATGTCCTAAAAAAATATATTTTCTAACCAACTTACTGAAAGCGGCAAGATCAAACCCGCTTATGATGTTAAAATGAATTCCTCCTCTTGAACTTCAAAAATTTCAAATACACAGTCAAGATCAATGAACCGGAGTTTCGACAGAGAATGTTTGTATTCGTCTGTAGGGAATTTATGGAAAATCAGTTTTCATACCGGTAAATTGATGACATTCGCCCCTATTATTGTTTTATCAGTAAAAACGAGTTGATACTGAACAGTATTAAATGCAGCAAAGACAGGATTCGTCATCAAGTAATATTTTGGTCATTGTTAAATAATCTCTTCAACTTTAATTGGTTTCAACTTCAAAAACTTTGCATTTTTAAAATCTATCATTACAATTCTCCTATTTAATTACCTTTAGTCACGCTCTTGCTCTTAATCGAATTGAAATCCGAGCAAGATCAAGATTACGAGCAAGATTTAGAATTTTATACGTAACATGACTTAATTAGTTACTTTACGCGACACGTGGATTTTTGCAGCAATGGAACTGACCAATTCTCCCATTATTTGAACATTCCATTCCTCCATCTTTTTACTTTCTACTTTTTACTTTCTACTTTCTACTTTCTACTTTCTACTTTCTACTTTCTACTTTTTACTTTCTACTTTTTACTTTTTACTTTCTACTTTCTACTTTCTACTTTTTACTTTCTACTTTCTACTTTCTACTTTTTACTTTTTACTTTTTACTTTCTACTTTCTACTTTCTACTTTCTACTTTTTACTTTCTACTTTCTACTTTCTACTTTTTACTTTCTACTTTTTACTTTCTACTTTCTACTTCCCAATCCACTTCATCTCTCTATACCAGGTAACGGTTCGTTTAATTCCTTCTTCAAGAGAAATTTCCTGCTCGTATCCAAAATGATTTAAAGCCTTTTGGTAAGAACATATCCAATCTTTTTGAGTAATGTCCCGCGCTTTTTCTAAATTAAGTGTTGCTGCTTTGCTTGAGAAGATGGAAAAGAATTGTGCTATCGCCGCTATTCCGTACACTAAAAAATGAGGAACAATAATATGGAGCGCATGACGGTTTAATGCTTTTTCCGTCACCTTTCCTATTTCATCCCAGGTATAAATTTTTTCCGAAGTAATAAAATAGATTTCCCCTTTTGCTCTTTCTGAAAGAGCGGCAAGATAAAATCCGCGTACCAAATCTTTAACATGAATTAAATTAATACGCTTCATGTCCAACCCGATCGTAGTAAAGATTCCTGTGTAATAAGTTTTAAAGAAGATCAAAATTTCGGTGTCACGTTCTCCGTAAACGGCAGGAGCGCGGCAAATAGTTATCGGCAATTCATTAAAATATTCACTCGCCACTTTTTCTTCTTCAAGTTTACTTCTTCCGTAAGTGGTAATCGGCTGCGGTTCCATCGCCTCTGCAACCGGTTCGCCATCGTGTGAGGGACCTCCGGCTGTTTGACTGCTTACGATCAAAATCTTTTTAAATGAATTCTTAAACTCAACCGCGGTTTCTAAAAGAGTTCTTGTCGTTTCCACATTCCCCTTAAAATAACCTTCCGGCTTTTTCGATTTTACAACGCCCGCCACATGATAAAGGTAAGAAGCTCCAGAAAATGCTTTCCGCAGTCCTGCTTTATCGAATAAACCCGAATTAATTATTTCTACATCTTTCTCTTTCAACCATTTCAGGTCGCTGCTTTTACGGGTAATACAGCGAACCGCAAAATGCTGTTCGAGTAAATAATCTACTAAATGGCTTCCCACAAAACCATTGCCGCCGGTAACAACTGCAATTTCCTTCATTTTTTTTCCGTAATTTGATTTTGTAACTATTTAATTATAGATTTTAAATGAAAAATAACTAAAATAAGTTCGTTTAACTAAACTATTTAAGAATTAACCTATTACGGAGGATCTCTTGGATCTCTTTAACAAATGTATTGAATTTACCCGTGCTGATGAAGTTAAGAAACTTGGCTTATATCCTTATTTCAGACCCATCGAAGCAAATGAAGGACCTGTTGTTCACATTGAAGGAAGAAAAATTGTTATGGCAGGCTCTAATAATTATTTGGGGTTGACCTCTCACCCTGAAGTAAAAGAAGCCGCGGTAAAAGCTATTGAAAAATATGGAACGGGTTGTTCGGGTTCCCGCTATTTAACCGGAACGCTTGATCTTCATATAGAATTAGAAGAAAGATTAGCAAAATTCCTTGAAGTTGAAGCCGTTTTATTATTTTCTACCGGTTATCAAACCGCACAAGGAATTATCCCTACCTTAGTAAACCGCGGCGAGTACGTTGTTTCTGATAGGGACAATCACGCTTGTATTGTCGCCGGAAACCTGATGGCGAAAGGTGTAACGGCTAATGTTGTCCGGTATAAACACAACGATATGGCTGATTTAGAAAGAGTCATATCTAAACTTCCGGAATCCGCAGGCAAACTTGTTGTAAGCGACGGTGTTTTTTCAACCGGCGGTGAAATTGTTGACCTGCCCGAATTAAATAGAATCGCTAAAAAATACGGCGCAAGAATCTTAATTGATGATGCACATGCCGTCGGAGTTATCGGCAAAGGTGGAAGAGGAACCGCTAGCGAATTTGATCTTGGCAAAGAAATTGACTTGACCATGGGAACCTTTAGCAAAACTTTTGCATCGCTCGGAGGTTTTGTTGCCGGGTCTGAAAGAGTTATCAACTTTTTAAAGCATAACGCTGCCGCATTAATTTTTTCAGCCTCACCTACACCTGCATCGGCAGCCTCTGCTTTAGCCGCATTGAATGTACTCGAAAGAGAACCTGAAAGAGTTACAAAGGTTGTAAAGAACGCCGCAAAAGTCAGAACTGCATTACTTGATGCCGGCTTTAAAGTTGAACCGGGCAGAACCGCTATCGTTCCTGTAATAGTTGGCTCTGATGATGTGGCTTTTGTCGTGTGGAAAGCCCTGTTTGAAGCCGGTGTTTTCGTAAATGTTTTTATTTCTCCCGGCGTTCCGCAAGGAAGACAAATGATGAGAACAAGCTATATGTCAACCCATGAAGACGAGCATCTTGATTTTATAATTGAAACTTTTAAGAAAGTTGGTAAAGAATTCGGATTGATTTAAAAATAGATTGTGGTTGGTGGTTTGTTGGTAGTAGAAATTCTCCGCTTCAATTTACTCTTGACCATAGATAAAAAAATATTGGAGTTAGCATGAGTTCTTTTGTTGATATTTCATTGGTGCAAACAAAATCAGAATTAATGGCTTTTATAAAATGCCAATGGCAGTTTTATAAAAATGATCCCTACTGGGTTCCGCCGTTAATTATGGATAGAAAAAAGGTTTTAAATAGAGAAAAGAATCCATTTTTCAAACACGCGGAAGCTGATTTTTTCCTTGCAAAGAGAGAAGGAAAAATTGTCGGACGAATTGCAGCGATTAAAAATGATTTGCACAATAAATACCACAACGAAAATATCGGATTCTTCGGGTTCTTCGAATCAATTAATGATCAAGCAGTTGCAAACGCTTTATTTGATACAGTAAAAGAGTGGCTTGGAAAGCGCGGCTTAACACACATGCGGGGTCCGGCTAATCCTTCCTCGAATGATGAATACGGGATGTTGATTGAAGGCTTTGACGATTCACCAAGATTATTGATGACACACAATCCGAAATATTACTTAAACCTTTGCGATAACTACGGATTCTACAAAGCAAAAGACCTCTTAGCTTATAAACTGGAAAACAAAAAAGTCATTTCTTCAGAAAAACTTGTCCGTGTAGCCGAGATAGCTAGAAAAAGATCCGGGATAAAGATTACTTCCCTCGATATGAAAAATTTCAATTCGGAATTGGAAAAAGTAAAATTAGTTTACAACAAAGCTTGGGCGCCAAATTGGGGATTTATTCCCATGACCGACGATGAAATTGACGCAATGGCAAAAGATTTAAAACCCTTAGTAGAACCTTCTCTCGTTTTGTTTGGCGAGATCAAAGGTGAAGTAATCGGTTTCGCCCTTTGTATGCTCGATTATAACCAGATATTTAAAGAGATGAACGGACATCTTTTCCCTTTCAATTTTTTAAAATTGAAAACGAAGAAAAAAGAAATTACATGGGCGAGAGTAATCACGCTCGGTATTATTCCCGAATATCAAAAACGGGGTTTGGATGCTGTGTTCTATATGGAATGTCTGCATCGAGCGCATGCTATCGGAATTGACTTAGGCGAAGCAAGCTGGATTCTTGAAGATAACGAGATGATGAACCGGGGTGCAGAAGTAATGCAAGGAGTAGTTTATAAAAAATATCGAATCTATGAGATTGCAGTTTAGATCCTTCATCTTCTTTCTTCTTTCCTTCTCTACGGTTTCGTCAATTTGTCAATACAACCGGAGTGATGAAGCTTTGGTAAAAACTACTTTCACAAGAACTTTCGATAAAAAAATTATTTCATCCTATCTCAATTCAAAAGATGAGAGAAATATCCAAACTGCTCTTCTTTCGATAAGTCATTCGGAAGATTCCTCATTCATTCCTCAAATCTGTTCAGTAGATTTTCAAAAATATTACGAAACAATTTGTTTTACACTTGGTCAGCTTGGCGAACACCACGGATCAACACAGTATCTTTGGCGGATGTTTGAGAACTATCCGGATAAGGAAATTCATAAATCACTTCTTGAGACAATTGGCAAGACGGGAAGTGAAAACGACTTACACAAACTTCTTGCTTTTGCCGAACAGAAGCGAATTTTAAGCAGTTGCGGATTTGCATTTGCTGTTTACAATTTTTCTCTTCGAAAGATTTTCAATCCGGGAAGTATTTCGTTTCTAAATGAAATTCTGATGAAAGAGCATGAGGGAATTGAAGAAACGCTTTTCACCCTCTATCGAATGGGGACAGTTGATTCTCTGATTCTTTCAACGGTTGAAAAAATTATTCAAACCGAAGTTAAAAAAGAAACCACTTCGCAGTTTATCGTCCAATACGCACTTGGAATTTTCCGCAAAGCAAAGTTTTTCCCGAACAATATTGAACTGCTCTACAAGCTAAGCGTCAACCCGGACCCTATTATTCGCATCGAAACCGCCCGAACCGGAATCTACTTTTCTTTTACAGCGCTAACCAATTATGATTTTCTCTTTCAATTGCTCCTGGATAAAAATCAGAATGTTTCCAGGCAAATGGCAAGCTCATTCCGCGAAATGCCGTTAAACGGAAAACAAAAAGATGTGGTGATGCGCTTTGTACGCAACCAGCTAAAGAATAAAAATCTTAGCAAAATGACCCGCGGCGAACTTTTTATCACCTTCATAAAGCAATTACAGACACTCGACACAAATTTCATAAAGGATTATGAACCATTTGTTGAGAAAACCTTTATCTTTCAAAGCTGCGGAGAGTTGACATTTCTTCCGGTAGATATTTATGATTATCTAACCCGTCAATATTTTAGTGAAAAGAAAGAGAACAAACTTTTTATTCTTTCTTCGCTATTAAAACATCAAAAAAATTTTAGCGATAAAAAGTCGTTTCATGATTTCGCTTTTAAGGTTCTCGCCGAAAAAAACATTTCACTCTCAACTTCCCTGATCGAAGAACTTTCAGGTGAATTTATTTCTCTAAACAAAAATAAACTGGTGAAAATTATTTTAGGCGATGCACAGAGAAATAAAAACAATCTGAATTTTACCGGAAGTCTCGAGAGTTATTATAACGTTTTAGAGAAGCACGATAAAAAAGCAGCCAAAAAATTCTGCACGGTATTACGTTCTTCAAAAATTTATTCGATTAACAAGTTTGCTTCGGGTAAACTTGGGCTTAAAACACCGGATCAAAATAACGGAAAATACTTTGCACAACTTTGGGCACATGCCTTCAAATATGAAGGAGCAATCGTAAAAAGTTCAAAAGGCAATTTCACAATTGAATTTCTGCCTGATGCCGCACCGATTTCAGTCGGCAACTTTTGTTTCCTTGCGGAAAAAAACTTTTTTAACGGATTGAAATTCCATCGCGTTGTTCCCGCATTTGTTATTCAAGGAGGAGATCCGGAGAACACAGGCTGGGGCGGTTCTGATCTACCGATCGTTTCTGAATTTTCTCCTTATCAATTTCAATCAGGAATTGTGGGGATGGCAAGCAGCGGAAAAGATACTGAAAGCTCGCAGTGGTTTGTGATGCAGGCGTTTCACCCGCATCTGAACGGGAGATATACTGTCTTCGGGAATGTTGTTGAAGGAATGGAAACCGTTTTACAGACTGAACAAAACGACGAAATCCTTTCTGTTGAATTGCTTCACTGATAAATTATTTCGTCGTACTTCCCGGCATGCGGCGGATCAATTTCTTTTAATGTTTTGAAAATAGATGTATCGGGAAAATCTTTTAAGTATTCTATGATCTCTTGATACTTCGCATCAAAAAATACTTTTATAAAAATGCTCCGTAAATCAATTTTTGATTTCAAAGCCTGCAAAACATTTATAAGAGAAACAATCTTTTTCTGCCCATTGTTTTTATTCACTTCAAAAAGATCAATCCCGTAATGATATTCGGAAATAGCTTCGCGGAATGGTCTGTAGCGTTCATTTAAAATATCTTCAACAACATCGCGCCGGTTGTAAGTGCCGGAACTTTTGTCCCACCCCTTACTATTTTTACTGCTCAAAGAGATATACACAATATCAAGAGCCTTGGAAAAAAAAGGCGTCCCGCTCATTTGTTCCCACGAGTCGTTATCCATACCTAAGATGAGGAAAGCATAATAATCTAAAAAACTTGTGATCGAATTGTTTACCAGCGGGTTAAAATAGAGCGCCTGATTTTTTTCATAATTGAAGCTCCAATTGTTATCAAGAATCGTCAACATCGGGGAATTTTTTGTGGAATTGTAAACCGGTCTTTGACTGCCGACAAAAACTTGCGCTGAGTAAGAAGTTTCATCTGCCGCTGATAAGAAAAATATTGTGAACGTGCATTTAATCTTTGGATTGTTCCATGTTGCCCCGGAAAATCTGTTGCTGTTTAAGTAGTCTTGAACCGTCTGTGCAAAATTCACAAGGCTTTCTTTGTTAATAACGGGGAGATTTTCATACTGAACGGTGACCGTTGCCTGTAACTCCTGCGCTTTTAATGAAAAGGTTAAGAGCGCAAGTAAACCAAGAATAAACTTCATAATCATTCCTTAATATCAGTTTTACAGAGCAGAAATTTTTTACGCTGAAATCTTACTAAAATTATCGGTAAAAAGAAAGGGGAATTTGGAAATGTTAATGCACATGGTATATTTTGCAGATAGTAAAAAGTAGCAGAGTAGTAAACCGTTCACAAATAAAATTCATTTCCCACTTGCCTTTCTCTATTATTATGTACAATTTTACAGCAAAGAAAAACAAATAACTTCATGGAGCGGTTTTATGAGTGATTCTTCTTCCCCCGTACAAACAAAACAGTTACACCAAAACAGACTTACCTTAAGTTTCCTCCTATTATTATGAAAACAACCTTACTCTTTACCTCGTTACTATTATTTACTGCTTTTATTTTTGCAGAAACCCGTTTTGTAAGTAAAACCGGCAGCAGCACACCGCCTTACACAAGCTGGGAAACTGCAAGCGACAGCATACAGAAGTGTATTAATATTTGCAATGATGGGGATACGGTTGTAGTTGCAAACGGTACGTATAGAGAAAGTCTCGTTATTAACTCTGCAATTACTATGCTTGGCAGTGGTATAGATAGCTGCATTATTGACGGAAGAGGGTTAGCAAGTTTAACCATCAAACCCAACAGAGATTTTACCATCGAAAATTTTCACATTATAGGTAAAGCAATCGAATCGATGACTGGAGTTATAGAAGCCTTTGTTGATTTTGTAACTTGTAAAAACTTGTGGATAGAAAATGCATACGAAGGAATTGGGGCAAGTTCAGGGGCAACAATTCAAAACTGTTTGTTTTATAATATTAATTATTGTATCTCAACCTCAAGCGCTAATAATATTGATACCTTTAAGATTGCCAATAATATAATATTAACTCACCTTACGCAAAACCATAGAAAGGTGTTAAATTTCTGGTGAGAAAAATCAGAGGTACTTGATATGAAAAAAGAATACTTAGAACTTTACACCGATTATTTAATGAGTTCATTTTCATATACGACCGCCACCGGATTATCGGTCATGTCGGAAGGGAAAATTAGTCACGATAAAATAACCAGGTTTTTAA
>Ga0210020_1004608_pt1 | contig 10076 bp, 8 predicted proteins | sample CryGeymeta201514_FD_183980 | JGI IMG/M metagenome (GOLD analysis project Ga0210020, IMG submission 183980) | Groundwater microbial communities from Crystal Geyser aquifers in Utah, USA - Crystal Geyser metaG 2015-14 (SPAdes) (version 2) | ecosystem: Environmental > Aquatic > Deep subsurface >... | reverse complement strand
AATCTTTATAAAAATAGCGTGTATCAAAATACCGTAGGTGCAGCGCACCGGTAATATTGACAGGGATTGTCGATTTCGAGTTTTTCAGCAAGCCCTAAATAGCACTACTGTAAACACGATATAAGCCAAAACGCTTGCTCTACTATAACTGGCTTTCTCCTGTTGATGTGGCGCTTTATCCAACAATATTTTATAGTTATCTTTAAAATATAAGACGACAATCACTATCAATACAATCGAAATACTTGTGAGCACATAGTACGATTTTAGAAAAGAAATTATCAGATCATAATACAAAAAGGACACCAAAAAACTAATAAACATGAGGTTCATTGCGAGCAGCATACCTAAAGTAGCTGAGGCGTAGAAAGCAGTGCTTTGTTTTCTTCCAACAGTTTTTTCCTGCCAGGTATAGAGAAGACTAAAAAGTTTTGCAATAAATTGTTTCATATCAATTTCCATTATTTTTTGAGTGGGTGTAGTTTTTCGTTAAGCAACGGGAAGCGGTATTTAAGCGTATCTGCCCCCCGTATCTTAAATACGGCTATTGATGTGCTGTCTGCTTGCTTGTGTAAGCTATCGCCAACTGATAGGATTTCCCCTAAACTGCTTCCTGTATATAGCTCATTATCTACATTTAATCTTCTTTTAAGAGTGTCGTTGATTGTAATGTCACGATTGTATGACATGATTCTGAACTCTTTCGGATCATGCTGATAGATACTTGTAACTTGTCCGTTAATATGCTCTTCAATTTTAATAACTGGATATTCTAAAGCAAACTTCAAAATGAGATCCTGACTTTTCTTAATATCCAAATAGAACCAAATTAAGGCAATAGAAATACTAATCAGAAAGAAAATAAAGCTTGAATATCGTTTTTTAATCATACTATTTTCTTTTTGGATCAATTAATCCTCTATTACCACCTGCAGAAAATCCACCAAAAGGATTAATACTTATCCCTATATTGATCGATGTAGAAATTAATTGCACTCCTCCTGAAGGTTTGGAATACGAAACAGCTCCACCAACAAATACTGCACCACCCCAAAATTTATTGCGCTCACCAAAAAGCATTTCTGTCTTAAATGGGATGGATTTGTCTGCCAGATCAACCCGACCTAGTTCAACTCCAATACTTGCTTCAGGTGCTCCTCCGCCACCATGTTCGGAATAGGGTATCAGTGCACCGGCATCTTCGCCAGCCAAAACCAGAAAATAACCCCCATCATACTCTGCACCAACAAAACCAGCACCCATATCAAAATAAATAGCTTCAGCCATAAAAAAAGGATTACTACTTCCTAGCGCAAATGGGCTATATCTTAATGCAAGGGCTAACTTCTTATAACTTGCAGCAATTTTGAAAGACTTTCCCTCCGGTTCATCATGCACCAAATGATTAAACGCCATCACAAAAGCCCCGGTAACAGCGCCGTTGGCGAACCTGCCTGCGTTGCCACTTCGGCAGGCAGGCTTTCCGCCACCTAAAGCTTCTGCTGTGCCGCCGCTTAGCGGGGGCTATGGCTGTTTTTTCTGTAAAGGTCATGTTCGCCCGGTTTTACAATTGTTACTTTTTAGGCATCCTTAGTATGATCTTTTCGCTCGGCTTCATATCTTCGTAATACTTCTTGTTTAGCTCTTTGAGCGGCTTATGATCATAATACCAGGGTTCAATCTCTTTAAATTCAGCACCAGAATAAAATGTTTTAAGCGGAATAAACTCATCAGGTGCTGACAGATAAGGAATGTACTTTTTTGAAGTGATAACATAAGTGTTTCGAGTTAGAAACCTTTTTCTTATCCGAAAAACCTCCAATGGTGAACGAATGCTTACTATGCCTGAATGTGTTTTTAGGCCAAATTTTATGGAGTCCAAAGCTTTTTCAAATCTTGCATCATTGTAGTCAATCAGCTTGCTTCCCAAAGTGGAATCAGCTTCAATATTTCTCAAAATAACAAAAAACAATCTTTCTCCACTTATGTAAATTTTCATGTTTTCATGTACATCTTGCCGGTATTCGATTGATGTTGCTGAAACATAAATGGAATTCTTATGATGATCATGCATTGCAAAGTTTATGATTGCTCTATCATTAATAGCATTCATCGTGCCAACAAAAGGATAAAGTTTTGATGATATGCTATCAACTAATGAGTGTGTAAGTACTATTTGTCCATTTAAGCTAATGAAGATACCTACAAAGAAAATGAATATTAGTATTTTTTTCATCACTTCGATAGTTTATAAGGTACATACCAAGTAGCAGGCACTATTGGGCTCGTACTATTCCAGTGAATATATGATCTGTGAATAACAGTTTGAGGCTGGACAAAGAACAGTGTAGGTTCAAAGCGCCACGAACCAATACCAATGGTGTAATGCGTTACCGGAATCTTAAGACTCCGGGCTGTAACCCAATCCTGAAATGAACCTTTAATCCAAGTAGGTCTTCCAAATTTATCAGGTAAACCATCTTTCACACTATAATGAAACTCTTCCTTCAGCGTCAAACCATACATTTCGTCTTCAGGAGGGAAAACCCAATAGGAGGCCTTTTCGGAATTTCGCTCATCATGCGGGCATTCCCAATAACATAATTCGCCTTGATCATCCTGAAACACCAAAACAGATGTTTCGTTGCCCGTTTCCGTTGTTTTTGATTGGGCACTTGCAGCAGCTGCCTTTCGGCTTGGATGCCATTCATGCATCAAATGATTATACGCCATCACAAAAGCCCCGGTAACAGCGCCATTGGCAAACTTGCCCCCACCCAGTGCTTCTGCTGTGCCACCGATAACCGCGGCTATGGCTGTTTTTTCTGTAAAGGTCATATTGCCTCCGTAACTTTGCATTGCGCTACCACCCAGCGAAGATATGCTTCGGCTATTGACTGTTTTGTAGGTTCTTACAGCGATGTTGTGGCGTATATTCATTTAACAAATATAACTCAAAACTGCTCAGCACAGGCGAATCCTGAGAGAAATCCAATCCAAAATAATGACAACTAGTTTATTCCTTGTAATCTAAGAAGTACGTCACAACTAAATCTCCATCCCTTTTTAATACATAATCAGTAAACTCTATTGATGAATAGTCAAAATATCCTTTTCTTAACGAATCGTTTCTTCCGTCAGGCCCATCAGTATAGATAATAAATGCATTTGAATCTTGAACAACAATTCCGTGTAAACTTTCCATATTCTTTTCAAGATATGAAAGCACATTTCTGAAATAATCAATTTTATTTTCTTTGGAATAGTCATTTAGTTGGGATATTAATCCTTCAACTCCGCCTTTCTGCCATGATTCACCATAATAAGATACACTCAGAATCGCAATTGTTAACATGTTGTATGTTTCGTATGATTTATCAGATTTCGCATTGCTGTATTCTAAGTATTGACTTACCACATAAAACATTACGATAGCAAAAGAAATAAGCAAAAAGCCCATTATATACTTATTCTTCATCTTTGGTATAGTTAAGGTAGTTATAATATACTGATTTTTCGAGGTAAATAATTAATGGCAGATACTTATTGCCACCCCAAACATGCGAACTAAAATGCAATTGATATTTCCCTTGCTGACCTCTGGGTAAACCGTAATAAGATGCAATACCTGCTGGTTTGATATCAGTTACAATATTAGATTTTGCATTTCCTGAGGGCATATAAACTATAGAAGCCTGAAAAGTATGATCACCAATTGTTAATTCTATCTCATACTTTACAGGATTATTGTATAATCCAAAGGCTTCATCAGTGTTGTCAAAATTGGGAAAATTAAAATCTTCATTCAAAGCACCTCCTCCGCCATCAATCCAGTTTTGAATCTTTTGCATTTCAGCTTCAATAGCAGCGTTAACCTTACTTTCAATCCATTCCTTGGTTGGAACATTTTTACCATCACTCTGCTCCATCAAATGATTATACGCCATCACAAAAGCCCCCGTAACCGCACCATTGGCAAACTTTCCGCCACCTAAAGCCTCTGCCGTGCCACCGATAACAGCGGCTATGGCTGTTTTTTTTGTAAAGGTCATATTGCCAACTTAACGAATCTGCATCTACAAAAATAATCAATCTCACTTAATTCTAAAATACAACTCATCTATTCCCAACCCTGCTAGCTCAACATCTAGTCTATGTTTTAATTCATGTTTTATGGTTGCAAAATTTTCTGGAGGCAGACCCTCATCGCATAAAACTTCAATGTCTTCATCTAAAAATGAATAATGACAATATGCCATATAATTTAACTTAGTATTAAATAATTCTTTAAAAACTTCTGCTATTCTTTTTCTCATATTCAAATCGTCTATTGGTCGACCAGATTTTATAAGTGTAAGCCAATTATTGAAAATGCAAGGTATGTTAGATTGATTATCAAATGATTGCCAAACAATAGATTTATTCAATAGAAAACTCCAATATGATCTTCTTTTTGTTTCAAAACTTACACATGATTTTTGTAGGTCATTACAAACCACTTTTAATTCGAACGTACTATCAGTAAATACGTGCTGTACAGTCACTCCAAATTGATTAATATCTTTCTCCAGCACATCTACATTTGGAAAATATTTCTTCAAATCAACTTTTGTGGGATATGCTAAAGTAGTATTTCTATAGTTAAGCGTTAGAAAAACATACTCATCCATTAACGACACAAACTCAACATTGTTTGTTAGGTTGTTATAGCAATAAAATGACCGAAACGGGCTCATTAACATTGTAAAAACAAAGGCCGTCAAAAATGCAAAAATAAGAAATGTGTATTTTACCCAACGGATCTTATTCGCTAACATAATGCATAAAATTTAAGTAATCGGTTTGTTCACTAAAATTAATAATAACAATCGGAGATCCGCTGAAATTTCTATTCTCAACATTATTATAAATCGCAGCATTATATCCTGATGGTAAAGCAAAACCATCACTCGCTATCCCACTATTAGCAGGTATTATTTTTACGCCCCAATTATATCTTTTATTGTTTGGATTTGAGGCAGTACGCATGTGCACATCAACTTCTAAAAGTAATTGTTTACCATCGACAATAATTTCAATTGCCACATCTTCAAAGTTGTTCCGCAACATAGATCCAGTTGGCGTAAAGTCTTGTAAACTAAAATCAATTGCAAAAGGATTTCTTACTGAAACCTCAAATGGGTCAATGTTATTGTAGTAACTATGCTGTTCCTGAATTGCTTGCTGTAGTTTATTCTGCAATTCCTTTCTTGCTTTTTCTCCATGCAAATGATTATACATCTCCACAAAAGCCCCGGTAACCGCGCCATTGGCAAACTTTCCCCCACCTAAAGCCTCTGCTGTGCCGCCGATAACCGAACTTAAAACTATTTTATCTGCTGTGCTCATTGATGTGCCATAACTTTGCATTGCGCTACCACCCAGCGAAGATACAAAACCTGAGAGAAATCCATGCTCAAACCTTCCACCTTGTGCCATGCGCATGGTGCCGTTGAAGGCGCCATGGGCCGTAGCCCGCAGTATCTCGCGCCCCAGCTTGTCTACATTGCCAATAATACCACCAATCACCAGCGACCCGCCTGTCTGTATGGTTGTAACAACAAAAGTTTGGGTGTAGTATTCAAAAATCTGCCCTATATTTATTTTAAAGTTCCTTTCGATGATGTAATCAACCGTCATAATGGAGGCATAAATGGCTGCGGCCGCAAATGGATTGCCTCCTGAGAAAGCAATACTTGCTCCAATGGCAGCCAATTGACCAACCAAACTATAGCCGCTGGGATCGGTATATCTGAGCGGGTTGTTCAGCACATAGCTGTAAGGATTAAGGCCTTGTGTGAAGTTAGGGAACTGCAGCACCGGATCGGGGCTCATAAAGCGCCCGATCACCGGATCATACATCCGGCCGTTCATATTTACCAGTTTAAACAGATCGAGCTGCTCGTGGCCTGTGAAGCCATAAGCGATCTGGCTGCTGCCGCTCAGGATGGGATCAAAAGTGTAGGGGTCGCGCCGCATGCCCCAGGCATCGTAGCTGTATTCTTCGATTAGCTTGCCCTGCTCGTCGGTGAGCAGTTGTATCGATCCCAAATGGTCGTTGATCACTAATTGCAGACTGCTGGTATTGCCTTCCATTTCCTGTTTTTTGATAGCCACCAGCCCTGATGGGCCGTAAATATAGTGCAGTGCCGTGGTTTCGCTGTTTATGGTTTCCAACTCGTAAATGCCTCCTACATAAATCTTTTCTGTTTCAAAACCATCCTGCGTCCAGATGCTTTGCCTGATGCGTTGGTGGTCAATGCCGTATTGTAAATTGAGTTGTTTTACCAGCTGTCCTTTTTCATTGGATTCGCTAATCTGTATCACCTTGTTGAAGTGGTTGTATTGCACATCCTGCGTTTCGTAGCCAATTTGCAGTGGTTTGTTGTTGATGTTGTCGAGCTGGTAGGGTTTGTTAGTGAGGTATTCGTAGGTGCCCACATCTGATTTGTAGGTGATATTGCCAAGTTCGTCATAGGCCATATCCAAAGCCGGGCTGCCATTGTGATACACATAGTCGAGCCGGTTCAGGAAATCGTATCCAAATGATTCTGCTTTGCCGTGCAGGGTGTTGCGAAAGGTGAGGTTGCCCAGCAAATCCCAGTTGTAATGGTTATCCTGCAAGCCGCCGCTGATCATATTCTCCACCAGGCCGGTTTCGGCATAGTAATCGATTTGCTGTTCGTGTGCCTGGCCAATGCGCTGTCGTGTAAACTGGTTGCGTGCATTGGCGGCAGTGCCTTCCCAAAGCAATTTGCCTGTAGCTGCTTCGGTAATTTTGTTCTGGTAGCCGCTGCTATTGTAGTGATGTGTGATGGTGTAGCCGCCCGGATAAACCAGATTGGAGAGCCTGCCCAGTTCGTCGTAGGTATGCGAAGTGGTATAGCTTTGATCGTTGATGGTTTCGGTAAGGTCTATTACCCTGAGCATATCGTCGTAAGTGTATTCCACTTTGTGGCCGGGGCCTTCTGTCCAGTCGGGCAGGCCGGTTTTTTTGGTGTCGTAGCTGTAGGTGGTGAGTTGCCCGTCGGGATAAGTTTTCTGCAATAACCGGCTTAGTGCATCGTAGGAATCATAAGTAGTGGTTTGGTTTTTGGCATTGGTTTCGCTTACCAGCTCATTAAAAGCGTTGTAGGTGTATAGCACCGGATTATCCTGGTTGCTGTCATTATAACTGATCAGGTTGCCATTGATGTCGTACTCAAAGTACCGTGCGGTGGCATTGTTGCCTGCAATTTTCTTGGTGTGCACCCGGCCATTGCTGGTATAGGTATTGCTCACCCTTGTGCCGTAGTGGTCTTCGGTATAGCTGACCCAACCGGCAGTGTTAAGCACTTTTACAGATTTTTGGATTTTTTCGTTGATGGACGAAACTTTCCGTTCGGTTGTGGTAGTAAGGCCATCGTAAGTAATAGTTGTTATGCCGCCATTGGGGGCAAACTGTTTGTGAATGCGGTTGAATGTGTCGTATTGCAGTGTGGTGTAAAAAGCTGTGCTTCCTTTGATATAGGGCTCCGACTTTTTGCTTAACCTGCCCTGGCTGTCGTACAATTGGTCAACATATACCGTGGCACCATCAAAGTTTATTGTTACGGTGCGCAGCTCGAGGCCGGTGCTGCTGTAATACACCTTAACAGGTGTTTGTCCTGAGCTGCGCTGCCAGCTGTAATACACAGCATAGCCATTGTCGGGTGCATCGGGGTCTCCTTTTGCTACCCAACGCAGCACACTGGCTTGCTGTGTTTGGTCGGGGGCAATGCTTTTTTGCAGCCTGCCAAAGGCATCGTATTCAAATGAAGTAGTTAGGTCATTATCCTCATCGGTTTCTGACTGCAAGGTTCCGAGCACCTCATCATAAACCCTGCTTGTGTTATGCAGCATAGGGTTGACCAAGGTTTCAACAAAGCGGCCGTCTTCGGTATATGTTGTAGTGGAAAGCCTGTTGTTGGCCGTTACCCTCTGGTCATTGTCTGCTGTTAGCAGCGTAGTTGTAATATTTCCGAAATCGTCGTAGGTATAGGTTTTGGTGGTTTTGTAGATGTGGTTAGGGTTACTCTGGTCGTAATCGTGCAGGATTTCTTTGTATAGCATGCCTTCGCGCGGGGCGTTGTCACCGCCGCCATAATACTGAAAAGCCGAGCTGATCACAATAGCGGGTTCGTTAGGGTTTTGGTTTAAGGTTTTTTTGGTTGTTGTGGCGGTTCTTAGACGGCTAAGCATCCATTTTTTACTGTTGGTAAAGTTTTCAAAGCTCTGTTCGAGCACAGTTTCGAAATGCATATTACTGAGCGAAGAGCCATTGGCAGTTGTTATCTTGCCCGGATTGCCATAATCATCATACAACTCAAACTTTTGTTTTTCCACTTTATAAGCTGTTGTTTTTGCGGGGTTAAAATATGATGTTACAGATTCATTTGGTGCTACATAGTAATACTTTTTATCATCCAGGCCATCAAAAACTCTTTGGTAAAAGCTTTGGGTTTTCGCCAGAATATTTGTTCCGTCTTTGTGGTTTGTTTGTTGAAGTGCCGGATAGGTATAGTAGAAGGTATCATCGTATTCATACCCGGTGATGTAGGTACGATTAAGGGTATGATCGGTACGCACCGTTTTGAGGAATCCCATAAAACCCAATCCTTCAGCATGAGCGATAGCATTTTCGTATTGATACTTTTCCAGGTGCCAGCCACCGACACCGTTTTGGCGTCGTACGGTTTTAACCACAGGCATGCTGCTATTGTAGGGTACAACAGGATAATCAGCGGCAAAGCCGGGCGTATATACTTCCGGGTTGGCAGTAAAGTCGTATTCTATTTCGGTTGTTACGCCCAGGCTGTTGGTGATGCGATTGATGCGATTACTATTATATTCAGGATATTGGATATTAATCTGACTATAAGTAGATGAGTGATCATTGTCAACTGAAAACAATTCAGTTTGACTGTCACTATTAATAAACGCAGCCTGACGGTTCTTCCTATAATCAATTTGCTCAAACAAATAGCTGGCACCCTCACTATCAAGAAATAGAAGCATAGATACAAAACTTGAGTCGATACCGACTAAATAATCCTTCAGGTTTATATTGTTTATTGGTATGTTATGAGGCAATTCGTAAAATCTAAAGTCAAATCTATAATCAATTAAAAACTCATTTGCTCCATCGCCAGTGAGCTCAATGGGCATAATCGATCCTGGATACCCTTGTACATCAACATAATTATGTTGGGGAACATTCGTGGGATAGGGAACATCAAATTTAACCTCATAATTGCCAAACTCTTCAAATTTATGCGTGCCACTACCAAGAGAACTACTTAATGAACTCCATGCAACAATATCAGTATAAGGATCATTCGGGTCATAATAAACGTATGTAGCATTGGCTTTTATAGCATCCAATTTATTATCCGAATTGATCCTGCAATAAACGTAGTTTTCTAATACTGTATGCTCGGGATAATTAGTGAACTCCATAATATCATCCTGGTTCTTAATGATGTAATGAATCATAGATTCATTTCTTAATATATCTGCCCTCCCATCTCCATTATAGTCGGCAATTTTAATATCACTATTTATTGCAATATCATTACTCTGTGGATTGAAAGTTATTCCGTTGTCATTATTTGTTGTTAAGGGACTCTCAGCGGCCCCTAACTTCCAGATCAATTCCTGTGAAGCATTTGTCGGCTTAATCATGAGATCCGTAAGGGCATCCCCGTTAAAATCTGCCAAAAACGGTAACCTTGTGTCGTTAAAACTAACTATATATTCGGCATTATTGCTTAACCAATTGTCTCCATCAGGGCTTAAATTACCGTTATTGTTGAGCACTAAATGGAAAAACGAGCTATTGTTGCCGTTACTCCCATAAAAACCAACAAAAAAATCAGGAAACCCATCCCCATTAACATCATTAAATGAGTAGTAAGGTGCACCTAAAAGATAATAGTTATCCTGACGGTAAACATAATTTTTACTACGCAAGTATTGATCCTTGCTTTTTCGATATATATCGATTGTTATATCAAGTA
>Ga0210020_1004602_pt1 | contig 10086 bp, 2 predicted proteins | sample CryGeymeta201514_FD_183980 | JGI IMG/M metagenome (GOLD analysis project Ga0210020, IMG submission 183980) | Groundwater microbial communities from Crystal Geyser aquifers in Utah, USA - Crystal Geyser metaG 2015-14 (SPAdes) (version 2) | ecosystem: Environmental > Aquatic > Deep subsurface >... | reverse complement strand
TCATCGCCTTCTCAGCCGGACGAGAAGCAATTTCCCGCCCCTCAATGAACTCCGGCTTAACCAGAAAAAACCCCGGGAAATCATCATAAATCCTACCGGAATGATCATGGGCGCAGTAATAGGCACCGAAAACTTTCAGCGCCAATTCGCTATTTTTTTCGGTGTCATGAAAATCCTTTATTTCTCGTTCACCCGATCTTCTCTGCGGCATATCTGCCTCCCCTATGGTTTGAATTATTATTTGCGTCCGCGATGATAACCGCAATCTCAACAACCGAGGATGCAATATTACAAAATATTTCTACCGTTCGTCAGAATTTGGCCTACAAAAACACCCAGTAGCAATTTGTCACCAGCCTTCAGGCTGGTGGATTTAGGCGGGGAGGGGTTTGCATCCCCTCCCCCTACGCACCCTTAAACCCCGCCCTTCAGGGCGGGGTGGTGCTTGTTCCGGCCTAAAGGCCGGGGTTTCAAACCGATAAGGAATCACTAGTGTCCGGTTAAAAATCAAATAAAATCAATTGGTTACTTGACTGCTGCACATTGCTTCTGGACACGTCGGGCTGCAAGGCGCATGAAATATGGGTTTTCTCAAAAACTGACACCGATAAAATCTGTAATAAAGTGTAAAGCGAGGCATTGAGGTGAAGCTCCTTTTTAACGATAGCAATCAGCACGTAGGTGGACACGGCGCACCAGATTTGCGCCTTCACGGCGTTCTCGCTCGTTCCCAGAAATCGTTTGATACGCAGGTGTTGTTTGATCCACTTGAAGAACAATTCCACCTGCCAGCGACTCTTGTACAAAGCGGCGATGGTCAACGGCGGCAGCGTCGTATTGTTGGTCAGGAACACGAAAGTCTTGCCCGTTTCTGGATCCTTGTATCAAATGCGCCGCAAATGTTCGGGATAATCTTTCGAGACGTAAAATCCCTTGAGGCGAATCGCCTGATCGCAGATGATGCCAGTGGTTCGGTCAGTTTTGCTCGAATACACGCGCCGGGCATTCATGCCCCGTTTGGCGCGGGTGACAAAGAATGCGCCCGCCTGATGCATCTTGAAGAGCCGACCAAAATCCAGATAACCCCGATCCATCACGTAAAACGCGCCCGCTTCGATAGGCAAAATATCGAGCACTTTGACATCGCCCATCTTGCCATCGCTGATGTGGATAAAGGCGGGAATGGCTCCGCGCAAGTCCAGCAGCGTATGCATCTTCACAGCCGCCTTGGTGCTGCGAAACGATGCCCAGTCGAACAGGCTCAGGCACAGGTCGATGGTGGTCGAGTCCAGCGCATAGACTGTCGCGTCAAGTTCCAGACCCGTCGGTTCCGTGGCATAAAGGTCGCGTGCTCGAATGATCAGTCGCATCGCCAAATCGTGGTAGATGCGCCAGTCTCGCTGATTCAGCGCGTCCGAGAGCGTCGATCTGGCCGGAACGCTGCCCAGGCCCATGTGGTACAGCTTGGCCTGGTTGGATGCCAGGCAAGACTCGATGTCGCGCAACGATTCTCGCCAGGTCAGTTGTGCAAAAGCCATAACGCGGAACAAATCGGCGCACCCCAAGGTGCGCACGCCAGAGTCGCCGTTGTGTCTGTCGATGATGCGCCCGAATGTTTTCCACGGCACACACTTCATCACTTGCGCAAACAGGGTTTTGCCCACGTTCATGTTTCACCCCGATTTTTTCAAAACCGGAATGATCGCAAACCTTCGATCTGAAATTCAAATCGTGGACACCCCATAAATCGCTCGCAACCCTCGTAAACATTGACTTTCAGGGCTGCTATTTTTAATTTAACCGGACACTAGTGATTTAGGTTAGAGGTTAATGATGACCCCAGATAAGTGGATCAAGGAGTTATTAAACAGCAAGAATCTTGAACGTCCTGATGGGCGGATGCTCTATGGCTATCGGTTAAGTAATGAAGAGTACAAATCATTACGCGAGATGCTGGCTTACACTGCGGATTTCGGGAAGCTGGACGAGGTATCAAGCCGAATTCGCGGATTTTCGGCATTGTTTGTCCTCTATGCTGCCGAATGGTGGCGGCGCGAATATCAAGGTGGGGCATGGCGGTGGACATCAATCATTAGCGCTTTTGGCGGGAATGCGAAGGAACTTGATGCTGCCGCAAGAACTAAGTGTGTAATTAGCGGCTTCGCATTCTGGGGACATCGTCCAGATGGAGAGGGCAAGAAATTCTTTGGTGCAATCGTTGCGCATGGCGGGCTGCCACTCCATTTCATTGGACAAGGTGGTGGTAGACTGGCTTCGATCATGGATTACACGTTGCGCCTCGCAGCGCGTTACCACTGGGACAGTTTGCAAATCGTCAATGCAATTGAAGAGCGTGCAGATGAGTTACCGACAGATAGTTTGCGCCGCCCGGAAATCTACCAGTTAATTGCCAACGTAGTTGCAACGGTGCTGGAACTAAAGCGGGATTTCCGCTTGGCAGGAATTGCAGACCCTGTAGCCGTTTTAAATACGCAGGAACCAAGCTGGCGCCTACGTTTCCCACTTTCCTTAGAGGATGCTGCTGCTCAAGCATTATTGTCAGGGTTGGTGAAAGAGGCTGCACAGCAGCTCATGTTTGCATCCTCCGTCATATTTTCTGTTGAACGGCTGTTGCGAAAAACAACGGACGGCAAGTATGAATTAACCTCAGTGCTGGCATGCCCACAAACTTTAGCTGCCAACACTCTGGCAGAATTGTTTGGCTTGAACGAATTGCCGCGCTACTTTTCGATTGATGTTCAGGTGGATGAACGCAAGCCATTTTGCGAAGGCCGTCGGATTCTGGGAGCGGATACAGACACCGTGTCGCTTGCTGGAAGCAAATGTGTTTGGCATGGTGTTGATGCTTGCTCAGAGCATCTGCTCTATCTGCGCGGACAAAGCGGTGATTTGCGGGAAAACCCACTTCCGATCCCAGGTGGCGCTGAACTCTCTCAAGATGAGCCATGGATTTTTGTTTTGCGCGATGGAAAACTAAGGTGGGTTGCTGCGGGCAGTGCGCGCGTTCCAGAAGAGGAGGCAGTCGTTACTCTTCCTGATGGGTGGAAAATTGAACCCGCGAACGCAGACTCAATAGCTGACATTGTCGGACATTGCCATTTGGGCGATAAACAGATAGCGCTCTATTCTGTGCGCGGTGAAATGACGCTGAGGAGATGCGAACAGTATTATCGGATTCGCACCAAGCAGGCAACGAGCGCGTCCGACACTTATGTGTGGGAAGGTCGCCGAATTGCTTACCCTTCCAGTCCACAGCCAGTATTTATCGGAGTTCCAAAGCTTTTTCGCTATCCGCCTGAAGGTGAGCGTAGCCGCGTACCGACAGCAGAACTGCACTGGTTTGCGGCTGGAACGAACAACCGATTTGAAGATGCAACAAACGCACATGGCCCGCTTGATGTCTATTTGGTGCGGGATGGAGAGCGGCTGGCTCGCTTTCGTTTCGTAGTGCTTGACAGTTCAGCGCGTACAGACTTCTCATCCGGCACATCGGCAAGCGAAGGACATATTCATCTGGAGGGTTGGGGTTGTTCGGACGTTTCGATTGACGATCAACTTGGACTTCATTGCAAAATTGAGCAGGCCGGGCGTGGTGTAAAACTGTTTCTACAGGGCGGCGATGTTCCACCTGAGTCAGTAAGCGTTGCCATGCGTTGGCAACGCTGCGCACAGGAGTTGCGAGTAAAGCTGCCGTTTCCCAGTGCGGGCGGTCGGTTTTTCGATGCCAAGGAAAAACCATTGCGCGAGGGGGATGAAATCGCACTTCGCCATCTAACCGGTGCGCGTCTGCGTATTTTTGATCGCAATCCACTGGCACCCAAACGGTATGACGTGTCGCTGACGTTGGGACAAGGGAAGCGGGAAATGCGTAGCGCTGATCTAAAAATTGAGCGTCCAATTTCATTGTTACCCAATGGTTCGGCAGAAGTCAGGCTGATTGATCTGCAAAAGGACATAGAGAAACTGATGAGTTTCTCGGACGAGTTGGATGCAACCGTGAATGTGGCGGTGCTTGTGGGTAGCAGGCCGACTACATCAGTGCGAGTTTCGCGCTATGAGACTGTGCTTGAACGGGATTCTCTTGCTGTGGGTTTTCCTGCAAAAACCATTGAGCGATTAGACATAGCCGCTCTGGAGCAAGTTATTGTCAAGGCAGCACCGTTAACCAATCTGGGTGGAACATGTATTCAATTGGAGCAAGAATACTCAGAGGGTGTACCTGCCGCATGTTGGCAAGCTGCCGGACTGAATGCCACTTATTCGCCGTGGCTGATTTTCCCGGATGACGCATCCAGCGTTTTTTTCAGGCCGACGATATGGGGTAAGTCAGTTGATTCTCCTGAGATGGACACAAATTCAGGTTGCCCGCTCGCACAGGCAATGGCTATCCGGGAAGCGGAAGTCCGGATGGAAACTATAGCGGCGATACTCGACGCAATGGCAACAGACTTCAACCATCCATCGTGGCGATTGATGGAGTATTTATTGGAAACATTTCATCACTTGCCACTCAGCAGTTTGGATGTCTTCCGGTTGATTGGAGCGCAACCGACGGCTGCGGTTTCCCTGTTGCTGCGCAGCCAATTTTCCGAAGATCGGTTGTTTGAATTTGCCCGCCGACTGCGCGACGAACTGGGCTTGGTATGGGAACTTGCCTCTATTGATATCTGGCGGAACGCTGCCAGTAAGTTATTCCAATATTGGGTTGTAACGCTTGGAGAAGATGATGCAAAGGCCAGTTTCCCGATTATCCTTAAAGCCCGTCTGGATCGGTTAGCAACTGAACATCCGTCCCTGCAATTGATGCTGGATGTGCTATTGCTGGAATTGACCAGACATCCGAGCAAGTCGCTTGTTGAGGTTCAGCGTATTGCACAGGGCGACCGCTTGGCATTCGCACAACAACTTTGGCGCGGCCATGATTCGCTGGCGCAAAATCTCCTGTTTCGTGGCCATGCAAATGACGCGAGTTGGCCTGAGCGCCCGCTATTTGAAGCAGCCTTTACAGGATTTCTCGAAGTTGCAACAGATTTAGTGAAGAATAAATTGAATCCAGATATTGTCAGAAAGATGTTTTGGATGGATACGCCAAATGATTTCAAGGTATCGGTAGCGAATATTCCGGTACTTTGCGCGCTTTGGGCGGTTACCGGCATCAGCCAGGAGTGGTGGGGAAAACCGGAACGAAGGTTGGCGCTCCGCAAGGTCAAGGCATTTGACCCCATCTGGTTTGAGCAAGCATTTGGCAAGGCTGTCGCAATCTGTCTTTCGTTGGGCATCCTCGTGCCGGGCGAGAGGGATACTGCGCATCATTGATTACCAATGCACAATGAAATGACAACCAACGGGCACCCAATGAAAAAGCAATATTTTTCTTCCCTGCTTCCTGAGCTTTCGACCCGTGCAGCGCGTGCGACGGTAAGCCGTTTGGGGTTTTCAAGCCCCGAGTTAAGAGCTTATCTGAGCGAACTTTTTTCACGAGGGTTCGGCGAGCCGGGGAGTTTTCTCGGCGATCCGGTTTTCGAGGCAACTTTTGGCTGGGAACCGGCTGACCGGACAATGGTAGCCTTGTCCCCTGCGTTGCTGTCTCCCAGTCTAATCGGAGCAATGGACAAGCCTATGGGCAGCGAGGCAAGCGACTACCGCTTTCCGCGCGACATCGCTCCTTACAAACACCAACTCGAAGCATGGGAATGGCTGACACGCGAACAGCCGCAGTCGGTTGTTGTAACTAGTGGAACCGGATCGGGTAAAACCGAGTGCTTTATGGTGCCGATACTCGACTCACTGGTACGCGAGCATGAGGTGAGCAGAGCTAAACTGGTTGGCGTTCGCGCGCTGTTTCTGTACCCGCTAAACGCACTGATTCAAAGTCAGCGCGAGCGGTTGCATGCATGGACTGGGGCATTCGGCGAGGGTGTCCGGTTTTGTTTGTATAACGGACTGACTCCACAAAAGGAACCTCAGCATGTACGGGACAAAACCCCCAATCAGGTGATCGACCGCGATGCACTGAGAGCCGCGCCACCACCCATGCTGGTAACCAATGCCACCATGTTGGAATACATGTTGGTGCGAGCACAGGATGCGCCAATTCTCGATGCATCGAAAGGCAAGCTCCAGTGGATTGTGCTGGATGAAGCGCATACCTACATTGGTTCGCAGGCGGCGGAACTGGCCTTGCTGTTGCGTAGGGTGCTGCACGCCTTTGGCGTTTCGAGCAATCAAGTTCGTTTTGTCGCAACTTCAGCCACCATAGGCGATCCTCACGGCGAGGCGGGGCAACAACTGCGCACCTTTCTGGCTGGCTTGGCCGGTGTGGATGAAGGCCGCGTGCACGTCGTTATCGGACAGCGCAAAATTCCTGAACTGTTAGCGGGTAGCGCGCAATATCAGAATGCCACCCTCGAAGAGATGGAAGATATATCACTGGGGGGCGGCGAACGGTACAACGCCTTATGTGCGAATCGCACTGCGCGCCGAATTCGACAGATGTTCGTCCTCGATGCCAAAGGAAAATCAGCCAACTCTTTCTCTGATATTGCGCCAGCCATTCTTGGGGATGACTGGCGGCGGCAACCGAACGCAACCGAAATTACGCTGCGCTGGCTCGACTTGCTGACCAGTGCAAAATCAGCCGGGAAAGATGGGCAGCCGTTCCTGCCGTTGCGTCTCCATGCATTTCACAACGTGTTGGCTGGATTGTGGGCATGTTGCGATCCTGCTTGTGCGTGTAAATGTGACACGGCACTTGATTCCCCGGAATGGCACTATGGCAAGATTTACACGGAAGAACGCCGACACTGTGAATGTGGCTCGCCGGTATTTGAACTGCGCTCATGCAATGACTGCAACACCACTTTTTTGTGGGCGCAGCGTATCGGCCCAGATCGTGATGGCAAGTACCACCTGTGGCAAGTTCAGGAGGATTCCGATGACGAATTTTCGCTTGATGTTGAAGTGCCCGAGGACGATCTGGGAGGGGGCGAACAGGAAGAAACAGAAATCTCCGCGATTGCATCCCAGAAAAAGCCAGTGCTGATTGCCAATGGCTACGCGATTGGTACAGGAGAAGCTCTGATTGAGCGAAAATCTTTGGTATTCGATCCGCCAGAAATTACAGATGCCCTCAAGCTGCGCTTGAAGGATGAGAAGGATGGTGTGATGGTTTGCCCGGATTGCGGAGGCCACCACGGGCATGGGCGGCAGATGTTCCGCAAAGCCATTCTGGGCGCACCTTTCTTGTTGGGTGAAATTATTCCAACTCTGCTGGAGTATTGCCCTGACATTGAAGGAAAAGGTATCAGTCCGCTGGAACGGCCTTTACGCGGGCGGCGCATGATTACCTTTACCGACAGTCGGCAGGGTACGGCGCGTATTGCCGCCAAACTGCAACAGGACTCCGAGCGCAACCGAGTACGTGGCCTGATCTACCAGCACGTCGCGCAGAAAACCCAAGCGGGTGGCAATTTGGAATTGGCGGCACTTCAGCAGGAAATAGCTACCTTGAAAATGGTAAATAATTCTGCTTTGTCCAATTTGATTTTGGAAAAGGAAAATAAACTCGCAGCACACCAGCCGAAGCCCATCACTTTTAATGACGCTGCGGACTATTTGAGCAGCGTCGAGGCGGACACCAAAGACTGGATACATCAGTATTACTCCGATCTTGATCCCGCCGAGTTTAGTGGGGCGACGGGCAAGGAAAAACTTGCGCGCATACTTGTAATGCGCGAGTTCGCGCGCAGGCCGAAGCGCGCAAACAGCTTGGAAACAATGGGGTTGGTGGCGGTTCGTTATCCCAAACTGGAATCGGTTACGCAATTGCCAAAGTTTCCAGATGGAACGGCAAGGCTAACCTTGCCTGAGTGGCGAGACTTTCTGAAAATTGCGCTGGATTTTCATATTCGGGAGAACACATTCGTTAACCTTCCGGATAGCTGGCGAAAATGGGGCGGTCAGCGACTGTCCGGCAAACAATTGCTCCCTCCAGAATCGAAGGAGAAACAAAGCAACCGCATCAAGAAATGGCCACAATGCAACCCTGCCGGTATGCAAAATCGTTTGGTGCGGTTATTGGGCTACGTGTTAAAACTTGATCCTGCCTCATCCAATGGGCGGGATGCAATTGATGGCATCTTGAGATGCGCGTGGGATGACCTGACACGCGTGGGTTTGTTGCAAGGTGGAAGCACGGGCCGCTACTTCGCCTTGGAAGATATGGCGTTTGCCCCTATCCGTAAGGGATGGGTATGTCCGGTAACACGGCGGGTGCTGGACGTAACCTTGAAAGGTGTGACGCCCTATCTCCCCAGAATAGAGCCAACGGACAAAGTTGCGATGTGCAGGCCGATTGAATTACCGAAGTGTTCCTTACTGGACAATGATTTCCCCTCTTTCGAAGAGCGGCTAACCGAGATACGCCATTGGTTGTCGGATGATGCCACTGTCTTATCACTCAGAAGTGAAGGTCTGTGGTCTGACCTGAGTGACCGGATTGTCGAGGGAGGCGGATATTTCCGTGCGGTGGAGCACTCGGCGCAGCAACCCGGCAGCCGCTTGCAACAATATGAAAGTGAATTCAAGTCCGGGCGTATCAATTTGCTGAGTTGTTCGACGACCATGGAAATGGGTGTTGATATTGGCGGCATCACCGTCGTAGCAATGAACAACGTGCCACCTCATCCAGCAAATTATCTGCAACGCGCGGGGCGTGCAGGGCGTCGCTCGGAAACACGCTCTGTCGCGCTGACTGTCTGCAAAAACAATCCGCACGATCAGTATGTTTTTGCGAATACCCGCTGGGCATTTGAAACCCAGTTGCCCGCTCCCAGCATCAAACTGGAAAGCGCGATCATCGTGCAACGGCACATCAACTCGATGCTGTTGGCGAATTTCTTGCGCACGCAACTGACCGGCGGGAGCGATATGGTCAAGCTCAATATGGAATGGTTGATGTTGCCCAAAGAGGATGCGCGTTCAGATCGTTTCATTGCTTGGGCCGAGTGCTTTGATGAAAAACAGAATGGCAGCTTAACGGTAGGGCTGCGCTCGCTGCTGCGATACACCTGTTTCGATGGCATCGTGTCGCTGCGTGGATTGATTGTCGAATCCGCGAAAAAGCTTGATGATCTTCGTACCAAGTGGTTCGGCGAGTTTGATGCCATAGAGTTGCAGGTCAATCAGTTTCAGGGTACATCCAAGGAGAAAGACCCTGCCTACAAAGCGTTGCAAATACAGAAAAGACGCTTGACTGGCGAGTATCTGTTGCGCGAGCTGGCTACTGGTGGTTTCCTGCCGGGGTATGGTTTCCCGACGGATATTTCTTCCTTTGAAACACTGACCCGCGATGAAATTGAACGTAACAAAACACGCAAGAAAGACGAGAAAGACGAGCGTGAAGACAATCGGATGCGCCGCAGGAAATTGCCGAATCGCGATACGGTAACGGCGCTGAGAGAATATGCGCCGGGTGCAGAGGTGGTGATTGATGGTCTGGTGTATCGCTCCGCTGGAATTACGCTCAATTGGCATGTCCCCGCTTCAGTTCAGGCGGTCAGCGAGATACAAAATATCCGGGAAGCTTGGCGTTGCCGCATTTGTGGCTCCAGTGGCACGACGGGTACGGCAAATCACCTTGCGCACTGCTTGGATTGCGGTGCTACGTTGCCATCTATTCCAGAATGTCGGTTCACATATCTGGAGCCAGCAGGATTTTCTGTTGATCTTTACGAGTCTCCGCATAACGACGTATCGACGCAGACTTTCGTTCCCGTTGAATCGCCATGGATCAATGCTCACGGTGAATGGCTACCGCTGACAAACCCACAACTGGGTGCTTACAGATCAAGTCCCATTGGTACGGTATTTAACCATTCCGCAGGTACGAATGGTCTGGGCTATGCCATCTGTCTGGCCTGCGGTCGGGCAGAGCCCATGATCAGCGCGTCGGATGATGGTGAGGTTGAGCAGGGCGGTGTCGCATTGCCAAAAATATTTCAAATCCCCCATCGTCGGCTGCGGGGTGCGCAAGGAGGTGAAACGGCGATGTGCGAGGGCAGTAGC
>Ga0210020_1004592_pt1 | contig 10106 bp, 10 predicted proteins | sample CryGeymeta201514_FD_183980 | JGI IMG/M metagenome (GOLD analysis project Ga0210020, IMG submission 183980) | Groundwater microbial communities from Crystal Geyser aquifers in Utah, USA - Crystal Geyser metaG 2015-14 (SPAdes) (version 2) | ecosystem: Environmental > Aquatic > Deep subsurface >... | reverse complement strand
ATCACCAATTACCAATTACCAATTACCAATTACCAATTACCAGTTACAAACTATCCAACCAAACCCCCGTCTCACGCGGGGACTTGAAATGAAAGACAACCAGGTGTTCATTCTCCTCCAATTCGAGAAGCATGGGGATCTCGCGTTTGCGCCGCCAGTAGGTTTTGAAGAACCAGCGGATCAACGAATCCTGCGACCAGACCCGTAGTTGGTTCCAGATGTTTTCGCGGTTGCCGTTCCATAATTCCTCGCGGGTGAAGACGCGCCGCCACGTCCGCCGCAACAACCGTCCCAGGCTGAGCCACAGCCCGTAATCCAGCCAGACGAGCGCTTCGGCGCGCTCCCAAACGATGTCGCGCGAGGTGTGGTAGTTGCCATCCGCGACCCAGGCGGGAGCCTCGGTGGCTTCTTCGACGCGCGCGCGAAAGTCCATCACGAAGGCGGGTGTCCAGTTTGGCTCCCAGTAGAGCGCGTCGAGTTCGATGCGGGGCAATCCCAGCCGCGCCGCCAGCGCCCGGGCGAGCGTGGTTTTTCCCGAGCCGGAGGTGCCGATGACGGCGATGCGTTGATAGGGGAGGGGGGTGTCCATTTTCTGCATTGTACTGGCAAACGATTATTTTGAGGAATTTGTGAGTCCACTGCAAAAAGGCAATCTCACCGCGAAGATGCGAAGGCCGCGAAGGAAAGTTTAAAATCGCGAAGGTTATCTTGCAGATTCTCAACACGGATATTTAAATTCTTTGGTTTTTCTTCGCGTTCTTCGCGGCCTTCGCGGTGTAAAAGGTTTTTGCAGTGCAGTCATTTGTGATACGATTTTCAGAGAGCGCCTGAAAACCTCAACACACACCTGGTCGGCGCAGGCCAAAGTCAACCCGATCGCGGTCAAGCGCGCCGTCATAGTATAATCTCACCATCGTTCAAGGAGATGTCAAAATGGCAATGGCAAGTGTTCACTCGCTGGAGCGGCTTATGCGTGTTGGGCTGGATACCCCTTTCGTTCAAAACGCCTTGGAGAAGCTTGTTCAGGATCAAATTGCTCACGAAGCGGACGAATTGGAACGGCTTCGCCCACGATTGGCTGAGTATGAGTCACGCTTTGGCATGACTTCAGTAGAATTCTTCGAACGTTACCAAAGCGGCGAAATTGGCGACGAAATGGACTATTTTGAGTGGAATGTCCTTTATAAGATGTTTCTGGACAGCCAGCAGCGACTTGGATATTTGAGGAACGAAGCATGACCCCCGCTGAATACCTGGAACGTTGCCGGCTGGTATTAATCACAAGCGCGATTGTAAAAACCTATCACATCCGAGAGAGCTTTGCCGACGAACGCAAGGGATACATTCGGGTTATTGCCGGGCTTTTGAACGGAGATTTTTTAGAACTGGCCGAATATTTTGTCATTGACGCTGGGGGTATTTTAATTCAGGATCATCACTACCAATGGATGGATGAAAAGCGCAAAACACTGCGCCGCAGGTGGGACAACACACCCCATTTCCCATCGTTACACGGTTTTCCTCATCACATTCATGTTGAAAATGACGCCAATGTCATGTCCGGCGAGCCAATGAGTCTCGAAAAATTGCTCGCCCAAATTGCATCTCTAATTGATACGCAAAAAAGTTGATGCACCGAGGTCCCCGTGTTCGATCTTCCCGATAACGAGATCCTGCCGCTTTCCAAAGAGCACGTCTTCTATACCTGGTCGGCGCAGGCCAAAGTGAACCCGATCGCGGTCAAGCGCGCCAAAGGCGTCTATTTCTGGGATGTGAACGACAAGCGCTACCTCGATTTCAACTCGATGACCATGTGCGTCAACATCGGACACGGGGACGAGCGCGTCATCCGCGCCATGCAGGAGCAGGCCGCGGAACTTCCGTACGCCGCGCCGGGCATGACGACGAAGATTCGCGCGCTGGCGAGCCAGGCGGTCGCGGACGTGACTCCCGGCGGAAAACTCAGCAAGATCCTGTTCACGCTCGGCGGGGCGGACGCCAACGAGAACGCCATCAAACTGGCGCGCGGCTACACCACCCACAGGGGGCTGCGCCAACGCTTCAAGATCCTGACGCGTTATCGCTCCTACCACGGCGCGACCATGGGCGCCATGGCCGCCACCGGCGATCCGCGCCGCCATGCGTGGGAGCCGGGCACGATGCCGGGCGTCGTCCACTTCCTCGACCCGTATCGTTATCGCTCCACTTTCCATCGCACGAACCCGGATATTTCGGAAGAAGAATTTACGCAGGATTATCTCAACCATCTCGAAGAGATCATTCGCTACGAGGGGCCGGAGTCTGTCGCCGCGATCCTGATGGAGTCGGTCACGGGCACGAACGGGATCATCATCCCGCCCGAGGGTTACATGCAGGGTGTGCGCGCCCTGTGCGACAAATACGGCATCCTCATGATCGCGGACGAGGTGATGAGCGGATTTGGCCGGACGGGGAAGTGGTTCGCGGTGGATCACTGGAACGTTGTGCCAGACATCATCACGATGGCCAAGGGACTCACGTCCGCGTACGCGCCGCTCGGCGCGGTGGCGATGAAGCCGGAGATCGCGGCGGCCTTCGATGAGCAGGTTTTCGAGAGCGGTTTGACGTACACGTCGCATCCGATCTCGCTGGCGGCGGCGGTGGCGAACATCCGCGCCATGCGGGAGGATCGGCTGGTCGAGCGCGCGGCCGCCCTGGGTCCGGTTTTGAAGCGCATGTTGTCCGATCTGGGCGAAGCGCATCCCTCCGTCGGCGATGTCCGCTCGATCGGTCTGTTCGGCATCCTCGAACTGGTGAAGGATCGAAAAACGAAAGAGCCGATGGCGCCGTGGAACGGTTCGTCTCCCGAAATGGTTTCCCTGCGAAAGTTCTGCCTCGACCACGGCTTGTTCTTGTACACGCACTGGCATACGGTTCTCATCATCCCGCCGCTGATCATTGACGAGGCGCAGTTGGGGGAGGGCATCGCGGTGCTGGATCGGGCGCTCGAAATTACGGACAAGGCTGTGTTGTGAACCTTTCTTACGCGACCTGGCTGACGGTATCTGGCATGGTGGCTCTCCTGGTGGCATGGTTGAGCTGGCAACGCCGCGCCGCGCCAGGCGCGCCGGCTCTCTGTGTGTTGATGCTTACGCTGGCGGTCTGGTCTTTGACCTATGCAGTCTACTGGCTTTCTTTTACGCCGGAGACGCGCGCCTTCTGGTTGAATATGACTTATTTTGGGGTGGCGCCTGCGCCTGTGGTCTTCTTTATTCTGGTGCAGTTTTTCATCGGGCGCTCCGGTTGGTTGAAAGGGTACGTTTATTTCCTGCTTGGGCTTATCCCTGCGCTGACCCTGCTTTTTCTGTGGACCGATCCCCTGCATGGGCTGTTCTTTGGCGGGTACCGCTCGGTTGATGAAAGTATGATCTACAGAGGCGGGCCGTGGTTTTACGTGTTCTTGATCTATTCCTACGGGTTGCTGGCCGTCTGTGTGGTTTTGCTTTTCCGCGCGCACATGCGCTCCCCGCATTTTTACAGCCGCCAGACGCGCGTCATGCTGGCCGGGGCCTTGTTGCCCTGGCTGGCGAACGTGTTGCTCCTTTCGGGCTGGAATCCCCTGCCCGGGCTGGACCTGACGCCCATTGCTTTTACCGGGACGGGGCTCTTGTTCGCGTATGGACTTTTCGGTTATCGCATGATGGACCTGGCGCCGGTCGGCCGCGATGTGCTGGTCGAAAACCTGGACGACGCGATTGTAGTGGTGGATACGCAGGGTCGCATTGTGGACATCAACCCAAAGGCCATGGAACTGGCCGACCCCGGCGTGGGTGCGCCCTTTGGAAAACAAATGCAGGATGTGTTTTCCCGCTGGGTAGATATCATCCCGCACTACGCGACTTTCGAAGGCCGCACCGAACTTAAGTTGGAGCGGGCGCCATTTTCCTACGTTGATCTGAGGATCCTTCCGCTGCGGGATCGCCAGGGACGGCTGATGGGGAAACTCGCCATCTGGAGCGATATCAGTGCCCGCAAACAAGCCGATGAGCAATTGCGGGTATTTTTCCGCGCCGTGGAGCAGAACCCGGTCGCCATTATGATCACCGATCCCGAGGGGCGGATCGAATATGTCAATCCGCAATTTGTGAAATTGACCGGGTATCCCCTCGAGGAAGTGCGCGGCAAAACCCCGCGTGTGCTGAGGTCGGGCGAAAATTCTGAAGATACCTATAAAAATCTGTGGCAGGCCATCAAGTCCGGCCAGGTGTGGCGGGGGGAGATCCTTAACCATAAGAAGAACGGGGAAATGTATTGGACGAACGAATTGATCGCTCCCGTGCTGGACGGCCACGGCGCGGTGACGAACTTTGTGTCCATGCAACAGGATATCACCGAGCGCAAGCATGCCGAGTCCGAACTGCGGGTAATGAACACGCGCTTGCAGGTGCAATTGGCGGAGATCGAAACCCTGCACGATCAGTTGCGCGAAGAAGCCATCCGCGACGGGCTGACGCGCCTGTTCAACCGCCGGTACATGGAAGAGACCCTCGAACGCGAGGTCTCCCGCGTGGAGCGCGACCCGCAACCGATCAGCGTGGTGATGATGGATGTGGACTTGTTCAAGTCCATCAACGATACTTTTGGACACCAGGCTGGGGACGCGGTCCTGCAAACGCTGGGGACGATGCTGTTGGAAAATACGCGCATCAGCGATATTGCCTGCCGTTTCGGCGGGGACGAGATGGTGGTGGTGATGCCCGGCGCAAGCATGGACGTGGCGATTGCCCGCGCCGAGGAATGGCGCGCGGCCTTCTCCCAGATGACTTTTACTTTTGGCGAGGAAAAGATCAACACCACACTGTCGCTGGGGGCGGCCTCTTTCCCGGACCAGGCGCGGAGTCCCAACGAATTGCTGACCGCGGCGGACAAGGCGTTATACTGGGCCAAAGTTAAGCGCAACCACGTGGTTCGTTATGACCCGAAACTAATGGCGCATCGCCAGAATCGTTCGGATGATATTCGATGAGCGGCCGGGAATCGGTAATAGGTTGCGGGGATATGTCGTCTGGTAGAATGGCGAAACGCACCTTGCTGCCGTACATTTTAGATTCTGCCCAAAATCTTTCAACGCGAATTGCGCGAATACCCTGTCGGGTACGATGTGAGCGAATTCCGCGAAGGAAAATGGAGAGAATTCGTGACATTCGCCTATTCGCGTTAAGAATTTGTAAGGTAGAGAAAAAATCACACAATGGCAGGTTAAATAAATGTCAACCAATGCAAATCACGTAAAAATGCTGATCCTCGGATCTGGCCCGGCGGGGTTATCCGCGGCGTTGTACGCGGCGCGCGCGGAACTCGCCCCGGTGCTGTTGACCGGCTCGCAACTGGGCGGGCAGGCCGCGCTGACCTACACCATCGAGAACTATCCCGGTTTTCCGGAGGGCGTGGGCGGGGCGCAGTTGGGGGAACTCTTCCAGAAGCAGGCGGAACACTTCGGGACGCGCGTCGAATTCGACACCGCCAACAAAGTTGACCTGTCGGCGCGGCCGTTCAAAGTCGAAACCGACGCGGGCGAGTACGAGGCCGATACGCTGGTCGTCACCACGGGCGCCGATCCCGTCCACTTGAACGTGCCGGGAGAGGACACTTTGCTCGGGCGCGGCGTCTCGTACTGCGCCACCTGCGACGGGGCGTTCTTCAAGGATAAAAAGGTGGTCGTGGTCGGCGGCGGGGACAGCGCGCTGGAGGAGACTCTCTTCCTCACGCGCTATGCCACATCCATCGCAATTATCCACCGCCGCGACGAATTGCGCGCAGGCGCGATCCTGCAGAAGCGCGCGAAGGATCATCCGAAGATCAGTTTCATCTGGAATACGGTTGTGACTGAGATCCTCGGCACAGGCAAGGTGGAGTCCGTGCGGCTGAAGAATACCCAGACCGGCGAGCAATCCATCTTCGAGACGGACGGCATTTTCATCTTCATCGGCCACACGCCCAACACGCAACTCTTCGCAGGACAGTTGAAGATGGATGCGCGCGGTTACATCGAGGCGGATATGCAGATGCAGACCAGCGTCCCCGGTGTGTTCGCGGCGGGCGAGGCGGCCGATCCGCATTTCAGGCAGGTGGTCACGTCCGCGGGGATGGGCGCGGCGGCGGCCATCCAGGCCACCCGCTTCCTCGAAGCGGAATCAGGCTAAGGGCTTGCCCTCCCGAAGGACATCGGGACGATGTGAGCGGAGGGTCGAGCGATCGCCGAGACCCGCAGTCGAAGGGTCCAGAAAGAAGCGAGCAGAGACTTTTCCGAATCGGTCGGGTGAGTTTCTTTTTCGTCAAAATGTCATCTCTTTGCTGTCCAAAAAAGTGACAAATTATTCTTTTCGTGTACGCATGTCTGGATTAAAATCCAGCAACAAACAGACCAATCGGAGGAAAGATGAACAAAATCTCGATTATCGGCGCAGGCATGACCGGCTCCACCGCCGCCCATTGGCTGGCGGAGCGCGACCTGGCCGATGTGGTGCTCGTGGACGTGGTGGAGGGCATGCCGCAGGGCAAGGGACTCGACCTGGCAGAGGCCATGCCCATCATCGGCAAGGACTCGGAAATCGTCGGCACGAACGATTACGCCGACACGAAGAACTCGGACATCGTCATTATCACGGCGGGCGTGGCGCGCAAACCTGGCATGAGCCGCGACGACCTGCTGACGATCAACGCGGGCATCGTGGGGAAGGCCGCGATGGAGACGCTGACGTATTCGCCGAACGCGTTTTACATTGTGTTGACCAATCCGCTCGACACGATGGCGTATCTCACATTGAAGAAAACTGGATTGCCGCGCAATCGCGTCATCGGGCAGGCGGGCATCCTCGACTCGGCGCGCATGCGCGCTTTCGTCGCGCTGGAGACGGGTGTGAGCGTGGAAAATATCCAGTGTTACGTGTTGGGCGGCCACGGCGACGAGATGGTTCCGTTGACGCGTCACTCGAACATCGCGGGTATTCCGCTCCGTGATTACCTGCCCGCCGACAAACTCGAAGCCATCGTCAACCGCACGCGCAAGGGCGGCGGTGAGATCGTCAATTTGTTGAAAACGGGTTCGGCGTATTATGCGCCTTCCGCGGCAGTGACGCAGATGGCCGAAGCGATCCTGAAAGACAAGAAACTGATCGTGCCATGCGCGGCGTACATGCAGGGCGAGTATGGCCTAAACGATATGTACTTCGGCGTGCCGGTGATGCTCGGCGCGCTGGGTATGGAAAAGATCATCGAATACAAATTCGATGCCGATGAAAAAGCCATGTTCGAAAAGTCTGCCGCATCGGTGAAAGAGACGCACGAGGCGTTGAAGAAGTTGGTGACGCTGTAAGAACGTACACAGGTACACACGTAAACAGGTATACACGTTTGCGAAGACCTGTGTACTTGTGTACGTGTATACCTGTTTACCGATATCCGATACCCTTGAATTAGGAGTAACTATGATCCTGCACGAAAAAATCGCCGCGCAACTGCCTTCGTGGCGCGAGCGCATTAAAGTTTTGACGAAAGATCATGCCGACGTGGTGGTGGCTAATGTGACGGTCGGACAGATCGTGGGCGGGATGCGCGATATCAAGTCCCTGCTGACCGACGTCTCTTTCGTGGACCCCGCGGAGGGCATCCGTTTCCGCGGCATGTCCATCCCCGAAGTGTTGAAGGCGCTCCCCAAAGCGCGCGGCACAAAAATGCCGCTGGTGGGCGGCCTATATTACCTGTTGATGGCCGGCGACGTTCCCACCAAGGAGCAGGCGCTCGAAGTGGAAGCAGAGTGGGCGAAGCGCGCTGAACTGCCCGATTACGTTTACAAGATGCTCAAAGTGATGCCGAAGGACATCCATCCGATGATCCTGCTTTCGCAGGCGGTCATGGTGATGGCGCACAATTCGGAGTTCACGAAGAAATATCACGAGGGTATGAAGAAGGATGTCTACTGGGAAGCCGCCCTGGATGACAGCCTCAACCTGACGGCCAAACTGCCGGTCATCGCGGCGTACATTTACCGCATGAAATATTTCGGCGAGAAGTCCAAGCCACGCTACAACCCGAAACTGGATTACGGCGCGAACTTCGCCCGCATGATGAAGGTCTCGGACAAGAAGGGTTATGCGGAGCTCGCCCGCCTGTACTTCATCCTGCACTCCGATCACGAGTCGGGCAACGTCAGCGCGCACGCGACGCATTTGGTGGGTTCCTCGCTCTCGGACATTTACTTCGCCTTCTCGGCGGGACTGAGCGGTCTCGCGGGACCTTTGCATGGTCTCGCCAACCAGGAATGTCTCGCCTGGCTGATTGACGTGAAGGAAGAGTTTGGCGGCGTCCCCTCGCGTGAAGACCTGTATAAATTCGCCTGGGACACGCTCAACAGCGGCAAGGTGATCCCCGGCTACGGACATGCCGTCCTGCGCGTGCCGGATCCGCGCTTCACCGCGCAGATGGAATTTGCCAAAGCGCGCTTCCCCAACGACGAACTCGTCCGCCTGGCAGATCTAGTCTTCGATGTGGTGCCCGCCGTGCTGAAAGAGCAGGGCAAGGCCAAGAATCCCGCGCCGAACGTGGACGCCATCAGCGGCACGTTGCAATATTACTACGGCGTGCGCGAGTTCGATTTCTACACCGTGTTGTTCGGCGTCGGGCGCGCCCTCGGCGTGACAGCCAACTACGTTTGGGCACGCGCGCTGGGTCAGCCCATCGAGCGCCCCAAGTCGGTGACGACGAAGATGCTCGAAGACGCGGTGGCGAAGGCGAAGTCTGTTGGCGATTGACCCTAAAGGGCGCTTCGCAGAATCACGCCAACCATTGCAAAGTCCACACTTCGACAGGTTCAGCGCATGCCTTCGTGGACTCTCGTCGGTAGAAATAACTCCCGAAGTCGAAAAGGCTTCGGGAGTTGCATTTTCTGGCGGGGATGAATTACGGGATGTAAATTCGACCCACCCCAAGATGATTCTCGATATCGACAATAATCTCTATCAAGCGTTCCACACATCGTTCGCGGTAGTGGCGTTCTCTTAAGCGGTCAACCACGCTTACTGTGACCACTGGCAGGGAGGTCGGCGTATTTTCATCTTGAATTGTCTGCGCCAATGAGTCGTACCCCTCGTTTTTTCGATCTCCCGTAAGAAGGATATATTGTTGTCTTTGGGCAAATCGCCAAATTTCTCGATCACTGGAATTAATCGGAAGTCCCACATCGTGAAATGTTAGCATCGGGATATCTAAAAGCTTGAGCCAGCCCTCGCTTCTCATCGTTGTCCAAAGCAAAATTGCCTGCTTCTTGATGTGATGATCGAGCAGAACTTTCATGGTTTGGATTCAGCGCGATACTGCGCCTTCCATTCCCGTATTTTATTCAGAACCGCTTCGCGTTGTTCGTACGTTCGCGCGTAGTGTTCCCGATTACGTTCCTCCCAATACTTTCGGCGTTCTTCCGCCATACGGAGAGCCTTCTGGTAGCCTTCTTCCACTTCGCGGCGGTGCAGGTGGATGTAATCCAGAATATCGAGCATTTCCTCGTCGGTCAGTTCGTAGATGTCGCGGACGTTTTTCAGTGAGTTGTCATCTTTCATCTCATCCAGGAGGGAGTAAAGAGTCAGCCGCGTGCCTTTGATTGTCAGGCCTTCCTCAGTCCGAATCACGGTGTTGTTTTCGCGCGGGATGGGACCGTCCATTTCCATGAGCGTTTGCACCAATTGATCGGAACGCAAAACCGCCAGTTCGGCCTGCAACTTTCGCGCTTCCTCTTCCAGCGCGGCGATCCGTTCCTTCACGTGTTCGGGGGGCAATTCTTTTTCCATGCGACTCTCGCTTTCGATTGCAATTTTACTACGCAATGGATTTTACAAGATTCATTGTTTCAAGACGCCTTCCACGCCCGCGTCGCGACATAGGTGGCGTGTGTGAATTGAAACGCCCCTGCCTCTTGTGAGGCAGGGGCGTTCGCGAGGGGAGAGGTGCGTTAAGCGGGAGAAGAGACTTCGGTCGGTTGGCCTTCTGCTTCCACGGCTGGACGATGGAAGCGGTGCAAGACCAGGTAACTCAACACCGATAACATCCCAACGATGCCGCAGGCATACCAGAGC
>Ga0210020_1004588_pt1 | contig 10111 bp, 7 predicted proteins | sample CryGeymeta201514_FD_183980 | JGI IMG/M metagenome (GOLD analysis project Ga0210020, IMG submission 183980) | Groundwater microbial communities from Crystal Geyser aquifers in Utah, USA - Crystal Geyser metaG 2015-14 (SPAdes) (version 2) | ecosystem: Environmental > Aquatic > Deep subsurface >... | reverse complement strand
CAAATTCAACCGCCAACCGTTAGTCAGAAGCGGTAAAAAAGACAAACGACACGACAAGTAATTGTACCTTGACAATTAAGCAGATTTGTAAACTGACTGTTATTGACTGAAAGAAAAATGAATTTGCCAACACTCAAGCCGTCCCGATGTTTAAATTTTTACCCCACCGCGCACCAAATTTTTTCATTGCCGACACGCTTTTTGCACATTTGCCTTTTTCCCACAAGCTCACTCACGAACAAAAAAGGCAAAAGAGCAAAAATACCACCACACAATAATTTTGTTGATACAAATGTTAATAATTATTTTCAAAATATTTTGGTTGTGAAATGATATTAGAGTATTTTTGGACTTTATTAGACTAAATTAAATTTTACCAAAATGCAATTATTTGGAGAAATAATTAGAAAATTAAGAGAAGAAAGAGAATTACCATTAAGAAAAGTTGCTGCGATACTTGATACAGACCAATCCTTATTAAGCAAAATTGAAAGAAATGAAAGAAGAGCAAGTAAAGTACAAGTAATTCAACTTGCTAAAATTTTTAAAGTAAACGAAAAAAATTTGTTAGTTCAATATTACAGCGATAAAGTTGCTTATGACTTAATAGAAGAAAAAACTGCTAAAGAAATATTGCAGGTTGCTGAACAAAAAATTGATTACATTAGAAAAAAGAAAAAATAATAAAATAACAATATGCTATTACAAGAAGAAGTTAATAAGATACATTGCGGAGATTCTTTGGAAGTTTTAAGAAAATTACCTAGTAGCTGCATTGACTTAGTAATTACTAGTCCGCCTTATTTTCAGCAGAGAAATTACGGAAATATTGGAATTGGTAATGAAAAAACAGTTGATGAATATGTGCGTAATCTAATGCAAATTTTTAACGAATGCGTTAGAGTAACTAAAAACACTGGCTCAATTGTTTTTAATATTGGCGACAAATATATTGATGGGAATTTATTATTAGTTCCTTATCGCTTTGCGATTGAAGTACAGAAGGAAAAGAAAGTAAAATTAATTAATGAATTAACTTGGGTAAAAGTAAATCCTACACCGAAACAAGACACTAAAAAACTTGTATCTTCAAAAGAACCTTTTTTTCTTTTTGCAAAATCAAACAATTATTACTTTAATAAAGAGGCTTTTTTGGATTACAAGGATAAATACCTTAATGGAAATGGGAAGAAAGCAGGAAATGATGTTGGTAAAAAATATTTGAATTAATTGAAAAATCTAATTTGAGTAAGGAAGAAAAGGAATTAGCTCGTAAAGAACTTTCTGAAATTATAATAGAAGCAAAAAACGGAACAATAGAAAGTTTTAGAATGAAAATACGTGATATGCATGCCTTGCCATACGGTGGACAGGCGGGCGGTAGACTTACACAAATAGTTAAAAAAGGTTTTACTCTTATTAAAATTTATGGTAATTCACTTCGCAGGGATATTATTGAATGTACCGTTGAAACAATAAAAGGGAATACACACCCTGCTATTTATCCTGAGTTTGTTATACAAGAAATTATGAGATTACTGTCAAAAGAAAATGATATTGTTCTTGATCCTTTTATAGGTTCTGGAACTACAGCAGTAGTAGCAAAACGACTTAAAAGAAATTATATTGGCATTGAGATATTTGATGAATATGTTGAATTTGCCGAAGAAAGATTACAAAAAATTAATGAATATACTTTAGAATTATTTGCATGAAAGAAACAGATATTTTAGAAAAGGCATTATCAGAAGCGAAAAAACTGGTTGAAAAGAATAAGTTCAATAAGTTTCCGGATGTTATAAAAATAAATATTGACACATTAATTGGAAAAATTGACAGCAACAAATCCCTGTTATCTGCTTTAGTTACAAGTCTTGTAAAAAAGATTACGACTCCCGGACAGGATATAAGATTACACCGTACTGATTTTGAAAACGGTTATTCTGCACGCAGTCTTGATACAAAAATAACCGCTCCTTTTTTCAAACAACATTTCCCAAAATATGCAAATAAAGAATCTGCTTTTTTAACTTTAGCAACAAGAGAAAAAATTCCATGGACAAAATCAGAGGGGCAAAATTTGAAAATCAGAGATAAAAATGTAAAAACCAGTTTTATTGAAGTATTTGATGTTGTTGAGAAAGGAAAGGTTAAGCCAAAGGATTGCCTTCAATATATTTTCGCAAAATTGTTTGTCTTATCAAAGCAACAGTATGCAATTTTTGATGAAACAATTGAAGCTGTTAACTTTGATGAAATTGTGAACTTAACAACTGTTATAAGAATGCTTGAGGCTCATTTTGAAACAAAATTAAGCTCAAGATTACCGGTAATTGCGATTTATACAGCGTATCAGGAATTAATTAAAGAAGTAAAAAGGTATTCTAAAAAAGTATTAAGACCTTTAAATGTTCATACATCATCGGACAAGCACGGTTTTGGTGATGTTGAAGTTTGGAATAATAATAACACCCCTTATGAAATGGTTGAAATTAAACATAACATTGCAATTGACCGTAATTTAATTTTTGATATTGCGAAGAAATCTGAAAAAACAACTATTGAACGGTATTACATCCTGACAACTTATAAAAACTCTTTTTTGTCAAAGGAAGAAGAAGACTATATCAATAAATTCATTCTGAAATTGTACAAAGACAGCGGACTTGAAATAATTGCGAACGGAATAATCCCAAGTTTGAAATATTATCTTCGCTTTATTGAAGATTACAAGGGCTTTTTATTAGCATATACCGGAAACCTTATTATTGACGCAAAAAATTCAACAGAGATAAAAGATTTTCATATTGAGAAATGGAAGGAATTATTACAGGAACATAAAATTTAACTTTAATCTTTAAATATGTGGCACGTTTACAGAGCAATTAATTTATCTAAAAAAGAGGTTTATCATGGTGTATCAGAAACACCAGTAGAAAGAATAAACCGTTCTCATTGTGCTGGTGGTACAAAGTCAATAAAACATTGGGTCGGCTTGAGTGGCGGGGCAGTGCTTCGTATGACAGTGATGAGCATATTGAAACATTTGTTCTTCGTGGTAAATTTCAGTGGTGAAATCGCCACCGAACAGCAACCGCCAATCCGTTACCGCCAAGTGTAAAAAGACAGACGACAGAACTAATATAGAAAGTAAACCATTGTGAAACGACAGAAAAACGAAATATTAACAAGACGAGAAAGCCGACACTCAAGCCGACCCGATGTTTTTTATTTTTTGCCCACCGCACATTTTTAAAAAACAATTTTATTGCCTGCCCACAAATGGCACATTTGCTTTTGCCCTGACACACGAAGCCAACCCTTCGGCAAAATCAAAAGAGCCATTTTTTAGCCAGCGCACCAAATTAAATATTGATATTTACGAAATAAAATAAATTTAATGGCGACAAATAAACTTTCACTTTCCCGATTAGAAACATTCCTGTTTGATGCTTGCGACATTATTAGAGGAAACATGGATACTTCTGAATACAAGGAATATATCATTTCAATGCTTTTTCTAAAACGTGTAAACGACCAATTTGAAGTTCATCGTGACAGAAGGAAAAAAAATCTTGTTGAAGTTCGTGGAGTGAGCGACACCGAATTTATTTACGGTGAATTAGAAAGACAAAATGCACCAGAGTATGATTTTTTTGTTCCTCTTGCAGCTCGCTGGAAACGATTAGATGACGACTCTGAATTTTATACCGATGAAGAAGGTAAGCAACAACGATACAACTTTATCAAAGATTTGACAGAGGAAATTGGCGACCACCTGAACAAAGCATTGGCAGCTTTGCAGGAAGCCAACCTTGACAAGTTGGACGGTGTATTTAATCAGGACAATATCAACTTCAATAAAACTTTTGGTAAAAACAGTAAGCAAATCAGTGATGAAGATTTACGAAAGTTGATTCAGGAGTTCAACAAGAAAAGTTTAAGAGACGATAACCTGGAATTTCCCGATTTGATGGGAGCTGCTTATGAGTATTTGATAAAACATTTTGCCGACAGTGCCGGGAAAAAAGCCGGAGAATTCTATTGACCCGAATTCCGGAATATCTGAATATTGGTACGCTTTAGGAACTTCGCCTGGCGCAACAGATATAGTAAATTGGACAAATAATGGTGCAAATACCAACCTAACTGTGAGTGGATTAAGTTTAAATAATGGTTCAATTTATTATTTTTCAGTAAAGTCTAAAAATGGAGCAGATTTATGGTCGAACATTGGTACTTCAGATGGTTTTATTATACTAAACCAAAATTCGATATATAATAAAAAGGTAAAGAGTATTAATATTTATCCGAACCCAAGTAATGGAATATTTAAAATAGAATTAGAAGATTATCAGAATATTAGATATATTACAATAGTATCAATAGACGGCAAAATTGTATATAAAAGAAGAGTTAATGACAAAACAACTGAAATGAAGTTAGATATACAAAATGGTGTTTATATTCTTAAAATTTGGGAAGAAAATGGGCGAATTACACTTAAAAAGTTATTAATTCACACTTAAAAACCCCTTAAATTTCAACTTTAATAAAAATCATTCAATACAAATTGAAGAAATATATGTTGGTATTTAACGAGTTGAATAATAATTAAAAAATAATGCAAGATTTATTTGGATTATTAAATCATGGCAGTTACCTTTGCCAACTCTTTAAAAAACGTTCTTAATAAAATTGTTGAAAAATATTTTCTAAATATTTTGTAAATAATAATAATTAAATTATCTTTGCAATCCCAAATTTAGAAAAAACGTTCTGAATAAAATTTTAAAAAATAGTTCTAAAATTTTGTGAAAAATAAAATTTGTTTTATCTTTGCACTCCAAATTTAGAAAATCGTTCTTTGAAAATATTGAAAAGGAAAATTGAGGTAAGTGATTGTTAATTCTAATGAGAAATAAATCTTGAGTAATATTTAACTCTTTATACTATGAAGAGTTTGATCCTGGCTCAGGATGAACGCTAGCGGCAGGCTTAACACATGCAAGTCGAGGGGCAGCACGAGTAGCAATATTTGGTGGCGACCGGCGCACGGGTGAGTAACGCGTATGTAATCTACCTTTAACTGGGGCATAGCTCCGAGAAATCGGAATTAATTCCCCATAATATTGATGAAAGACATCTTTTATTTATTAAAGTTCCAACGGTTAGAGATGAGCATGCGTGCCATTAGCTTGTTGGTAGGGTAACGGCCTACCAAGGCTACGATGGCTAGGGGGTCTGAGAGGATGATCCCCCACACTGGTACTGAGACACGGACCAGACTCCTACGGGAGGCAGCAGTGAGGAATATTGGTCAATGGGCGCAAGCCTGAACCAGCCATGCCGCGTGAAGGACGAATGTCCTATGGATTGTAAACTTCTTTTGTACGGGACGAAACTTTTGCACGTGTGCGAAATTGACGGTACTGTACGAATAAGCATCGGCTAACTCCGTGCCAGCAGCCGCGGTAATACGGAGGATGCAAGCGTTATCCGGATTTATTGGGTTTAAAGGGTGCGTAGGCGGGAAAATAAGTCAGTGGTGAAATCCTACAGCTTAACTGTAGAACTGCCATTGATACTGTTATTCTTGAGTATAGTTGAAGTGGGTGGAATGTGTGGTGTAGCGGTGAAATGCTTAGATATCACACAGAACGCCGATTGCGAAGGCAGCTCACTAAGCTAATACTGACGCTGAGGCACGAAAGCGTGGGGATCAAACAGGATTAGATACCCTGGTAGTCCACGCCGTAAACTATGATGACTCGCTGTTGGCGATATACTGTCAGCGGCTGAACGAAAGCATTAAGTCATCCACCTGGGGAGTACGATCGCAAGGTTGAAACTCAAAGGAATTGACGGGGGCCCGCACAAGCGGAGGAACATGTGGTTCAATTCGATGATACGCGAGGAACCTTACCTGGATTTGAACGTAGGATGACAGGTGCCGAAAGGTATTCTCCCTTCGGGGCATCTTACGAGGTGCTGCATGGTTGTCGTCAGCTCGTGCCGTGAGGTGTCGGGTTAAGTCCCATAACGAGCGCAACCCTTATCGTTAGTTGCCAGCGGGTAATGCCGGGAACTCTAACAAAACTGCCAGCGTAAGCTGTGAGGAAGGTGGGGATGACGTCAAATCAGCACGGCCCTTATATCCAGGGCTACACACGTGTTACAATGGCCGGTACAGAGGGCAGCCACCTAGTGATAGGGAGCTAATCCATAAAGCCGGTCTCAGTTCGGATCGAAGTCTGCAACCCGACTTCGTGAAGCTGGATTCGCTAGTAATCGGATATCAGCCATGATCCGGTGAATACGTTCCCGGGCCTTGTACACACCGCCCGTCAAGCCATGGAAGCTGGGGGTACCTAAAGTCCGTAACCGCAAGGAACGGCCTAGGGTAAAACCGGTAACTGGGGCTAAGTCGTAACAAGGTAGCCGTACTGGAAAGTGCGGCTGGAACACCTCCTTTCTAGAGAGATTTATTTTTTTTATTATCAATCACTCCTCTTTCCTTTTCTTTATATATATTTTTTACCCAGAGCGAAAGATATAGTCCTTCAAGCAAAAAGATTTGACAGTCCCGTAGCTCAGTTGGTTAGAGCACTACACTGATAATGTAGGGGTCCACAGTTCAAATCTGTGCGGGACTACTATCTATATTAAAAAGACATAATTTGTCTTTATAATCATTCTGGGGGATTAGCTCAGTTGGCTAGAGCACCTGCCCTGCACGCAGGGGGTCAAGGGTTCGACTCCCTTATTCTCCACAAAACAATTGAAAATTTTCGATTGAAAAAGGTTCATTAAAATAAAATAGCGGAATTAGATCAGGAAGATCATCTTTAAGTAAAGCTTAAGAAGGGACACAATCGTAATTGTGTATTCCGGCAATAATCAATTGAAAATAAAAAAATAATCAATTGAATAAAGTTCTTTGACGTATTGGAAGAAAACAATTTTGAGTATCTACTCAATTAATTAAATTTATAAAGAAAGCATAAAGTAAGTAAGAGCGTATGGCGAATGCCTTGGCTCTCAGAGGCGATGAAGGACGTGATAACCTGCGATAAGCTACGGGGAAGTGGAAATAACTTGTGATCCGTAGATTTCCGAATGGGGCAACCTTCTCGATTGAAGATCGAGAATCCCGAAAGGGAGGCAAACCTGGGGAACTGAAACATCTAATTACCCAGAGGAAGAGAAAACAATAGTGATTCCCTAAGTAGTGGCGAGCGAACAGGGAAGAGCCTAAACCATGATTGTTTCGGCAAACATGGGGTTGTAGGACTGTAATACGAATTAATATCTCGAAGTAGAAATTTCTGGAAAGTTGTACCATAGAGGGTGATAGTCCCGTACACGTAAGAAATATTAATTCCATCAGTATCCTAAGTAAGGCGGGACCCGAGAAATCCTGTCTGAATCTACCGGAACCATCCGGTAAGGCTAAATACTCCTGAGAGACCGATAGTGAACTAGTACCGTGAGGGAAAGGTGAAAAGAACCCCGAACAGGGGAGTGAAATAGTACCTGAAACCGTACGCTTACAACCGGTCGGAGCCCTTTTTAGGGTGACGGCGTGCCTTTTGCATAATGAGCCTACGAGTTACTCCTCTCTGGCAAGGTTAAGATTATTTTAAAAATCGGAGCCGAAGCGAAAGCAAGTCTGAATAGGGCGCTTTAGTCAGTGGGGGTAGACGCGAAACTTTGTGATCTACACATGACCAGGTTGAAGTCCCGTTAAAACGGGATGGAGGACCGAACTAGTTTACGTTGAAAAGTGCTTGGATGAGTTGTGTGTAGGGGTGAAAGGCTAATCAAACTGAGAAATAGCTCGTACTCCCCGAAATGTATTTTGGTACAGCCTCGTGGTTTAGTGTTATAGAGGTAGAGCTACTGATAGGGCTAGAGGGCTTCACCGCCTATCAAACCCTGACAAACTCCGAATGCTATAACATATACACGGGAGTGAGCCGTTGGGTGCTAAGATCCAGCGACGAGAGGGAAAGAACCCAGACCATCAGCTAAGGTCCCCAAATATGTGCTAAGTTGATCTAACGTGGTGCGATTGCATTGACAGCTAGGATGTTGGCTTGGAAGCAGCCATTCATTCAAAGAGTGCGTAACAGCTCACTAGTCGAGCGATTGTGCGTGGATAATAATCGGGCATAAGCATATTACCGAAGCTATGGTACTGCAGCAATGCAGTAGGTAGGGGAGCATTCCAGTCTGCGTAGAAGGTGTGTCGTGAGGCATGCTGGAGCGTCTGGAAAAGCAAATGTAGGCATAAGTAACGATAAGGCAGGTGAAAAACCTGTCCGCCGATAGACTAAGGATTCCTGATCAACGCTAATCAGATCAGGGTTAGTCGGGAACTAAGCTGTACCCTGGAAAACAGGGGAAGGTAATGAACAACTGGTTAATATTCCAGTACCAGCGTATATTGCGATGGGGTGACGAAGGAGTGAAAGGTCCGCGTACTGACGGAATAGTACGTTAAAGGGTGTAGGTATATATTGAATAGGAAAATCCGTTCGATATGCTGAACCTGATAGTACCGTGAGTCTTCGGACAAGCGGATAGCGACTCTAAACAGACTTCCAAGAAAAACCTCTAAGCTTCAGGTATATGCTGCCCGTACCGCAAACCGACACAGGTAGTCAAGAAGAAAATTCTAAGGCGCTCGAGTGAATCATGGCTAAGGAACTAGGCAAATTAACCCTGTAACTTCGGAAGAAAGGGTCCCCTAGCAATAGGGGCGCAGAGAAATGGTCCAGGCGACTGTTTAACAAAAACACAAGGCTATGCTAAATCGTAAGATGATGTATATGGTCTGACACCTGCCCGGTGCTGGAAGGTTAAGAGGGGGGGTTATTCGCAAGAAGAAGCTCTGAATCGAAGCCCCAGTAAACGGCGGCCGTAACTATAACGGTCCTAAGGTAGCGAAATTCCTTGTCGGGTAAGTTCCGACCTGCACGAATGGTGTAACGATCTGGACGCTGTCTCAGCCATGAGCTCGGTGAAATTGTAGTCCCGGTGAAGATGCCGGGTACCCGCCACGGGACGGAAAGACCCCGTGAACCTTTACTGCAACTTTACATTGATTTTGGGTAAACTATGTGTAGGATAGGTGGGAGACTTTGAAGCGGTGTCGCTAGGCATCGTGGAGTCAACCTTGAAATACCACCCTTGGTTTATTTGGAATCTAATCCTAAACCCTTAGGAAACAGTGTATGGTGGGTAGTTTGACTGGGGTGGTCGCCTCCAAAAGAGTAACGGAGGCTCCCAAAGGTGCCCTCAGCACGAATGGTAACCGTGCGTAGAGTGTATTGGTATAAGGGCGCTTGACTGTGAGACTGACAAGTCGAGCAGGTGCGAAAGCAGGGCAAAGTGATCCGGTGGTTCCGTATGGAAGGGCCATCGCTCAAAGGATAAAAGGTACTCCGGGGATAACAGGCTGATCGCCGCCAAGAGCTCATATCGACGCGGCGGTTTGGCACCTCGATGTCGGCTCGTCACATCCTGGGGCTGGAGAAGGTCCCAAGGGTTCGGCTGTTCGCCGATTAAAGTGGCACGCGAGCTGGGTTCAGAACGTCGTGAGACAGTTCGGTCCCTATCTGTGGTGGGCGTTAGAAATTTGAGAAGACCTGACTCTAGTACGAGAGGACCGAGTCGGACAGACCTCTAGTGTATCTGTTGTGGCGCCAGCTGCATTGCAGAGTAGCTACGTCTGGACTGGATAAGCGCTGAAAGCATCTAAGCACGAAGCCAACTTCAAGATGAGATTTCCTTAAAGGGTCGTCGCAGACTACGACGTTGATAGGCTGTAGGTGTAAAGACAGTAATGTCAAAGCCGAGCAGTACTAATTGCCCGAAACTTTACTTTCAGATTAGATATTAAAATAGTTTTCTTCTGTACGTCATTCTGTATTAAAAGTCTTAAGGTAACTTTAGCGATAGGGTTCCACCTCTTCCCATTCCGAACAGAGAAGTTAAGCCTATCTGCGCCGATGGTACTGCATTCGTGGGAGAGTAGGTCGTTGCCGACTTTTTATTTTAAAGCCTAAGGAAACTTAGGTTTTTTTTTGATGTTTTACTAACTGAT
>Ga0210020_1004581_pt1 | contig 10117 bp, 9 predicted proteins | sample CryGeymeta201514_FD_183980 | JGI IMG/M metagenome (GOLD analysis project Ga0210020, IMG submission 183980) | Groundwater microbial communities from Crystal Geyser aquifers in Utah, USA - Crystal Geyser metaG 2015-14 (SPAdes) (version 2) | ecosystem: Environmental > Aquatic > Deep subsurface >... | reverse complement strand
TCTTTTATTTTTTATTGTTACCTTTTCTGTCGCAAATATCTATGGAACGTTTGCGCTTCTTGGACATATCCAGTTCGGATTTACAGACATGCAAAACGGAATGATCTTCGGAATTATTGGAATTATTGGCGCTATTGTGCAAGGTGGACTGATCGGACGATTGGCGAAAAAGTATTCCGATCAAAGGCTGATTACTATCGGGACATTTTTTCTCATGATCGGACTTGCGTTTCTTCCATACGGCGTGAACTTGACCGGAGTAATAATTATAGCGGCGATCATGTCTATTGGTTCCGGAATATTACAGCCAATTCTTTTGAGTCTTGTTTCCAAAGTAGCCCCGGAAAATGAACAGGGAATAGTCCTTGGTGTAAACCAGTCATTCTCATCTTTTGCACGAATGTTGGGACCGCTATGGGGCGGTTTTTCTTACCAATATCTTGGATATCAAATACCCTTTTTAACCGGTGCTTTTTTCGTTTTATTGGTCTTTCTTTTTAGTATTTTCTATTTACACAATCACTTAGCTCCGCTTGAGCAGAAAGTTTAGTCCATCAAGGTAAATCTATGTTTAAAGTTGGAAAGATAAATGTTGAAAGAGGAATCTTTCTTGCGCCTATGGAAGATATCTCTGATGTTTCATTCCGTTTGGTATGTAAAGAACTTGGCGCGGATGTGGTTTACACCGAATTTGCAAATGCCGAAGGATTAGTTCGTCAATCGGAAAAAACACATAATAAACTCAATATCATTGATGAAGAGCGACCTGTCGGAATTCAAATCTATGGCTCTGATATTGCTCCAATGGTTGGTGCGGCTAAAATTGCTGAAGAACAGCAGCCTGATCTCATTGATATCAACGCTGGATGTTGGATAAAAAATATTTGTAACAATGGCGCTGGCGCAGGATTATTGAAAGACCCCGCGTATCTCCAAAAATTAGTTAAAAATGTTGTTGATGCGGTTTCTCTTCCTGTTACTGTTAAAACCAGGATTGGCTGGGATGCTTTTTCTCTCCATATTTTGGAAGTTGCCAAGAGATTAGAAGATGTCGGCGTTCAAGCTTTAACCGTGCATTGCCGTACACGTTCGCAAGGACATTCGGGAGAGCCTGACTGGAGTTGGATACCGAGAATAAAGGATGTTGTCAAAATTCCAATAGTTTTAAATGGGGGTGTAATGACTGCCGAAGATGTGCTAAGAGCTTTTAAAGAAACCAACGCTGATGCGGTAATGATAGCTCGCGGTGCAATTGGTAATCCCTGGATTTTTGAAGAAGCGAAAGATATTTTGAATCACGGCAAAAAACTTCATCCCCTTTCTAACGAAAAAAAAATACGAACATGTTTGCGCCATTTAGAATTAGCTCTTAAAGTTAAAGGAGAAAATCGGGCTGTTATAGAACACAGGAAATTTTATTCCGGCTATTTGAAGGGAATGCGCAATGCTCACGTCGTCAGAAATACTTTAATGACGGTATACGATTACCATTCAGTTGAAGAAATATTACTCCATTTTCTGCAGAGTCAAGAAAAAGTTAATTATGCAACTGCAGTCTGAAAAAGGAGAACACAAACAAAAGAATTCGTTTTATCGAGTTGCAAGAATAATTTCAATGCTTTTTATCCCTCCCGTACTAACTCTATTTTCGTTTTCATTTCTCGGTTTTAGTTATGAGCCTTCCCTCGACGGCAAAATATTGGTGTTCGGCTCAACCTTTCTTCTCACTTTTCTTCTACCGATAGTTTTCTTTCTGCTCATGTTGAAAAAGAATAAAATTGTTAATCAGGATGCAGAGGTGAAGGAGGAAAGAACGATCCCATTTCTTTTCGGTCTGTCACTACTGTTAATCGGATATTTTTTTTTACGGGCACATGATATTCAGCCAATCACGCTGGCTTTTTGGTTCAGCTATATTACCAATACGGCTATTATCATTATCATAAATAAAATCTGGAAGATCAGTATTCACGCTTTGGGGATCGCGGCTCCGTTGGTTTTGTTTTTATACATCGGCAGTTGGATAGCCTATCCGCTGACGCTTTTACTTTTCTTGGTTGGTTGGTCGCGAATTAATTTAAAATGTCATACATTTACACAGGTAATAGCCGGAGCTTTCTTCGGATTTCTTTCAACCTACGTGCAACTTTATTTATTCTTAAAATAAGTATGGCAGAAAAAAAAGAAATAGTAAACTTACTCGATGAGATAGCCGATTTTCTAGAATTTCATTCTGAAAATCCTTTCAAAATAAGCGCCTTCCGGAATGGCTCCAACACCATTCGAAAATTAAATGACGACATTAATGAATTAGTAAATTCCGGAGAACTAAAAAAAGTTAAAGGAATAGGGAAGGGGATTTATGCAGTTATTGAAGAATATTGCTCTCACGGATTCTCTACAGCGTTAGACGAGCTAAAAAAGGATATCCCCGATTCATTGGCTGAACTCTTTCAAATCCGCGGGCTGGGACCGAAAAAGATCTCTTTACTTTTCAATCAAGAAAAGATAAAAAGTATTGACGATCTAAAAACTGCTTGCAATGAAAATAAACTTTTATCCGTTAAAGGTTTTGGAGAAAAAATTCAGCAGAAGATTTTGGAAGAAATTGGTCAGATTGAAGAGAACAGAAATTATCTGCTCATCCATTTTGCCGAAAGGGAATCGGGGAAAATAAAAATTCTCTTCGATGAGCTCCCGGTAATAAAGAAATATGAGTTTACCGGTGAGATAAGAAGGACGAAGGAAGTTTACTCTTCGCTCGAAGTTGTGATCTTAGTTGAAAGTGATAAAGTAGATGAACTACTTTCTTCGTTTAAAGAGAAAATAACCCTTGATGTAATTAGTGGAGAAATACTCAAATCAAATACAGCAGTTAAACTTCCCTTAACAATTTATCTCGTTCACTCAGAAAATGATTTTACTGCCCGGCTTTTTGAAACTACAGGCTCGGAAGAATTTCTTACTAAACTTGGCTATGCTTCCAATAAGTTTCGCAGCGACAATGAAGAAGAAATCTTTTCTAAGATGAACGCTCAGTTTACTGCTCCGGAGATGAGAGAAAAAGATTTTTTTTCGATTTCAAATAAAGAACTTCAAATACCCTCCGACCTTACCAACGAACAATTAAAAGGATTTCTTCATTTTCACACTACTTATTCAGATGGGTTAAATTCAGTTGAAGAAATGGTTTCTTCAGCTATAAAACTTGGATATGATTATTTCGCAGTCTGTGACCACAGCAAAACAGCCGCCTATGCTAATGGTTTGAGTGAACACCGCATCTTAAAACAAAGAGGAGAAATAGTGGATATTAATTCCAGAACCAGATGGCGGTTATTGCAGGGAATTGAGTCAGATATTCTAACCAATGGCGAATTGGACTATCCTGAAGAGATTTTGCAAGAATTTCAGTTTGTAGTCGCTTCGGTTCACTCTAATTTTTCGCTTTCTGAGGAAGAGATGACGAGGCGAATCGTTAAGGCTATTGAAAATCCTTTTACAGATGTTTTGGGTCATCCAACCGGGCGATTGCTCTTACATCGAGCTCCATACAAACACAATATCAAAAAAATAATTGATGCATGCAGCCGTAATCAAGTGGCATTAGAAATAAACGCTCACCCCAACCGGCTTGATCTTGACTGGCGGAATATCTTTTACGCCCGAGAGCAGGGTTGTCTTTTTTCAATTAATGCAGATGCACATTCGCTTGACAATATCCTTCTGACAAAATATGGAGTTGCAATCGCTCGCAAAGGGGGAATTCAAACCAAAGAAGTAATTAATTGTTTTGACTACAAAACTTTTGTTAAATTCCTTAACCGAAAAGTGACAAGAAAAGTTGAGAGATATGAGTAGTTTAATCATGAGCGGGATAAAAGGGAAAATTGGGATTATAAAATTGAATAATCCGGCGAAAAGAAACGCCTTGTCTCCTGAATTGATCAAAGGTTTTCTTTCAGCATTAAATGAACTCGAAAACAATGATGAAGTTTTTGGCGTTATCATTACCGGCGAGGGGAAAGCATTTTGTGCCGGAGCCGATCTTTCTTATCTAAAAGATTTACAATCAAACTCATTAATTGAAAATGAAAAAGATTCCTCCCTTATGGCTGAACTATTTGTCTCGTTGTATGAATGTGACAAACCGACAATAGCGGCTTTGAACGGTGCGGCAATTGCCGGCGGGTGCGGGTTAGCTTTAGCTTGCGATTATATTATCGCAAAAAAAGATGCCGCTGCATTTGGTTTTACCGAAGTTAAAATTGGATTTGTTCCGGCGATAATTTCTTTTTTGGTTCTTAAAAGATTATCAGAAGCCAAAGCGCGGCAACTACTTATTGGCGGAAATATTCTTTCAGCGGAGGAGGCTCAAACTATCGGTCTAATAGATTTTGTTGATGAGGATGTTCTTAACTTTTCATTTAATTTAATGAATAATCTTTCTTCAAATTCAAAAACAAGTATTCGCGAAATAAAAAAAATGACCCGCGCAATTTCCGGAATGACCTCTAAAAACGCGGTTGAGTACGCCAAAAATATAAATGCACTTTCGAGAACCTCACAGGATTTTACAAACGGATTGAATACATTTCTAACTAACCATGGAGTGAAAAATGAAGAGTGATTTAGCAACTTTCATTCGCGATATTCCCGATTTTCCGAAAAAGGGAATCATCTTTAAAGATATTACAACCCTCCTCATGCATCCCGAGGCTCTGGCAAGCAGTTCAGCGATGTTTGTCAAATTAGCTAAGGGAAAGGGTATCTCTAAAGTTGCTGGAATAGAATCGAGAGGTTTTATTTTCGGCGGATTGATGGCTCATAAATTGGGTGCCGGTTTTGTCCCGATAAGAAAACCAAACAAACTACCCTCAGAAAAAATTTCCGAAACATACGCTTTAGAGTATGGAACAGACACTATAGAAATTCATACCGACGCTATTGTCCCCGGCGATAGGGTACTCTTGCATGATGATCTGCTTGCGACCGGCGGGACTGCCGCGGCAGCTATAAAACTGATTGAAAAACTTGGTGGAGAAGTAGTGCAGATTTCCTTTCTTATCGAGCTAGTCTTTTTAAACGGAAGGGAACGACTAAAAGGATATGATATTCAGTCGCTTATTAAATACGATGCCGAGTAATTCTTTTTTGTTTTCAAAATCATGTGGATTTGTTTAAGGCTTTTGCAGCGCTTATTAATTAATTATTGAGGCAGGCAAAAGAACAAAACCCAAGAACTTTTAAAAGATGAAAATAAAAAACAGCAATGGCAATATTTAGAATCGGCACCTGCAGTTGGAAGTATGATTCATGGAAAGGAATTATTTATTCGGCAAAAGCTGAACAAAATTATCTTGATGAATACTCGAAACATTTTAACACGGTTGAAATTGATCAGTGGTTCTGGTCACTCTTAAGCGAGAAGAGAATTATTCTTCCAAAGGAAACAGATGTTAAACTTTATGCGGATTCCGTTCCCGATGATTTCAAATTCACCATAAAAATTCCAAACAGTATAACATTAACTCACTTTTATAGGAAGAATAATGCCGAACCATTAAAAGAAAATCCTCATTTTCTTGATACCGGGTTGTTCAACTCATTCACTGATTCACTTAAGTCTATGAGTGATAAAATAGGTGTATTGATGTTCCAGTTCGAATATCTCAATAAGCAAAAGATGAGCGGTTTAGATGAATTCATTGAGAGAGTTGAACCATTCTTTCAATCATTGGATAGCACTCACACGTATGGCGTGGAGCTACGGAATCCAAACTATTTGAAGAAACCTTTCTTTGATCTTCTTGAAAGAAACAATCTCTCTATGGTTTTCTTGCAAGGTTATTTTATGCCGAATATCTGGCAGACTTTTGAAGAACACAAGGATCATCTATCCACAACAGTCGTAATCCGTTTACACGGTGGAGACCGAGCAGGTATGGAGGAAAAGACTAACAAAGTCTGGAATAAAATTGTCGAACCAAAAGATGAAGACATCGAGAAAGTTCGAAGAATGATTTACTCCCTGCGCCGGAAAGAAGTTGATCTTTATGTGAACGTTAATAATCACTATGAAGGGAGCGCACCGCTAACGATTGAAAAAATTAAGAGGCAAGGGGAATAGGGTACTTCTCCACAGAGGGCTTCACCTGCAGTGATGCAGCGAATAATGAGGGAGTTTTTTGATAAAGCAAAAGTGAAATTGAAAGGTTGGCTTCGATAACATTCTAATTAAGTAAAGTTCTCAATTAAAATAGTTGGTTTAAATGAATAAATATTTTGTAACAAGTATTTTCTTTTTCGTTATGCTGCCTTGTCTGGTTCTTGCACAAGAGTTTAAACAAAAGACCTCTTGCAACCCGATGGATATTTCCTATAAATACAATTGGGAACAGATCAATGACAAAATATCTTACCGCAGCGGTGCAGACCCGGTGATCGTGAACCACAAAGGAGAATATTTTTTATTCGTAACAATCTCAGGCGGTTATTGGCATTCAAAAGATTTAATCAACTGGAAATTTGTTGAACCATCAAAGTGGCCTATGGAAGATATTTGCGCTCCGGCTGCACTCTCGGTGAGAGATACACTTTATCTTTTTCAATCTACATTTCAGCAGCGTCCGATTTTCTTTTCTACAGAACCCGAAAAAGGGAAACTGCATTTTTTTAACAGGTGGTTACCGCAATTGCCCGATACTCTTGGTCCATGGGATCCTGCAATTTTTCATGATGCTGAAACCGACCGCTGGTTTATGTATTGGGGTTCCTCAAATCTTTTCCCCATTTACGGCAGCGAACTCGACCATAACAAAAAACTGATTTACACAGGAGTGATAAAGAAATTTATCTATTTACATCCGGAGTTACATGGCTGGGAACGATTCGGACCGAACCACACTTCCACAATAAAACCGTTTATCGAAGGCGCCTGGATGACCAAACACAACAAAAAATATTATTTACAATACGCCGCACCTGGAACCGAATACAATGTTTATGCTAATGGAACTTACGTTGGAAACGATCCGATGGGACCCTTTGAATATGCACCGAACAATCCCATCTCTTATAAACCCGGCGGATTTATGACCGGCACCGGACATGGAAATACGTTCCAAGATAATTATGGAAATTATTGGAATACGGGAACACCCTGGATAGCGATCAATTGGAATTTTGAACGGCGTATTGCAATGTTTCCTGCTTTCTTTGATAAAGAAGATTTGTTTTACGCAAACACTCGTTTCGGAGATTTTCCCCAATATCTGCCGAAGGGAAAATTGACAACCAAAGATGAACTCTTTACCGGATGGATGCTTCTTTCTTATAAGAAAAAAGTCACAGCTTCTACTGTTTGTGATACATTTAAAGTTTCAAGTGTTACGGATGAAAACCCGCGATCGTTTTGGGTTGCTCAAGAAAATAAAGCAGGAGAATGGCTTACCATCGATCTACAAGAAAAATGCGAAGTTAGAGCAGTGCAAATCCATTTTGCCGATTACAAGTCAGACATTTTCGATAACGATGCTTCGCGAGTTTACACGCAGTATAAATTTTATGCTTCGGTTGATGGAAAAGATTGGAAAATAATTGTTGATCTTTCAAAAGAAAAACAAGATAGACCAAATGGTTATTTTGAATTACCAAAACCGGTCACAGCACGATTCATCAAGTACGAAAATGTTTATATGCCTACTCCAAATCTTGCCGTAAGTGATATAAGAATTTTCGGAAAGGGAATTGGCATTGCACCACAGACTCCGGCAAACTTAAATGTAATAAGAGATAAAGATGAAAGAAACGCCTTCATCAGTTGGAATAAGGTTGATGGCGCTGTTGGTTACAACATTCTTTGGGGAATTGCAAAAGATAAACTCTACCAGACGTACCAGGTTTGGGCGGATGATGAAACCAAATTAGAATTACGCGCATTAAATGTCGGACAACAATATTACTTTGCAATAGAAGCATTTAACGAAGTTGGAGTTTCAAAAGTGAGTGATGTGGTGAAGTGTAAATAGCTTTGATCTCTGCGCTATTCCGCGCCTTTGAGGTTAAAAAACATTTAACCGCAGAGGACGCAAAGAAACGCAGAGAAAAAACATAAAAGATTTGAAGGCTTGTTTGCATATTTCTAAATTAATCTCTAAGTTTCGCCCGGTTCAATTTAAAATACAAACGCCCGAAAATTTCTTTCCGGGCATTTGCTCTTTCACGCATGTTCTACGCGGGTTTTGCGGTTTCAACGGGTGGAACTTTTGCAGAAGTTCTCACCTTGTGAGGTTTTAACCCAAAGTCCGCTAGAACTTGATTCTTCTTTCCGAAAAACGCATAAATAAGAGATGCTGTTTGAGCATGTTTCTTATTAAACGCCTCGAATCGAGAAACATATTCACGGTATTTTATTCTCGTCTCGGTAGTTAACTCTTTGTACATTGTACGCAGAGTATCGAGCTCCGAACGCATAGCGCGAATATCTTCTTCCTTAACATTTGCCGGAAAATTCGGCTCTGTAGAATGTTTAACGATTCCTTCAGCCAGAATATCCAACTTTGACGTCAAAGAAGAATGCGTTCTATTTGATTTGATTGGCATATGATTGCCTACCTTTCATTTAGAGGTCTGTAAATACTATGGCAGTCTATAAAAAAGAAACATCAGTTTTGCTTCAGTTGTCTTTCGGTTCATAGCAAGATTTTAAATTCTCTTACCTGCACCTCTTATAGGAGCATAGGTTAATTAAAACTTCTTCTGCCAAACCCATTAAATGAGTTGAGGAAACTTCATACACCATTCAATCAATCAGTAAATTAAGAACACATTATTTTTTTTTGTAAAATTCGCGGTTTTTATTGGATTTTTTTATACCGCAAACTCTATGACCAAACTAAAAATTTTTTTGTAACGGACAAAGAAAAAATTCACTTAAAAAAATATTTTATTTTCTTCTTGCTTTTTAAATATATTTTGTTCCGCTTAATTCACCGGTACTTCTCCACTGTTTACCGATTTTGGAGAAAGAACTTTTCTAACTGAAACCTCTAAAAATTTAATCTTGTCATTTCGACCGCAGGGAGAAATCTTTTTATTGATGAGATTTCTCAGTCGCTTTGCTCCATCGAAATGACATTACAGAATATTTCAGACGTATTATATAACTTTTTACAAACTACCGGCTCCGCAAAACAAATCAATAACTGTTAGTACTACTTTGTAAATCTTCGTTTTTAGCTTAAAAACCTTTTTCTAAAACTTTGGGAGCTACTAATGAAACTTCAAAAGTTACTTGAGAAACTTTAAATGTTACTCAACAATCTTGAAAAGCTACTTGAGAAGTTTGAAAAGTTACTCACGAGATTATAAAAGTTATTAGCGAAACTTCAAAAGTCACCTGGCAAACTATAAAAGCTACCTGACAAACTTGAAAAGACACTGATGAAACTTGAAAAGTTACTTGCAAAACTTCAAAAGCAATCTTTTAACTTTCAAAACTTACAATAACATATTTACTCCGTGGGGTTGAAAATTGAAGTTTTTATTCAGATCTAATTTTCCCCGCTGCTTCTTTTGCGTAACATTTATTTTAATTATCTTTATAGCATCAAATAATAAGATAGGGCGATGATCTTGACCGGTTTTAATTCATGCACTCAGATTATTACAAACTTATTTATCTATGGATAAGAAATCACTTTCCGAACGGGACATCTGTACTAAATTTATAACACCTGCAATTATGCAAGCGGGGTGGGATATTGAAAAACAAGTCCGCGAAGAATTTTCCTTTACCGCCGGAAGAATCTATGTTAAAGGAAATCTTTGGTCGCGGGGAACACAAAAAAGAGCCGATTACCAACTAACCCAATTATAAAAGCACTAACTTCAAAACTAAAAAATATTAAATCAAATATATGGCAGATAAAAAATTCAAAGACACAATGGAAGCATTGCTGAAAAAAGACAGCAGACTTGTTGACGATAACAAGGAACTGAACTTAACAGCAATCAGAGATTTGGCAGACAAGACAGATAGCAAACTAATTGAAATTCTTTTGAGCAATGATGAAGCGACAAAAAAGTTTTTCCTGAAAGTGCCTGCCCCGCATTC
>Ga0210020_1004549_pt1 | contig 10169 bp, 10 predicted proteins | sample CryGeymeta201514_FD_183980 | JGI IMG/M metagenome (GOLD analysis project Ga0210020, IMG submission 183980) | Groundwater microbial communities from Crystal Geyser aquifers in Utah, USA - Crystal Geyser metaG 2015-14 (SPAdes) (version 2) | ecosystem: Environmental > Aquatic > Deep subsurface >... | reverse complement strand
GGCAGTAAAGGAAGCCAGGATGAAAGGAATAAAAGTGATTGGAATTTCAGATACCAATTGCGATCCCACTTTGGCTGATTTCCCCATCCCGGCCAATGACGATGCCATCTCCTCCCTAAAATACATCTTAGAGAAAGTTAAAGAAGCCATAAAAAATACAAGTCGATGAAGCTTCAGCTTCATCTGCCCGAATGCTAATGAGGGCGAGAGAAGAAGCTTGCTTCTTCGAACTCATCTTCGCCCGCCGTGGCGGGCTCGATAGTCGATGAAGGCTTCGCCTTCATCTTCACTCTTCGCTACGCTCGGGTAAATGAAATGGTTGCCCTAACTAAAATTAAACAACTTCGCAAAGAAACCGAAATTTCAATAACGGAATGTAAAAAAGCCTTAGAGGAAGCCAGGGGTGATATACAATTAGCGAAAGAAATTTTAAGAAAGCGAGGGAAAGAATGGGCTAAGAAAAAAGCTGAGAGAGAAATGAGAGAAGGAATTGTTGCCAGCTATATCCATCCCAATAAAAAAATTGGGGTACTTTTAGAATTAAACTGTGAAACAGACTTTGTTGCTGAATCCCAAGATTTTCAGAATTTGGCTCACGAGCTGTGCTTACAAATCGCAGCCATGAGGGATGAAATTCCACTTTTTCAGCAACCCTGGATAAGAGATGAAAATAGGACCATTAAAGATTTAGTTCAAGAATATATTGCCAAACTTGGCGAAAATATTGCAATAAAAAGATTTGTTAGGTATGAGTTATGAAATTATAGCTCTAATAATTTTCTTCGGTAGCCTGATTGGAATAGGGGTAATTGTGTTTAGGAAAATTCCCGTTTTAGTTGAATTGCCAGAAATTTTACCTCAGAAAGAAGAGAGAAAATTGTTTTTGAAATTAAAAGAAAAAATTAAAATTTTGAATCCCTTGAAATCTTTTTCCTACGAAATCTTTTTACAACAAATCCTTTCAAAAATTAGAATTTTAAGCCTAAAATCAGAAAATAAAATTGGCGGCTGGCTCCAAAAATTGAGAGAAAGAACTCAGAAAAAGAAAATTGAGGAAAACGATAATTATTGGGAAGAAATAAAAAAATCAACTAAAGAGAAATAAGCCGCCTTAGCTTAGTGGTAAAGCAGTGGTTTTGTAAACCACAGATGCGGGTTCGATTCCTGCAGGCGGCTATTAAGATTAATCTAGTGAACCACGATTTTTATCAATCTAAAGACTACAAAGAAAAACAGAGTACGATAATGAAAGAGAATTGGAGGAAAGGCCTTTTTAATTTTCATTATAAACGAGAAAAAAGAATGTGTGCTAGAAAAGGATGTGGAAAAACTTTTGAGGTTATTCCAAGCAATCCAAAAATCTATTGTAGTAAAAGTTGTGCGGCTCTATTTAATAGTACAAAGAGAGAACCTCCATCTATAGAAACCAAATTAAAGATAGCGGAATCATTAAAAGGAAGAAAGAGAAGAGGAATAAAAAGCCCATTTAAGGGAGTTATAAAAGTACCTCGAGTAAAGACCATATGTGCAAATCCTCATTGCGGAAAAGTGTTTTTAAGGGAACGCTGGATGAAAAGAAAATTTTGTAGCAATGAGTGTACAATGGAAGTTGTGGGAGGAAGACCTACCTCACCAAGAGCAGCTAGGGGAAAAGCAGGTATCCGAAAAGATATTAGTAGAACAATCTATTTTTATAGCCGTTGGGAAGCAAATGTTGCACGCTTATTTAATTATTTAGGCATTAAATGGATGTATCAACCGAGAACATTTGATTTGGGTTCACAAAATTATACTCCAGATTTTTATTTACCTGACCACAATGTTTTTATAGAAGTTAAAAATTTTCTTTGGAAATATTCAAAAATTAGGGATAGAAAATTTAGAAAACTTTATCCCAACATAAATTTAATCTTACTTTTAAAGAAAGATTATTTAGAATTAGAAAAGAAATATTCGCAATTCATAAAAAATTGGGAATATAAAAATAGCCCATTCCCAAATGACAAAATTGTTGTCGGTGCAAATCCGACCGCTGGCTCAAATCATTATGGCTCTAACTAAAATTGTCATTACAGTTGGTCCGGCTGTTGAAGAAAGAGAAACTCTTCGCTCGCTTATTAAAACTGGAGCGAGCATTTTTCGTTTTAACTTAAAATATAATACTCATCGTTGGCATAGCGCTTTAATTCAAAAAACTAAGGAAGCTGCCAGAATAACTCGCCAACCAGTAGCTATTCTTTTAGACCTTCCTGGGGCGGATCGAAAAATCTCCCTTTCAACACTTTTGGCTGAAAATTTAAAGGGATTATCTCTCGCCGCTAAACACAATGCCGATTTTTTAGCCATTTCTTTTGTCAGAAATAGAAAAGATATTGAATTCTTTAAAAAACAAGCTAAAAAATTTTCTTTATCAGCCAAAATCTTAACTAAAATAGAAACCAGGCAGGCCCTGGAAAATTTTGAAGAAATCCTTGATGTAACTGCGGGCATCATGATTGCCAGGGGAGACCTCGGGAAAGAAATCCCATTTGAAGAGGTTCCTTATTACCAAAAAAAGATAATTAGGCGCTGTGTTGAAAGAGGGAAACCAGTCATTACTGCTACCCAAATGTTAGAATCAATGGTTAATAATTCTTCTCCCACCCGAGCCGAAGTTTCTGATGTGGCTAATGCTATCTTAGACTACACTGACGCAGTCATGCTTTCAGCCGAAACGGCGACAGGCAAATATCCGATTGGAGCGGTTTCAGTTATGGAAAGAGTATGTCGCTTTTGGGAAGAGAAAAGACCACCAATTTCCGGCTTCAACTTCGATTTCCGCAATCAAACAGCCGCCCTCTGTTATTCGGCTTATCAACTTTGGATGAGTCCATTCTGCCAAAAAGAAAAAGTCAAAGCCTTTATAGTTTTAACTGAAGGAGGTTTAACCTGCCAGATGTTAGCTCGTTTAAGACCAAACTTACCTATTTTTGCTTTAACCCAAGATAAAAAACTAAGAGACAGGCTCTGCTTAGTTTACGGAGTTATTCCTCTTTATTTTGAAGGGGGAGAGGGTAATATTTACCGGAAAAGAACTCCTAAGGATATAGAGAAAATTTTAGTTGAGATTAAAAAGACTGGCCGGATAAAAAAAGGAGAAAAAGTAATTCTTATTTATGCTGAAGATTGGGGGACGCTAGGCAGAACAAACATTCTTAGAATCCAAGAAATTCCTTGACCCCTTGAACCTCTTGACAAGAATTTTTGAGAGAGTAAAATTGAAATTGAAGAGACAAATATATGCCCGGTAGTGAAAATTCGACCACTGCCGCGGCAGTGATAATAAACGGAGTTTAGTCGAATTTCTACTACCGGGTATGGCTAAGAAGAAAAAGAAAAAATGCGGTTGTGAGTAAAAAGAGATTTGGGAAAAAGAAAAGAGTTGAAAAATCAGGAGTCTCTTCCTGATTTTTTGCTTGACATAGACGCCACCCTCCCACCACCCTGCAAGGGAAAACATATAGAAGAACTTTGAAAATTTAATAATGTGACACGAGTTTCTTAGAGTTGCTCCGAATTTATTCGTGCCCCGTAGAGAGCTTTGCTCTTCTACTGGGGTTTCTATTGAGAGTTTGATCCTAGCTCAGGATGAACGCTGGCGGCGTGGATAAGGCATGCAAGTCATGGGGACCCGAAAGGGTAACCGGCGAACGGGTTAGTAACACGTAGATAACCAACCCCTGCCACGGCCATAGCTCATCGAAAGGTGAGGTAATAGCCGATGGTATACGGGTTTAAAACCATATTAAAGGTCTTCCGCAAGGGAGGCCGGGCAGGGATGGGTCTGCGGCCTATCAGCTAGTTGGTAGGGTAATAGCCTACCAAGGCGATGACGGGTAGGGGATGTGAGAGCATGTTCCCCAACAATGGCACTGCGACACGGACCATACTCCTACGGGAGGCAGCAGTCGAGAATATTGGACAATGGGGGAAACCCTGATCCAGCGACGCCGCGTGCAGGAAGAAGGGCTTCGGCCTGTAAACTGCTTTTCTCCGTGAAGAACCTTCGGGTGACAGTAACGGAGGAATAAGCGGGTGCAAATTCTGTGCAAATTGGCGCAGAATGGTTGTAGTAATATAGCCTAAGTAAACTCGGCTTATATGCGGGGAATCTAAAGCTACCGCCTCTTGGTAAATAAATTATCAAGATTTACTTTAGACAATCCGCAGGGAAGTCAAGTTATGATATAATGAAGGAATGAATCCCGTGACAATTCTTCCTTCAAAGATTCAACGAGAGATTATTATCGGAAATATTTTAGGTGATGGTTCTCTTGAGTTTAATGGAAGCGTTGGAACTAGATTGCAAATAAAACAGTCTGTGCAGTATAAAGATTATGTGTTTTGGTTGTATGAAAAATTAAAAAATCTTTGTAATTCTAGACCGAAGCAAAGGAGAGATAATAATCAGTGGTATTTTAGCACAAGGGCTTTGAAGGAATTAACTTCTCTTCATGAATTATTCTACAAGAAGAGAAGAAAAATAATTCCCACAAATATTCCCGAACTATTAACTTCGCCTTTAACACTAGGCGTATGGTATATGGATGACGGATCGTTAGATTTTCGTCCAAAAGATCACTATGCTTTTGTGTTTAGCACTGATTCATTCTTGTTGAAGGAAGTTAAGATATTAGGGGAGGCAATTGAGAGAAATTTTGGAGTTAAGGCAAGCGTTTATAACTCGCTTTGTAGAGGTAGACGTTATCCAAAACTTTATATTGGAGCTAAAGGAAGAGACAAATTTCTTTCATTAGTTAAGCCATATATATTAAATTGTTTTTCTCATAAATTGCCTCAATTGTAGCTTGACCCCTCAGAGACTAATCCCGCGTTTTTAAAAATGTAGGAGAGATAGTGGGTACTGGATAATCCAGAATTAAACCATTATCACACGCCGAGCCCCGCCAAAATTTTGGCGGGTGAAGATATAGTCCGAAACTAGTAAATAAATCTACTAGAATTCAGCCAGCAGCCGCGGTAATACAGAACCCGCAAGCGTTATCCGGATTTATTGGGCGTAAAGCGTCTGTAGGCGCCCCGACAGGTTTTCTGTTAAATTTCCAGGGCTCAACCTTGGAGCTGCAGAAAAAACCGGCGGGGTAGAGGGCGTTAGAGGCTGATGGAACGGTCGGTGTAGGGGTGAAATCCGTTGATATCGACCGGAACACCAAAAGCGAAGGCATTCAGCTGGGGCGACCCTGACGCTGAGAGACGAAAGCGTGGGGAGAGACAAGGATTAGATACCCTTTTATTCCACGCTGTAAACGATGGACACTGGCTATCTGAAGTGTCGACCCTTCGGGTGGCGAAGCTAACGCGTTAAGTGTCCCGCCTGGGAAGTACGGCCGCAAGGCTAAAACTCAAAGGAATAGACGGGGACTCACACAAGCGGTGGACCATGTGGCTCAATTCGACGACAAACGAGGAACCTTACCAGGGCTTGACAGGCTAGTGAAAATCTTCTGAAAGGAAGATCTACCCACAAGGACACTAGCCCAGGTGCTGCATGGTTGTCGTCAGCATGTATCTTAAGACGCACGCTTAAATGCGGTAACATGCGCAACCCTTACCCTATGTTTTATCTGTCATAGGGGACTGCCTGGGACAACCAGGAGGAAGGCAAGGATGACGCCAAATCAGCATGGCCCTTTGATGCCCTGGGCTGCACACGTGGTACAATGGCCGTTACAATGGGTTGCCAAGCCGTAAGGCGGAGCTAATCCCATCAAAAACGGTCTCAATTCGGATTGAGGTCTGCAACCCGACCTCATGAAGCCGGAATCGCTAGTAATCGCATATCAGCTATGGTGCGATGAATATGTTCCTGAGTCTTGTACTCACCGCCCGTCACACCAGGAGAGCTGACAGTACCTGAAGCACCTCGCAAGAGGAACTAAGGTAAGGTCAGTGATAAAGGTGAAGTCGTCAAAGTAATCTACTTGTTGCGACTCCCGGAAAACAATTTTCGGGAAAAAACTTGGCTATATGCTGGAACATCTGTGTATCTGGAGCTACGCATGTTAAAATTAATTAATATGCGTGAAAAAGTTTCCAGTGCAGACAATCAGCAGGGAAGTCGCCAAAATTTTGTCAAAAATTTAAGCGACCCCTCAGAGACTACACGCCGAGCTCCTCTATTCAAAGCTTATTTACTTGGAGCATTACACGATGGAACATTCAGTAGCAATAAAAGATTTCGGATTTCGCAAGCCGGTACAGATTGGCTTAAGTTTTTACAAAAACTTTTTAAGTATCTGGATTATAACTCTTGGATTTATAAAGAAGGAAAATACCGAAGAGTATATGTTCTAGAAACGTTGGCAGATTTCTTGGATTTTAATTTCAATCCCTTAAGATTAAGAAGCGATGAAGAAAAGATTGGTTATATAAGGGGATTCTTCGATGCAGAAGGCGGTATCCCCAAAAACAAAGAAGCAAGATTTTATATCCAATTAGTTCAGAACGATAGAGAAAAGTTAGTAAAGATTAAAAAGCTTCTAAATGATTTAAGGATAAAAACAGGCAAAATCCATAATCCAAGTCGTTCTGTAGATCCAGATTATTGGAGAATGTACGTTCTTGCGAAATCACAGCAAAGTTTCCTAAAAAAGATAGGAACTTGGCATCCAAGAAAGATTAAAACTTTGAGACAGAGGATGATGATATAGTCCATGCTCTATAGCGATATAGGGAAAAACATGAACAAGGCACCGGTAGGGGAACCTGTCGGTGGATCACTAAATTTAATTTTGTTTGTCGACTGGAATTGAAATCTGGAATTCGGATTTTAATTTCAAGGCGTTGGTCTCAAGGCCTCAAACTGAGACTGTCGGAGCAACTCTAAGAAACTCGCTTCCATTCAGAGACACCACAAATTTAGCAAGGGGAAGCCCCTTGTTTTTTTGTTTTTTTTGATATAATATTAAAATATGGCAATTCCTAAAAAAATAATTAAATTTTTGGAAGGAAATAAAGTTAAATATGAGCAGATTTCGCATCGCAAGGTGTTCACTGCTTTTGATAAGGCAGCGACTTTGAAAGTAAAACCAAAAATCGTTGGTAAAACTTTGGTAGTAAAACTGGATAAAAACCCCGCCTTAGTTTTAATTCCAGCCAATAAAAACTTAGACAAAGAGAAATTAAGGAAAATAGCTAAAGCAAAAACAATTGATTTTGTTAAAGAAGTTTGGATGAAGAAAAACTTGAAGGGAGTGAAAATTGGAGCCATCCCGCCTTTTGGGAACATGTTTAAATTAAAAACTTTTATTGATAATTCTTTGTTAAAGCAGCCAAAAATCATTATAAATGGCGGCGATTATAATTGGTCAATAAAGATTTCGCCAGCTGTTCTTAAAAAATTAATACCAGATTTAATAATTGGGAACCTCAGTAAGTCTCGGAGTCGATGAAGCTAAAGCTTCAGCTGCCCGAATGTTAATGAGGGCGAGAGAAGAAACTTGCTTCTTCGAACCCAGCTTCGATTTTAATAAATTAAAATCTTGCTAAATAATGTATTATCGAATTTTTTCTAAAATCTATGAGAGGGCAGCTAAAAAGATGTGCCGAGCTTGCCAAGATTTCATCGAAAAAGGTGCCAAAATTCTCGATTTGGGATGCGGTTCAGGAATTGTGGGGAAGACCTTTCAGAATTTTTTCCAGGCAGAGGTTTTGGGAGTAGATGTTAAAGATTATAGAGTTTCTCCTTTCCCCTTCCAGCTTTATGATGGTTTGCATCTCCCTTTTTCTGAAAATTCTTTTGATATTGTCTTGATAAATTATGTTTTACATCACGCCGAAGATCCAATTTTGCTTTTGAAAGAGGCAAAAAGGGTGACAAAAGATAAAATTATTATTTTTGAGGATCTATCCGAGGGATTTTTATCCAAATTAATCTGTAAGATTCATGGAAGTTCTTTCGATAGGTTTTTTCAAAAAGGGGTGGTGGGTGGGTGGCGTCCAACTAAAACCTCTTTTAAAACAGAAAGTGAATGGGAAAAAATTTTCAAAGAAATAGGGTTAAACATTATTTTCAAACAGAGAAGACATAACTTTCCAGTAAAAAAAGAATTATTTATTTTAATAAATTGAAAGTTTATTAAAAGGTGAGATGAATTTCTAATTCATCGAACGTTCTGGGCGCGTAGTTCACCGGCTAGAACGCTTCTCTGATAAAGAAGAGGTAGAAGGTTCAATTCCTTCCGCGCCCACAAAAGGGCCTGTAGCTTAGTTGGTAGAGCGCCACATTTGCAATGTGGAGATCGCCGGTTCAAATCCGGCCGGGTCCACCATAACCGATTTGCTTCATTTTTTGCCGCGACCGAGCTGCGAGCTCGGGCTTCGGCGGGCAGAAAATAAAGGTAATTCCACGGCTTTTTGAAATCTACAAAAAGCCGCTGGTCAAAAATTCGGCGGTTCGAGCCGATTTTTTTGATAAAATTTTTCATTTCGGAAAAATTTTCGCTCAAAGCGAAATTTTTAGCTTGGTTGGCTTCAATTATCCAGTTTCTTACGAGTTCGAGCCAATGATTGCCTTTTCGCTCAAAATCGGATAATTTTTCCTCAAGAGTTTTCTTTCCCGACATTAAAGAGTTTTTCTTCAATTGAAATTCCGGCAATTCTAAATCGCCTTCAAGGTATGCGTCCATCAGGCGATTTATTTTTGTTTTTACTTTTTCTAACTCCGTTTTTAGATTTTGAGCGAAAAGGTCTGATGAGTGGCGGGCTTCCACACTCTCAGTTTCCAATTTTGCTAAAAACTTCTCTCGCCACTCATCAGGCAAAGAAACTTTTTGACACATCTCCTTTATTTGTTCGGCAAAAACTTCTTCCCGCAAAAAGCTACGCTGTGAACATTTTTGCGTTTTGCTCTTGAAAGTGCAGTGGTAATAGTGGTATTTTCTCCCGCTCTTTTTGATTTTTCTTTCGGCGGTGATGGTATATCCGCACTCTCCGCAGGCCGCAAAATTGAGGAATAAAAAGTTTTTCGGTCCTCGCTTTTTGCGGGGCTTGCCGTTGGAAATTAAGGCTTCTTGGATTTTGTCAAAAAGTTTCTTTGAAATCATTGGTTTGTGGGTTCCTTGATGAAGTTCTCCGCGGTAAAGAAAATGCCCGTAGTAGAAAGGATTTTTCAAAATTCCTTGAATTGTTGAAAGATGTAATGATTTCCCTTCTTTGCCAACCAAGCCAAGAGAAAACATTTTGCTTTGTATTTTAGTTAAAGTATATTCGCCGGTGGCAAAAGCCGTTAAAACTTCTTTCACTTTGTTAAAAGTTTTTTTGTCGGGCTCAATAGTTCTTAATCTCGGCTCGTTAAAATATCCGAGCGGGGCTTTTGCCGAGAGTTCGCCTCGCCTGATTTTTTGCCTTATTCCTCGCAAAATGTTTTCTCTTAAATTGTCGGTGTAATATTTCGCTTGGCCGAAAGCGACCGAAAGCATAAATTTTCCTTGTGGCGTCGCCTCAAACCAAAAGGTAGGGAATTTTAGCGAGGTGATTTTACCAGTATCAACAAGATAAATTATTCTGCCGCCATCAATGCTATTTCTCGCAAGGCGGTCGGGATTCCACGCTAAAATTCCCGAAGCGTTACCTTTTTCAATTTCCGAAAGCATTTGATTAAATATTTCTCTGCCCGGCTCTTTGGCGGTTTTACTCTCGGTATATTCGCGGACGATAAAAAGCCCGTTTTGCTTGGCAAACTCTCGCAGTTCGGCAAGCTGGGCCTCAATAGACAAAATTTGTCTTTCCTCGTCCTCGCTTGATTTGCGACAATAGATGAAATATTTAATCATAGTTTTTTACTTCTTAATTGTAATTGAAAAAAGAAACGCCATACCGACAATTTAATAAAATCTCGCTTTGCAAGATAATTTTTCGGAAATGAAAAATTATCTCAAAAAAATCGGCTCGAACCGCCGCCTTGCGGCGGGACGCTTGGAAATTGATTTCAAAAAGCCCTTTGATTTACTCGCAAAACTGCCCGCCGAAGCGAGGGGCGAAGCCCCGAGCGAGGCGACTAATTCAATTTGGTGGTGTCTATTGGACGAAATCCGAACCTTTTTTGAGCAGAATCCTGACGCTGACTGACGCAAAATTGCGGAGCAATTTTACTAATGGCTCGCGGGCAA
>Ga0210020_1004543_pt1 | contig 10177 bp, 10 predicted proteins | sample CryGeymeta201514_FD_183980 | JGI IMG/M metagenome (GOLD analysis project Ga0210020, IMG submission 183980) | Groundwater microbial communities from Crystal Geyser aquifers in Utah, USA - Crystal Geyser metaG 2015-14 (SPAdes) (version 2) | ecosystem: Environmental > Aquatic > Deep subsurface >... | reverse complement strand
ATGGACATATTTTTTGAACCATTTATTTAAAGCAATCTCTTTAGTACTTCATCTATTATATTATGCTTCGAACCGTTGTATATATTCGCAAATCTTCTGAAACAGAGGATAAACAAGCTCAGTCGATAGAACGACAGGAACGGGATATAAAAGAGTTTCTTGAGAGGTATAATTCAACAGTGGATTTTAGTGAAAGATTGGATATAAAAGATACTTTTCGAGAACAGCAATCAGCAAAGAAGCCAGGAAGAGTGGTATTTAATAAGATGATGGAATCTATTAAAAAGAGGAAATATGATGTTCTCCTTTGTACAGAAGCATCGAGACTCTCAAGAAATCCTCTCGATACCGGGATGCTTATTCATGTTATGGATGAGGAATATATCAGATGCATACGAACAATATCCAATAGTTACGCGTCCAATTCTTCCACTGAGAAATTTACACTCGGACTCTTTTTGAGTATCTCGAAATATGAGAACGATCAACGGGCACAAAATACGAAATCAGGAATGGCGAATCGAAAAGCCCAATGAGCAACTACAAATATTGCTAATATGGGCTATAGAAACATATGAGAACATAAAGGGAACCGTTCGGTCGAACCTGACGGAGAAAACTTTGATATCTTTCAAAATACATGGAAGAAACTTCAAACAGGAAGATATAAAGTATCAGAATTATACGATGAAGCCGTTAAGCAAGGATTCACGAGAATTGCTGGATACAAGCGTGGAGAGAGACGAGAGGTACCAAGTCAAGGAGCATTCCGTGAAGCACTCAGGAATCCTTATTATATGGGTATTCTAAAAGAATGAGCCCCTTGATCGCATAAGCCTATGGTGAGTAAAGAAGAGTTTGAGACTGCTCAAGTTATTCTCCAGAAAACAGGATGGAAACACTCCAAAGAAATCGAGAATGTGAGCTATGAAAATCTTCTCAAAGAAGTGCTTATTTGTGGAAAAACAGGGAATCCTTTCTATGTGAATGTAAAAACACGATACTATTGTCCCACAAAAAATTGTTCTGGAAGATATTATTCAGCAGGTGGACCGAAAGCTTGTCCGACTTGTGGGAAAGTATATAAATTAGAGGAATATAAAAATATACATATCAGAAAGACTTTTGATGTCCGTGGCACCACACACACCGTCTATGACAAAGAAACAGGAAAAACAACGGATAAAGGAAGTTTCGAGGCTTCCCTTATAGAACACCTTATCGACGAGCATATCAGCAAGATACAGATATCTGAGGGGTTATTTCAGGTATTTAAGAAACAACTCTACACCCTCTGGATGGAGCAAGTGGATATAACCAAGAAAAAAGTATCCACTAAAAGAAAAGATATAGAAAAGCAAGAAGAAAAAAGAAGGAAACTCAATGAGTCACTATTCTCAGAAAATATGAACGACCAACAGAAAGTAGATCTGGAAGGGAGTATTTCAGATATCACACAAGATATTCACACCATAGAAGATGAGATCAATGAACTCCGAGAAGAAGACGAGGAGGGGTTTGAAAAAGCGTGGCAGGCATTAAATGTGCTATTACAAGCCAAAACAGTATTCGCACCTGGTTATGATATAGGTTTCGAACCAAAACGCAGACTGGTACTTTCGATGTTTTCGAACCTTAAATTTATCGATGGGGAAATTATACCAGAGTGGCAAGAACCCTTTGCCACAATAGCGAATGCAAATTTGACAAAACAAAAATCCCAGGAATTACCTGAGATTTCTGGCTTGAATTCAAAATGGCTCCCCGAATAGGATTCGAACCTATGACCCAACGGTTAACAGCCGTTTGCTCTACCACTGAGCTACCGAGGAATATATTATGTCGTGTTTTATTTTATATCGAATCTCTTAGGATTCGAACTGATGTCCCGAGTATTTCGGTTAATCCGCCTGGGCGGACTCTACCACTGAAGCTATCTCAGGAATATATCTTTCTGAAAAAGAAAGCCCGCGTATATTATAGAAAAAGCCTGGAATGTCAAAAAAAATTTCAAAAAAAGATATTTGCTCTCTGAATTCAGTGGGAAATCGGCTCTGTATATGTCTCTGAATAATATTTGCTATTTTGGAGATTTGCTTATAATTAATGCTTGAAAGCGATTTTTATTCATAACATTTTATGCTTATGGAAACAGCTCTTTTTATATCTCGGGTTATATGACCCCTTTTTATTATAATAAGTATCGGACTTTTATTCCATGCTCATGAATATAGAGCCATGATACGAGATATTTCGAAAAATATGATGACACTTTATATATGAGGATTTCTTGCAGCTCTTATGGGACTTTTGATTCTCGAAAGTCAAAATACATTTCTCGTGATTACTATTCTCGGTTATATTGCAGTTATCAAAGGCATCTTGATACTTATCTTCCCTCAATGGACAATACAAACTTTTCAGAAAATAAATTTCAGTGAAAACATTATTAGAATCGCGGGGATTCTTTGTTTCGCTCTCGGAAGTTATGTTAGTTTTCTTGGTTTTATGTAAAAAATCGTATCTCATTTTATGTATTTTTCGTCTTTCGACTTCCCTCATATATTTTTCGTCTCTTCCTTTCTTCTAATAGTTTTTTGGATGATATTTTTTCGATCGAGAAAATATTTTCTTGCTCATGAAAAAGCTACCAATTATAGTATCAATAAACGATTTACTCTCATACGATTCATAAGTCTTATTCTTTCTATTTTCCTCATCGGTATCGTTTTTCTCGGACCTGTAGGACTTATGAGAAATTCATCCACTTCGACCGATGGAATTGATTGTGTTTGGCTTCTAGATGTTTCGACAAGTATGGACGTTCGTGATGTATCCGAAAATAGTACTACCATTTCCCGAATTGCCCGGTCGAAATCCGTGATAGAGAACTTTATGATTTCTCATCCTGAGAATCGTTATGGACTTATTATTTTCGCTGGAGCATCGAGACTCGTTTCTCCGCTTACATCCGACCACTCTTCCCTACTTACTTTTCTCGCAAGTATAGATTCTAGGAGTATTTCGACCGGTGGAACCGATTTTTTGGATGCTCTCAAACTCGCTACAGAGAGATTCGAAACCAAGGATAATACTACTCATGCCATAGTGCTTCTGAGCGATGGTGGAGATATGGAAGACTCGCCCAATATGAGTTCGATAAAAAGTGTCTTGCAAGAGGAAAATATTATCCTCTCGACTGTCGGAATCGGGAAAACCAAACCTTCACCTATTCCCATTGGAACAAATCCTTTCGGAGATACGGTTTATAAAAAATTCGGAGGAGAAATAGTTCTTTCGGGTCTGAATAGAGAAAGTCTTAGGAATCTCGCCGATGTGGGAAAGTGAACTTATATAGAAGGAACTTCCCTAGAAAAAGATTTAGGAAATTCTCTCAATTCCATTACCCGCCACAACGTAGCTGTTTCATGAGATAATACGAATGATAAAACCGTACCAGTACTTGTTATGATAAGTTTTTTCTTTTTCCTCGTATTCCTATTATTTCCTTCTTCTTTTTTGAAACGATGAAACGTCTTATAATTTTTCTTTTTATTCTCATTCTCTTTGTTCTCCTCTATAACACTGGGGCGATTTACGGTTCCTTGCGAGGAACTTTCGGTGATATATCGTATCGAAAGAATAGTCTATTAGACGCGGAAAAACACTATACGGAAGTACTCAGAAACTCTTCTGGAAATACACTTCTCTCTGCCGATATACTCTATAATCTAGGAAATACTTTCTACCGACTTGGCGAACTAGAACAAAACGAAAAACGAATACATCTCTGGGAAAAATCAATTGGTAGTTATACGAAATCACTCGCTATTCGCACCGATTCCGAAACGGAAGAAAATCTCGCTTTTGTGAAAGAGAAACTTCAAAAAGAAAAAAGAGAGCAGGAAGAAGAGAAGAAAGAAGATGAAAAAATTGGTTCCTGAACGGAAAAACAACCGAATCAAACAGAAAATACGACCGGTTCCGGAGAGGAAAATAAAGAAGAAGCGGAAAAACCTGAAACAGGAAGCGGAAAAACTCAAACACAATCTGGACAGAATTGGTCGAACGGAGGAAGCTACAATCCTGTCGGATGACAGAATACGAACAATGATATACCTCTATCCGATGAGGATCGACAGGAGGTACAGAAATATCTTGAACACTTGAAACAATTCGAGAAACAGAACGGGAAATTCCTGAATCCTGAGAAACCAGGAGAAGCAGGAAGTATTTCTGACCAGATACGCAACTTCTTTGGAAATGACTCGTTTTTCCAAGATATATTACCAACCAATGATAGCAAGAAAGACTGGTAGTCAAGCTATGAGATAACTTCAAAAATTGAGCTTAAATCTCCAATTTCTTTTCAAGGAAGGTTATGAGATATGAAAGAATGATAGAATTTGTGTGAAAAACAAGTATCAAAGCGAACCGTACGACTTGTACGGAGAGTGAAGAAACGGAGTTTTGAACGCAAAGTCTGAAGTTATTTCATATCTCGCTTAAAACACATCTCCAAGCAAGTCATTCATCTCATGACTTGCTTTTTCTTTTTCCTTTTTTTCCTGTTCCAGAGCTTCTTTCGAAAGTGCTTCGGCACGGGCGTAATCCTCCTGCATTTTACGAAGCTGAGCTTTGGTTATGGGTTTTGCACGACCAGACGCGGACGGAGTATAATCTCAGGCTCACATAGAAATAAAAATAGAAAATATAATAAATGATGAATTTTACTAAAAATTTAGAGATTTTTCTTATCTTCCTTTCCTTCCAAGTACGACACCGATGGTTTTAAAGAGTATCTTCATATCCAGAAGTAAACTCCAGTTTTCTATATAGAAAGTATCGAGACGTACTTCATCATCGAAAGTATTCTCGTGTCGTCCGTGAGACTGCGCCATTCCGGTGATTCCTGGTTTGAGTGTCAGTACTCGTTTCTGGTATTCTTTATAAAGTTTTACTTCATCCTTCAAGTGTGGTCGTGGACCTATGAGACTCATATTTCCAATGAGAACGTTATAGAGCTGTGGAAGTTCATCGATATCAAATTTTCGAATCCATTTTCCGAACGTTGTAATTCGCGGATCATTTTCTATCTTAAAAAGAGGTCCGTCTTTTCGTTCATTTTTCGAAAGCAATTTTCGTTTTTCTTTTTCTGCATCTATCTGCATGGAACGGAATTTATACATCTGAAACAGTTCACCGTTTTTTCCAACTCTCTGACTCTTGTAGAAAGGATTATGTCTATCTTGTGAATAGATAATGACAGCAACTATGAGAAAAACCGGAAAAAGACAAATAAGAGCGATGAAAGAAAAAATAATATCGAATACTCTTTTCCATATCCGTCACCACGGAGTAAGTCCTATGTTTTTTATCTCAATCACGGGAATCTTTCCGAGAAAAGAAATCTCGGTATTGATTTTAGTCGTTTCGAAAGAATTGGCGATATAACGGTAGCGCACACCGTATATTCGGGCATACTCGAATATCTCCTGCATTTCTTCCCGTGTAAAATCGCTTTGCACGACGAGAATCTCATCGATTCTATGTGATTGAATAGCGGATATTACCTGTTTTATTCAAGAGATATAAGGAATATCCAGACCATCGATTTTTTCTTTCTGAGCATATCCGAAAATCTCGTACATTGCGGATTCTCGAACAGTCTCGATAATATCTTTCTCATTTGTTCGAACAATGAGAAGAATCTTGGTTTTTTCAAGTATTCATTTTTGTATGAGACTTGTTTCAATCTTGCTCAAAATACTTCGTTCGAGTATAACAAGCACTGTACTGATTATAACTGAAAACAATACAATCAAACGAGGAATCTGCTCAGTATAAATGAATCCGAAAGAGAGATAAAGTATAGCGATATAAATAAAAAACCAATACAGCGAAATAAGAAGTATATCCTGAAATTCCTGAATTTTTGATTGATATATTCGCATCTTATAAAGTCCAGAAAATGCCGAGAGAAGTATATACACGAGAGCTCCGACCAAAGCAAAATTTACAAGACTTTCTGTACTCACCGTCTGGACAGGCAGATGTACGTCTGGTATGAGATCAGTCACGAGACGGATATCACGAGCGAGAAAAAATGCAAGGAAAATAATACCTGCCTCAATAGGTACTTTAATAATTCAGAAAAAAAGTTCATGACGTTTCATAGAAACAATGGCTCAGTTTATATATATTTAATCGTCATCCTGAACTTGTTTCAGGATTTTCCTATTATACGAAATTAACTTGATTTCTCGTATCTTTCACTTCACCCCCAGCCCCTCTCCTTTTAGAGGAGAGGAAGGAAATAAGGAATTGAAATTAGCTTAATTTGGTATTATATTGAAAATGAGTATACGGAAAATATAACAAAAAGAAAAAATATTTCCAAAATTTCTGCTTTTCCATATACTCAAGTTTTGGAAATATAATTTTATTTCTCCATTTATGTATGTAAATATCCTCCTCGCGGTTGTAAGTCTTCTTTCTATAGTTTTTATAGTCTTCTCTTTTCAGATCATTTTTCTCGGAAGAAGCATAAAAAGACGAGAGCAAAAAATTATCTCGCTCTATAAGGAAAAGATAGACAAGATTCCCGCATTTATAGAGATAATGTCCAAAAAGACTGCCTATAAAGATATATTCCTCGAGATTATCCATCTCCATAAAGTTGCTATCATTTCCAATATTTGAAGTATTTACGATATACTTGAGAATAATAGTCGTATACATCGTGAATTTCTTTTCCTCATGAAAGTCTCCGCACGGATGCGCGATTTGAACACCAACGGGAATTTCCTCTATATCCGAAATTTCATCATATTCTACGAGAATACAATTTCTAAGGAAATGCTTTTTCTCAATAGCGACATAGAACGATATAACCGTCTTTTACAAAAAAAAGACCTTACGATTGTCGGTCTTTTCGTCTTCTTCAAGAAACGGATGAGAACAAGTTCCTAGACTTTTTCTACGTGACTTCCACCTTTGTCGTCTACGATTTTGTACCCACCCTCCCCTATTTGAGCACGCAAACTATCCGCAAGCGAATAGTTTTTTTGTGCTTTCGCCTTATTGCGTTGCATAAGAAGGAGTTCTATTTCCGCTGGAATTTCGGTAGACTCCAGAAGAGAAAAGTCAAAAAGTCCGAGAACTTCATCGAAGGAATGAAGTAGATCGATAATTGCATTCTTTTCCTCAAGAGAAAAGGAATTACTGTCGATTCCACTATTGATAAATCCGAAACAATCGAATACGATTGTGAGAGCTTCTGGAGTTCCTATATCATCCTCAAGTTTTTCAATGTATGCTTGGATATATTCTTGTAATTTTTCTCTAAAATCCCGAAATATTTTCCCAGATTCCGGAGTATAATGTTTGAGGCGTTTCAAAACTTCATCGAAACTTTTCACAGTCGCAATCGCTGCTGTAAGTCGGTCAAAAGTGAAATTAAAACTCTCTCGATAGCGGGTCTGGAGATTCATAAGCCGAAATCCTCGGTACACTATCTCCGGTTTTTCGTTTGGCATTTTTGCAACGATATCCGCGAGTGTGTAGAAATTACCAGCCGATTTCGCCATCTTTTTATTCTCCACGAGCAAATGTCCAGAATGCATCCAGTATCGGGCGAATTTCTTACCACTATACGCTTCGCTCTGAGCTATTTCATTCTCGTGATGTGGAAAAATATTGTCGATTCCTCCCATATGGATATCGATTTCTGGACCGAAGTGCTTGAGATTGCAGGCACTACATTCTATGTGCCAACCAGGTCTTCAGCTCACTAAAATTTCCTTACCGTCAATTATAAACTTTGCACCCCAGAAATTCGGTCCGTCTTTTTCTGCATCATATGCTTTCCAGAGTGCAAAATCTGCAACGCTTTCCTTCTCGTATTCATCGTTATTAATACGCACGCTCGATTTCATTCCCTTTATATCCAAATGAGCCAACTGCCCGTATTTCGGAAATTTCTTGATAGAAAAATAGATACTTCCATCATCCGCAAGATACGCATATCCTTTATCTAAAAGCTTCTGGATAATCTCCACCATTGTGTCGATTGCAGTTGAAATCGGTACAATCATGTCGGCAGGAATGATTCCAAGATGTTTGATATCTTCGAGAAAAAGTCCCGTATATTTCTCGGTGAATTCCTGAAGCGATACGCCTTCTTTTTGACTATCACGAATCGTTTTATCATCGATATCGGTCACGTTCATAACCGTCTGTACCTTGTACCCGAGATACCGGAGTGTCCGAACTACCGAGTCCGAGAAAAGATACGCACGGAGATTCCCAATGTGCGCAAAATTGTACGGAGTCGGTCCGCAATAGTACACCTTCACGAGTTCCTGACGAATAGGTTTAAAACGTTCTTTTGTGAGAGTAAAGGTATTTTGGAGAGAGAGGGACATGGAATGTACTAACTAAAAATAAAAATATTAATGATTTTGTCATTGCGAATAAAATGAAGCAATCCAGATTAAATAATTCCTTATAAAAATGGAATAAGTAACCTAGATTGCTTCGTACCTCGCAATGACAAATTATATTTAAATCCCAAGACTTTTCTTCAAATCATCGATTTTATTTTGGTCTTCTCCTTGTTTCTCTTTTTGTGCTCGCTCCTGAATATATATTTCTCCGAGTTGATTCCATCCTTCACGCGCTTTTACAACGAGTTCTTTAATAGTATCCCCTTCCTTGGAAAGGAGTTTTTTAAATTCTTCGCGTTCATCAGTAAATACCTTCGTAAGTTCGTCGATCTGGAACTGAGAAAGAGTTGGGATTGCATCAATTACTCGTTTCTTTTCACTCACGGAAAGTGAAAGAGAATGTTCAAGAAGATCAAGAAATATTCCTTCATCAAACGTAGAAAGAGGATGAACTGATGTAAGTTCCGCGAAAAGAGTGGCTGTTTGGGAAGTGGCTACGGGAGAATCGGACATAAAAAAAGTATGAAAAAATAGTATGTGCGTAAGTGTATGGATTTTAGTATCTTTGTCAAAATCTCATTAGGTACGAAAACGAGTTTTACTCATTGCTTCTTCCGCCTTTTGCCAGAGTTCCGGATCAATTTCCGCATTATGCCAGACTTGCTCCACATCATCATCATCTTCGAAGTCAGCAAGAAGTGCATAGAGTTTGAGTATCTTCTCTGAGTCATCGAGATTTACCAGATTCGTTGCTGCATATTCGAGTCCGTAATTATCAAAAACAATCCCTTGTCCTTTGAGGAATTTTACTACTCCCATAAGATCAGTTCGTTCCGTGGAAATACGAACTTTGGTATTGTTTTCCAGGAATTCATAATCACTCGCTCCTGATTCTATGATCCATTCTTCCCATTGGTCTATGGAATAAGCTCCAACAGGAGCTTCTATATATCCTTGGTATTTAAAAGCAAATGAAGATACGGAACCAGTTTCCCCAAGATTTCCTCCGTACTGGGAAAAAGTATGACGCATATTTTTTGCTGTTCGGTTTCGATTATCAGTCAATGTTTTTACGACAATCGCCACTCCTCCCGGAGAATATCCTTCGTAAATAATCTCATCGATTTCTGCAGAATCCTTGTCCGCTCCGGTTCCTTTTTTGATTGCCCGCTCGATATTGTCGGCTGGCACATTGGCTTTACGGGCTTTTTCGAGAGCATCATAGAGAGTCGGATTCATCGCCGGATCCCCTCCGGATTTAGCAGCAAGAGAAATAAGTTTCGCGTGAATAGCAAATACTTTTCCGCGAGCATTATCGCTAAGAGTTTTTTTTGGTCCAACTACTGGTCATCGTCACATAATTTAAAAAACGAAATAATAAGGTATGTAGTATATAGAGAGAAAAAGAAAAATCAAATCTACTTCTTTATCATGTATTCCTCTATATCCTCTCGTATCTCGCTCACGAGTTCGAGATCTTTCAGATCTGCAATCTTGAACTCGGGAACTCCGCTCTGACGAACTCCATAAACTTCTCCGGGACCTCGAAGTTCAAGATCGATTTCTGAGAGCTCGAATCCGTCATTGGTGCGCTCCATAGCTCGGAGTCGTTCTCCAGTATACGATTTCGTAGTGAAAAGATAGCAATACGATTGGTCTTTTCCACGTCCGACACGCCCTCGGAACTGGTGAAGTTGTGAGAGTCCGAAACGTTCCGCCGCTTCGATACA
>Ga0210020_1004534_pt1 | contig 10194 bp, 9 predicted proteins | sample CryGeymeta201514_FD_183980 | JGI IMG/M metagenome (GOLD analysis project Ga0210020, IMG submission 183980) | Groundwater microbial communities from Crystal Geyser aquifers in Utah, USA - Crystal Geyser metaG 2015-14 (SPAdes) (version 2) | ecosystem: Environmental > Aquatic > Deep subsurface >... | reverse complement strand
AGTCGAACCCCAATTTGCGCCTGCTCGCCCAAGCGGCCGGGCAGATCTCCTTGTTGCAACGCCATTTTCAAGCGATCGTTCCGTCCCCGCTCGGCCGGAGTAGCCGCGTCGCCTGTTACGCTGACGGAAACGTGACGCTGGAAGCGGACAACGGCGCGGTGGCCGGAAAACTGCGGCAACTTGCTCCCCAGTTAATTTCCTCATTTCGAACAAGGGGATGCGAGGTTACTGGAATTCAGATTCGGGTGCAAGCAAGCAACACACCGCCACAGGTGCCTGACTCCCCGCGATTACTCGGCAAGCAGGGGCGGCACGCCCTCGAAGCATTCGCCGGCGAACTGCCCGACGACAGTCAGCTGAAATCAGCGCTTGAACGGATGATCAGCAGGGCGCGTTAACTGAAAACGCGCCAAGCGACGAGACCGTAACGCTCCAGCAGAAATAACACTCCGAACACCAGCAACAGGAATAAAACGGACTGGGCGACCTGCACCGCCCATCTGAGATAGCGCGCATCGCGCGAGAAAAGATAGGCGCCCACTGCCGCCGCCATGAACAGGGCTGACAACAATAAAATCAGCCGGATCAGCATCACACCTAGGCCGCCTGCAATTGCAGGCGCAGGAAATTGGGCGCTTCTTCCGCTTTGTCGAAAGTGACGAATTCCCAAGCCTGCTCATCCGCCAGCAAAGCACGGCACAGGGCATTGTTCAAAGCATGGCCCGACTTGTGTCCGGAAAAAGCGCCGATCAGCGGGTGACCGAGAAGATACAGGTCGCCGATCGCATCCAGCACCTTGTGTTTGACGAACTCGTCCTCGAAACGCAGGCCATCCGGATTGATGACACGGTACTCATCCATCACGATGGCATTATCCAGATTGCCGCCCAGCGCCAATCCCTGCGAGCGCATATATTCCACTTCCTGCATGAAGCCGAAAGTCCGCGCGCGGCTGACTTCCTTGATATATGAATGTTCGCCCAGGTCAACGGTTACCTGCTGTTTCGTATTGGCAAATACGGGGTGCGCGAAATCGATGGTGAAATTGAGGCGGTAGCCATTGTAGGGCTCAAAGCGCACCCACTTGTCGCCGTCTTTCACTTCGACCGTTTTTTTGATGCGGATGAATTTCTTGGCGGCATCCTGCTCGACGATCCCGGCCGATTGCAACAAAAAGATAAATGTCCCCGCACTGCCATCCATGATGGGCAGTTCGGGACTGGTCAGTTCGACGATGGCATTATCGATACCCAAGCCTGACAAGGCGGACATCAGGTGCTCGACCGTCGCCACCCGCGCCCCGCCCTCCTCCAGACAGGTGGACAGACGCGTATCGTTCACCGCCATGGCCTGGGCGCGGATATCCACCGGTTGCGGCAAATCCACGCGGCGAAACACGATACCGGTATCCACTCCGGCCGGGCGCAAGGTCAGATAGACCTTTTCGCCAGTGTGCAACCCGACACCCGTCGCCTCGACCACTGTCTTCAATGTGCGTTGCTTGACCATGCGTTCACCTTGCGATTCGTTAACGTGAAAATCGCCTTTCTCGTTTGCCCTTTCTCCCGCTTGCGAAGGAAAGTTGGATAGGGGGAAACGGGCATGGCGAGTTTCATCATCAGGAGTGGCTACTCGCCATGCCTGTTGGCGAAGTTTATCACGGGCGTACCCGCCCTCATCCTGCAGCCTGCGGCAGCACGCCGTGATCAGTCGGCTTGCTTGCGCAAGAACGACGGAATGTCCAGCGTTTCCACACCGGACTGTTTCATCGCCTCAACCGCTTCGCGATTGCGTCCGGAGCGATAGACAGCGGGCATTTCCAGCGCGTTGAAATCGACCAGCGGCGCATCATGTGTTCCCGTGCGCACCTGCTTCTCGTAAGCCAGCACCGGTTTTGCCTGCGGCTTGCGCAACGGGCCGAGACCGGTGGCGACGATGGTCACGCGCAATTCGTCGCCCATGTTCTCGTCGAACACGGAACCGACGATCACCGTGGCTTCCGCCGCCGCGAACTGGAAGCAGTTCATCACCTCATGGAACTCATCCAGAGTGATGTTGCTGCTGGAAGTGATGTTGACCAGCACCCCGCGCGCGCCGGACAGATCGACATCTTCAAGTAGCGGGCTGGCGATGGCCTGTTCGGCGGCACGCTGCGCCCGGTTCTCACCGGAAGCGGAAGCGGCACCCATCATCGCCATGCCGTTTTCCGACATCAGCGTGCACACGTCGGCAAAATCCACGTTGACCATACCCGGCACGTTGATGACTTCGGCGATACCGGCCACCGCGCCCTGCAACACGCCGTTTGCCGCCTTGAACGCTGCCGGCAGGGTGGTTTTGCCGCCCAGCACCTCCATTAGCTTGGCATTCGGCACGATGATGAGCGAATCGACGTATGCGGCCAATTCCTCGATGCCGGCCAGCGCCAGTGTCATGCGCTTGCCCTCAAACAGGAAGGGCTTGGTCACCACCGCCACGGTGAGGATGCCCATTTCCTTGGCTACCTGCGCCACGATGGGGGCCGCGCCGGTGCCGGTGCCACCGCCCATTCCGGCCGTGATGAATACCATGTTCGCGCCGCTGATGATCTCGGCGATGCGGTCACGGTCCTCGATTGCCGCCGCCTCACCAACCTGCGGCTTGGCGCCGGCACCCAGACCCTTGGTGAGATTCGCGCCGATCTGCAACTGCACCCTGGCCTTGCTGCGTTTCAATGCTTGCGCATCGGTATTGATGGTGATGAACTCGACTCCCTGCACGCCCTGCTCGATCATGTGATCGATGGCATTGCCGCCGCAGCCGCCCACCCCCACCACCTTAATCACCGCGCCTTGCGGTTGTGCATCCAACAGTTCGAAAGCCATCATTTTTCTCCTTGGGTTGATATCAATAAATAAATAAATCAAAAACCAGTTCTGCCCTGCCTGCTAAAAATTTCCCCTGAACCACGCCGCCATCTTTTCCAGCACCTCCTTGAACGACCCTGCCCCCACTCTCTCCACCTCATTGCGCTGCCGCCGTTCCAGCCCGTACAGCAGCAAGCCGACCCCCGTCGCATAACGCGGCGTCTTGACCACCGCCGACAGCCCGCCGATATTGCGCGGCAAGCCAAGCCGCACCGGCAGATGAAAAATCTCCTCACCCAACTCGACCATGCCCTGCAACGCCGCGCTGCCGCCGGTGATGACGATGCCGGAAGACAGCAGCTCTTCCATTCCGCTGCGCCGCAATTCGGTCTGCACCAGCGAATACAGCTCTTCCACGCGCGGCTCGATCACTTCCGCCAGCGTCTGGCGCGACAACATGCGCGCGCTGCGCTCGCCCACACCGGGCACTTCGATCGGCGCGTCGGTCGCCAGCTGGCGCAACGCGCAGCCATACTTGATCTTGATGTCTTCGGCGTCCTTGGTCGGCGTGCGCAGCGCCATCGCGATATCGTTGGTGATCTGGTCGCCGGCAATCGGGATCACCGCCGTGTGGCGGATCGCGCCGTTGGTGAAAATCGCCACGTCGGTGGTGCCGCCGCCGATATCCACCAGGCACACCCCCAATTCCTTCTCATCGTCCGCCAGCACCGCTTTGCTCGATGCCAGCGGTTGCAGGATCATGTCATTCACTTCCAGGCCGCAGCGGTGGATGCACTTCAGGATGTTCTGCACCGCCGACACCGCGCCGGTGACGATATGGATCTCCACTTCCAGGCGCAGGCCGCTCATGCCCAGCGGCTTCTTGATCCCTTCCTGCCCGTCGATGCTGAACTCCTGCTCCAGGATGTGCAGGATCTGCTGGTCGCCCGGCAGACTGATCGAACTGGCGGTCTCGATCGCGCGCACCACATCGGTCTGCGCGACCTCCTTGTCCTTGATCTTGATCATGCCGTGCGCGTTCGAACTGCGGATATGCCCGCCCGCGATGCCGGTATAGACCTCGCGGATTTTGCAGTCCGCCATCAGCTCGGCCTCCTGCAGCGCCTGCTGGATCGCGCCGACGGTGGCATCGATGTTCACCACCATGCCCTTTTTCATGCCGGATGATTCGTGCATCCCGGCGCCGATCACCTCCAACGTGCCCTCGGCTGTCATCTCGGCCACGATGCAGGCGATCTTGGAAGTACCGATATCCAGCCCGACGATCAGATTCTTGCTTTCCTTGCTCATTTTCTTTCCCCCGCCTCAACCATTGGCCACGGCAAATCCATCGCGATAACGCAAATCAACCCGGCGCAGCCCCGACACGTCCGCAGGAGCCAGCTTGCTGGCGAACGGCTCCGCGCCACCGTGTCGCGGACGCACCGGCATGTCGGCCAGAATGGACGGATACACGCGAACGAAACGTGCCAGCCTTTCACCCATCACCTCGCGCCCCAGCGCCAGCTGCAACCCGTCGTCCAGCTCGATCTGCCACGCCAGGCGCGGCGACAGCACGACGCGCGTGATCTGCCGCTGCAGCGGCTGCAACTGACGAGTCATTTCGACATAAGCCTCGGCCACCTGATGCGAGTGATGCGCTTCGCCCAGGAATACAGGCAGCCGCTCATCCGTTTCCGCGTGGAACACCTCGCCATAAGTGTTCACCAGATCACCCTGATTCCACCGCGCCAGCGCAACCTGTTCTTCCAGCTCGACCTGCAACGCCCACGGGAACTTGCGCCGCACGCTGGCACTCCGCACCCACGGCAATTGTTCCAGTGCCTGCCGCGTGCGCTGCAGATCGGCAGTGAAAAAGTTACCCTGCACCTGCGCGACCACCAAACGCAATTCCTCGGCCGTGGCGTGCGTCGGTGCAGCCGTCAGCTCCACCGCGCGCAGGGCGAAGACGGGCAGATGCACGGCATAGCTCAAGCCGCTCCCTAACAGCCATACCGCACTCAACCCGAACAGCAGGTTGGCCAGGGCGCGCAAGCGTGTCGCGTCAGCCCACATGCGCCGCCTCCAGTATCCGCAACACCAGTTGCTCGAAACTGATACCCGCCTGCCGCGCCGCCATCGGCACCAGACTGTGATCGGTCATGCCGGGCGAGGTGTTTGCCTCCAGCACATACGCCTTGCCATCCTCCGCGCCGCGCAGGAAATCCACCCGCCCCCAACCCTCTCCGCCGATCAGCGCGAATGCCTGCAACGCCAAGTGCTGCATTGCGGCTTCATCCTCCGCGCCCAGGCCGCACGGGCACAGGTAGCGCGTGTCGTCGCGCAGATACTTTGCCTCGTAGTCATAGAACTCGTTGGCCGGTTCGATCTTGATCACCGGCAGCGCACGGCCGTTGAGAATCGCCACCGTATATTCGCCGCCGCTGATGAAACTTTCGGCCAGCACCACCTTGTCGTGGCGGGCGGCCTCGGCATATGCGGCAGGCAATTCCGCCACCGTGCGCACCTTGCTGATGCCCACGCTGGAGCCCTCGTTGGCCGGCTTCACGAACAGCGGCAAATCGAGATGGTCGGCCAGCGCAGACCAGTCGGTCGGCGCAGCCAGTGCCTCGTACTCCGGGATCGGCAATCCGGCCGCCTGCCAGATCATCTTGCTGCGCCATTTGTCCATGGCGATGGCGGAGGCCAGCACACCGCTGCCGGTGTAGGGGATGCCCATCAGTTCCAGCGCGCCCTGCACCGTGCCGTCCTCGCCGAAGCGCCCGTGCAGGGCGATGAACACGCGGTCGAATTTTTCTTCGCGCAACACATGCAGATCGCGCTCGGCCGGATCGAAGGGATGCGCATCGACCCCTGACTTTCGCAGCGCCGCCAATACCGCCGCGCCGCTTTTCAGCGACACTTCGCGCTCGGCCGAACGGCCGCCCATCAGCACCGCAACCTGGCCGAAGGATTCAGGATTCCGGATTCCGGATTCAGTATTCATGATTTGTATTCACCGACAATTTTCACTTCCGTGTGCAACTCGACCCCCGTCTGCCGCAACACCGCTGCGCGCACTTCGTCGATCAGATTCTCGATGTCCGTCGCCGTCGCCCCGCCTGTGTTGACGATGAAGTTGGCATGTTTCTCCGACACCTCGGCGCCGCCGATCCGCTTCCCTTTCAACCCGCAACTTTCAATCAGTTTCGCCGCATGGCTACCCGGCGGATTGCGAAATACCGAGCCGCAATTCGGCAGCTGCAAAGGCTGGCTCGCGCTGCGCTTCTCCATCAGCGCCTTGATCTGCTGCCGCGCGACCTCGACGTCGCCCGGCTCGAACTTCAGCCACGCGCCGACGAAAAACTCTTCACTTTCCCGGCGCAACGCCGCGTGGCGATAGCCGATGGCGTATTCCTGCGGCGCGCGCTCCAGCAATTCGCCGCTGCGCGTCAGCACCTGCACCCGCACCACTTTCTGCCAGGTCTCGCCGCCGTAGCAGCCGGCATTCATCGCCAGCATGCCGCCCAGTGTGCCGGGGATGCCGACGAAGAATTCGGCACCGCACAGATGGTTAGTCGCGGCAAAGCGCGCCAGCTTGGCGCCCGCCACGCCGGCCTGCGCATAGATCAGGTCATCCTCCCTGCGCAATTCGGCCAGCCCCCCGAGCAGCAGCAATACCGTGCCGCGAAATCCGCCGTCACGCACCAGCAGGTTGCTGCCGAGACCCACCGCCAGCAGCGGTTCATCCGCCGGTGTCTGGCGCAGGAACGTTTGCAAATCAGCCAGGTCTGCCGGTTGATACACACAGTGTGCGACACCGCCGGCGCGCCAGCTGACGTGGCGCGACATGGGCTCGTCGCGGAGCATCTCTCCACGCAACCCTTCAGCCCTGAACTGTGTCGGTTCGCTCATATTCATTTTTGCGTCAGTTGCTTCAATTGATTGGGCACACCGCCGATGGAACCCGCGCCCATGGTCAGCACCACATCGCCGTCGCGCGCCATCTGCAGGATGGCTTGCGGCATGTCGGCGATGTTCTCCACGAATACCACCTCGTTCTGCCCGGCCACGCGCAAGGCGTGCATCAGTCCGCGTCCGTCCGCCGCGACGATGGGCGCTTCGCCCGCCGCATACACCTCGGCCAGCGCCAGCGCATCCACCGTTCCCAGCACCTTGACGAAATCCTCGAACAGATCGCGCGTGCGGGTGTAGCGGTGCGGCTGGAACGCCAGCAGCAGCCGCCTGCCGGGAAAGGCACCGCGCACCGCCGCCAGGGTCGCCGTCATTTCCACCGGGTGATGGCCGTAATCGTCCAGCAAAATGAAACTGCCTCTTCCGCTTGCGGAAGAGGTTGCGTTTGTCCCTTCTCCCTCCGGGAGAGGGTTGGGAAGAGGGATTTCCCCATAGCGCTGCATGCGCCGCCCCACGCCCTCGAATTCGGCCAGCGCGTCAACAATGGCAGACGGCGCAACGCCGACCTCGAGACCGACCGCGATGGCCGCCAGCGCGTTCAGCACGTTGTGCTCCCCGGCCAGATTGAGCGTGATGTCCAGGTCCAAAGGTTTTCCCTCGTACACACATTTCTCGTCGTGGCGACACTGCGCGGTGAAGCGCATCCTGCCGCCTTCGTGATGCACGTTCACCGCGCGGATTTGCGCCGCGTCACTCAAACCGTAAGTCGTCACCGGCTTGCTGATGCGCGGCAATATCTCGCGCACGTTTGCGTCATCCACGCACAACATGGCGCGACCGTAGAACGGCAGACGCTCGATAAAATCAATGAAGGCCTGCTTCAATTTGTTGAAGTCGTGATCGTAGGTCTCCATATGGTCGGCATCGATATTGGTGACAACCGCCAGAATCGGCGTGAGATACAGGAACGACGCGTCCGATTCGTCCGCCTCCGCCACGATGAACTCGCCCGTGCCGAGCCGCGCATTGGCGCCGCTGCTGTTGAGGCGCCCGCCGATGACGAAAGTCGGATCGAACCCGCCCTTGGCCAGCACCGTGGTGACCAGCGAGGTCGTCGTCGTCTTGCCGTGCGTGCCCGCCACCGCGATGCCCTGGCGCAAGCGCATCAGCTCGGCCAGCATCACCGCGCGCGGCACCACCGGGATGCGCTGCGCGCGTGCCGCCACCACTTCCGGGTTGTCCGCCTTGACTGCGGTCGAAACCACCACCGCATCCGCGTCGCGCAAATTATTCGCGTCATGGCCGTGATGGATATCCGCCCCCAGCGACTTCAGCCGCAGCGTCACCGTGCTGTCCGCCAGATCGGAACCGCTCACCTTGAAACCGAGATTGAGCATCACCTCGGCGATGCCGTTCATGCCGGAGCCGCCGATGCCGACGAAATGGATGTTTTTAATTTTGTGCTTCATTCTATTAACTCCAGGCAGAAGACAAGTGCGCAAGAATCGTTATCACGCGGAGACGCGGAGGTCGCGGAGGAAATAGAAGAATCAGGTTTGCAACCCCGCGTTCTCCGCGTCTCCGCGTGAGCCATTCTTGCAATGTGTTGGTGTTTCATGTCGCCAGCTCCGCACAGATCTGTGCCACCTGCGCCGTCGCATCCGGTTTCGCCAGACTGCGCGCCGCTTGCGCCATCGCCAGCAATTTTTCCCGCGTGAGTTCACGCAGCAATTGCGCCAATTTCTCCGCGCTCAATTCTTTCTGCGGTAACAGGATCCCCGCGCCCTGCTCGCTCAAAAAGCGCGCGTTGCGGGTCTGGTGGTCGTCCACCGCGAACGGGAACGGCACCAGCACGCTGGCCACGCCCGCCGCCGCCAGTTCGGCGATGGTCAAGGCCCCGGCGCGGCAGATCACCACATCGGCCTGCGCGTACTGCTGCGCCATGTCGTCAAGAAAAGCGCGGATATCGGCGTGTACGCCCGCCTGCGCATACAGGGCCTGCACCGTCTCGAGATTTTTCTTGCCGGTCTGATGCACCACATTGAAAGGACAATCGCGCAGCGATTCGTTTGCCCCCTCGCCCCCCGGGAGAGGGTTGGGGTGAGGGGGCGCGCCGCCGCTCAACAGCGCCAGCGCTTTGGGCAATGCCTCATTCAATGCTTGCGCGCCCAGACTGCCGCCCACCACCAGCACATTCAACTTGCCGCTGCGTTGTGTGTAACGCGTGTGCGGGTCGGGCAATGCTGCGATGTCGGCGCGCACCGGATTGCCGCACCATGTCGTGTTGCGCAACACATCCGGAAAGCCGCTCAACACGCGCGTCGCCAGTTTCGCCAGCACCTTGTTGCTCATCCCGGCGATGGCGTTCTGCTCGTGGATCACCAGCGGACGACGCAGGAATGCAGCCATCAGTCCGCCCGGCAGCGTGATATAGCCACCCATGCCCAGCACCACATCGGGACGGTGGGCAAAGATCGCCGCCGCGCTCTGCCACAAGGCGCGCAGCAAAGTGAATGGCAGCGTCAACAGGCGCCGCAGTCCTTTGCCGCGCACGCCGGAGAAATTAACCCACGCCACCGGATATCCATGTTGCGGCACGAGCTCCGCTTCCATGCTGTGCGGTGCGCCCAGCCACACGATGTTCCAGTTCTGCGCGCGCAAGGCATCGGCAACGGCCAGCCCCGGGTAGATGTGTCCACCGGTACCGCCCGCCATGATGAGGAGGGTTCTGCTCATATCGGCAACCCCCGCGCCACTCTGCGATTTTGGCTTCGGCCGCCCCGCTGGGGCTTAACTTGCTCTCGCAAGTTAGCCTTCGCCGAAACAGCCGAGTTGTGATCAAGCCTGCTCATATCGGCAGTCCCCGCGCAACACGTCTGTTTTCATAATCAATGCGCAGCAGCACCGCCACGGCGACCAGATTCACCACCAGCCCGCTGCCGCCGAAACTCAGGAAGGGCAACGTCAGTCCCTTGGTCGGCAGCACGCCCATGTTGACGCCGATGTTGATCATCGCCTGCGCCCCCAGCCAGACCGCGATGCCCTGCGCCACCAGCGCGGCGTACAGGCGGTCGGACATCGCCGCGTGGCGGCCGATGGAGAAGGCGCGCACGATGAGCCAGCCGAACAGCAGCAGCACCGCACTCACCCCGACCAGCCCCAGCTCCTCCGCGATGACCGCCAGCAGAAAATCGGTGTGCGCTTCCGGCAGATAGAACAGTTTTTCCACGCTGCCGCCGAGACCGACGCCCAGCCATTCACCGCGTCCGAAGGCGATCAAGGCGTGGCTCAACTGATAGCCCTTGCCGTAGGGATCGGCCCACGGATCAAGGAAACCGAGCACGCGCTGGGTGCGATAGTCGGACGAAAAGACCAGCGCCGCGAAGGCCAGCGGCAACAACACTGACAAACCCAGAAAGATTTTCAGATTGAA
>Ga0210020_1004532_pt1 | contig 10198 bp, 9 predicted proteins | sample CryGeymeta201514_FD_183980 | JGI IMG/M metagenome (GOLD analysis project Ga0210020, IMG submission 183980) | Groundwater microbial communities from Crystal Geyser aquifers in Utah, USA - Crystal Geyser metaG 2015-14 (SPAdes) (version 2) | ecosystem: Environmental > Aquatic > Deep subsurface >... | reverse complement strand
GTCTCTTTTGGTTAAAATCCGAACCTTTTTTCGGGAAAATCCCGACGCTGACTTTTAATTGCCCGCCGCCTGCGGCGGGCAAAATTCGCGGTCCTGCTTCGCAGGACAGGCAGGCAAAAATTCCTTGGGGACTCGTACTCCTAAAACCCCTTTCCTTTTTGCCCGCCAGCTTTGGCGAGCCGAGGAAAATTTCCGCGCAAAGCACGGAAAAAATTAAAATGGGATATCTTTTATATCCACCTCGTTGTCTTCCTCGTCTTCTGTTTTTTTATTTTCTACTTCTGTTGTTTTTTCATCTCCAGATTCCAATGCTGGGATGGATTGCATTGACGATCCAATTAATCCCCGTAAATCACCATGCATGCCGGCGGTAACGGCAACTATCTTCTCAATCTGCTTCTCTTGTTTCCCCCACCTTGCAATAGTTGCTCGTTTTTCCTTATCTAAATCTTGCTTCATGGCAACGAATGTTTCTATCATAGCTTCAACTCTTTGTCTAAATTCTGGACCAGTGAGATAACGAAATAATAACTCTATCTTTTCATCTTTTCCTTCTGCGGCAAGTTTAGTGAAAGCAACTTCTGTTAATATCTTTCTAAGCGCCATTGCTAAACCGTGAAGTGAAGCACGATTTGTTATCCATACTCCATTGCGAAAACCGGCATTGCTAACGTCTTTTGGTAATATATCGCTAACAATCACAGCAATATCAGCTTTCGCTTCTCTTTGGTCTTCCTTAAGTTTTGTAATCCAACCTTCGCTCCAATTCTTGGTACGTTTTGACTCCCAGAGTATACTACCGCAATCAGTTTCATTTTTCGTGCTAATTTTTTGCAACACATCGGCCCCGCGTATCCCTTTGGGTACTGGTCGAAGTTCATCATAGATAAAATGCTCTTGTAGAAACGATTCTAAATCAAGTTCTTGAACTTCACCTTGAAGCTGTTGGGATCCTACCTCCGCTCTCCTTTTAAGTTCATCAATTTGTTTTTTGAGTCCCGCTATTGTTTCTTCTCTTTCTAAAAGTTTTAACCCCTGCTCTTCGGAGATTCTTTTTGAAGTTTCCTCCTCAATCTTTTTTCTTTCACTGTCCAGTTTCCTTGTCATATCAAGCTCAAGGGATTTTTCCCTTGCATCAATCTCTCTTTGTTTTTTTCTGAGTTCCAGCTCTTTTTCTTCAGACTCTTCTATTTTCTTATCCTTTTCCTGAATTTGTTCCCTTAAGTCCTTTAATTCTAACGAAACTCTTCCCTCTGCTTCTTGTAAGGCCTTTTTTAATAGTGTTTGTTTTTCAATTTCTAATTTTCTATTGATTTCCTCATTAATATTTTTCTGAGAATTTTCAACTGTTTTTACTTTTTCTACAAGTTCTGCTTCTCTTTTTTCTAAATCCTTCTCTTTTTTCTCTACCTCAACCCCTAATTCATATCGAACCCTTTCCTGTATTTGATGAGTAAGGGCCTCTGTCAGAAGAATATCTTTTTTACAATAAGGGCATTTTATAGTTTGTTCTGTCATAAATTTTTATTCCTCAATTAATTTTTACGGGTGCTTTGTCGTGTATATTTTGTGCTTGATATAGCCAAAAATTGATTTTATTTCTTGGATCATGGGTTTTTAATCCACTTGTACTTTCTATACCAATGGTCATTTTATTCTTCTTGCATTGATCGACAAATGATTCTAATAATGGAAATCTAACCTTTTCTGAGCACGACAATTTTATTTTCTTAATATTACTATTAAAAAGAGGTTTCTGTCCACTTTTTAAATTCAACCAATTTTTATATTTATCAAAATGACCATATGAATATGCTCCCAATCCTGCAAAATAGTCCGCAATTTGTATAAAGAGTTCTTTTTGGGAATCAGATATTTTTATTATTTTTAATCCAAGTTTCCAGAAATCATTTCTATTAATATTAAATAAATCCGTGATTGTTTTATATCTTTTGCCACCCAAACACTTAGCGAGAGACTTCCAATCCATCGAGGATTGTTTGTCTGGTTGCCAACACCAAGTGCATTCATTCCCCCATCTCTTACTGAAGACATGGCTTACTAAATGATAATACATCCTTCCAAGATTCTCATTATCATCTATATTAGAGACATCTTTATGTCTCGAATCTTGCATATCCCAAATAAGAACATCTACTCTTAGATCATCAAGATGTTTAAAAACAAAATCATTTATTTTCTTAGCGGCAAATCCATCTCTTGCAGTACGTACTTTTTCCCATTTAAATTCACTTTTAATGCCCGACTCAGAAAATAATTTCTGAAGTTCTAATATCAGATCATTATATTGAGAGAATTTTAAAGTAATAAGCCCTAAACTATTATAACGACCATCTTCGTGGCCGGAGTCATCAGAAAACGCATAATGATTATAGATAATATTTATCATCATTCTTATCTCTAAAATTTGTTAAAAAGTTATCCACAGTTGACATCTTTGCTGGTTCGGTAAAAGTTCGGTATAATATAATAATACCACCTAGGTAAAAGTAGTGTCAACATGTTAACCCAAAAACAAAAACAAATCTTTGAATATATAAAGAAATATATAAAGAAAAAAGGTTGCTCCCCTACTCAAAAAGAAATAGGAAAGCATTTTGGTTTGGTAAAATCCACCGTGCACCAACATATAGAAATCCTAAAAGAAAAAGGAGTTTTGAATAACCAAACTCGTGCAATAGAAATTGCAAAAAACAAAAAACCATCAATCCTGGTCAACATTCCCCTTCTCGGCACCATTGCTGCCGGTGAACCGATTGAGGCGATCGAGGATAAGGAAACTATTGAAGTTCCAAAATCCCAATTATCAAAATCGGGTGAACACTTTGCTCTAAGGGTCCGGGGAGATAGCATGATTGATGAAGGTATTTTTGACGGTGACATCGTTGTTATTAGGAAACAACCTGATGCCGAAAATGGGGAAACGGTAGTCGCTTTAATCAATGATAATGAGGTAACTCTAAAGAAAATTTATAAAGAAAAGGGCCGATTTAGACTACAACCAGCTAATCCGAGTTTAAAACCATTCTTTACCAAAGAGTTAATCGTACAAGGTAAGGTAATAAGTATTATAAGAAACTACGAAAACAATATTTATATAAGCAGCGAGCTATTAGCTTCTTCTGGAGAGATAAAAAATATCTATAAAGAACCTCTGACGCTTTTCCGGGGCGAAGATATCTCAAAATTTCCCTCGACTCGATTTCAGGGCAGTAAAACTAAGTTAGTGAATTGGATTTGGGATAATACTAAAAACTTAGAATTTGAAACAATGGTTGATTTGTTTGGTGGTACAGGTTCGGTTGGTTATATGTTCAAGCAAAAAGGTAAAAGGGTTTTTTATAATGATTATCTTAAATTTAATTATCTCACCGGCGTAGCTTTAATTGAAAATTCTGACACAAAACTTACCGATGATGATTTAGGGTTTATTTTGGCTAAACATAAGAACGTTAAATATCCAGATTTTATTCAAAGAACTTTCAAAAATATTTATTATACCGATGAAGAAAATCGATGGCTTGATATTGTATCTACAAATATAGGAAAGGTAAAAGATAAATATAAACAAGCGCTAGCATATTTCAGCCTTTTTCAGTCTTGTATTATTAAACGTCCATATAATCTTTTCCATCGAAAAAACCTCTATATCCGAAAAGCCAATGTTGAAAGAAGTTTTGGCAATAAAACTACTTGGGATAAACCATTTAGAGAACATTTCCTTAATTTCGCAAAAGAAGTCAACGAGGCGATTTTTGACAATGGAAAAAAGAATATAGCTTTAAACCAAGACGCTTTTGATTTTAATAGAAAGGCAGATTTGATCTATATTGATACCCCCTATATATCCAACAGGGGTATTGGAGTAGATTATATTGATTTTTATCACTTCCTTGAGGGTCTTTGCGATTACAATAATTGGATTAATCATGTAGATTACGATAGCAAACATAGGAAATTTAAAAATAAAAAGTCTATCTGGACAGATAGAAATCTTATTTATAATGCTTTTAATAAAATCTTCGAGAAATTTCAAAATAATACTTTGGTCATCTCCTATCGTTCGGATGGTATTCCATCAGTAGAAGAAATAGTAAGTTTACTTAAAAAATATAAAAAAAACATATCTATCAAGCAAAGAGCTTATAAATATGCGTTAAACCACCACAAAACTTACGAAGTTTTGTTTATCGCTACTGACTAACTATCCTTCGCTTATAGTTTCTCCAATATTTTAAAAATTCTTTCTCCGTCTTAAAATTGCTCTTACCGGCTTTTAACATTTTTATATCCTTAATCGAGCCTATGGCAGTCGTTGTCCCTGTACCGGTAGATTTCGAAGCTAATTTCCATTTTTCTTGAACTATTGCTTCTATATTAGAAACCATATGTAGGGTATCTGCACTCTCATTCCAATCATAAATAAAGCCAATTATCCAATGTTGAGAAAATTGGCCGTATGGTAATCTACATCCAGCCATTTTCTTATTTGGACGCCTAAAATAACCCCAATAGCTCCCTAGGGTAAAACCTGTTCTGCCGCCGTCTCTCCTACCAGTTTTAACATCTAGGGCTATAATTTCTTTCCCCAAGGGACCGCCTAGAAGCGTAAGATCTGGATATTCACGCGTGTTTGTAGATTCTATCACTTTAATTCTTCGTCTTTTTGCCCATTCCGTAACTTTCTCCCTGCCAAGATATTCAAAAAGCGCCTGGATTTGAATGTTTTTGGGGATTGGATGCAGTTTTTTGTCAGTATCCAAGATGCCAATAAAATTCCACGAAATACCTGATGCTATTTTTTCTAATTCTTTTTTGAAATTTTTAATCATATCCCTTTGAAATTTTAAAAATAAGAAATATCCTTTTTGTAAATCTTTACAAATCTTTTAAGCTCGGCTACATCAACTCTTCTTTCGCCAGATTCTATTTTTGAAATATAAGACTGCGGCTTCTTTAATTTATCAGCAACCTCTTTTTGTGTGAAACCTGCTTCTTGCCGAGCTTTTTTAATTTTACTTAAAAATCCTTTATATTCTTTTGAATAAATTGACTTCCTCATAGTGCTTATATTCTATATCCTCTTGTAGTATATCCCAAAATAGGATATTATATACTTGGGAGTGGATAACTTTGTTGACCGCGCACGGGAAGGGCGGGGCAAGGGCAACACCTTAAAAATTTTCCCCGGCTCGCCAAAGCTGGCGGGCAAAAAGGAAAGGGGTTTTAGGAGTACGAGTCCCCAAGGAATTTTTGCCTGCCTGTCCTGCGGAGCAGGACCGCGAATTTTGCCCGCCGCAGGCGGCGGGCAATTAAAAGTCAGCGTCGGGATTTTCCCGAAAAAAGGTTCGGATTTTAACCAAAAGAGACAGCACTGTACTATGTTCTCGTTTTTCCGCTTCGTTTTGCGCCTCGCCGCTTCGCGGCTCGGCGCCGAAATGGGGCAAATTTCCGAGATACATTTTTTCGCCCACAGGGCGAAAAAAATTTAACAATTAAGGTATAAATATATGGCTAATTTCTTTCTCTACGCCCGCAAGTCAACCGATGAGCCAGACAGGCAAATTCTATCCATTGAGGCTCAAATTGCCGAGCTCAAGGAGTTCGCGGCAAAAGAACAATTAAACATTGTCCAAACTTTCATTGAAAGCCAAACCGCCAAAGAACCTGGCAGGCCGATTTTCAACGATATGCTTTCTCAAATTGAAAAAGGCAAAGCCGAAGGAATTTTGGCGTGGCACCCCGACCGCTTGGCGAGAAATTCGGTTGACGGCGGCAGAATCATTTTTCTTTTGGATACCGGTAAAATTCAATCACTAAAATTCCCCACTTTTTGGTTTGAATCAACGCCGCAGGGAAAGTTTATGCTCAGCATTGCTTTCGGCCAATCTAAATACTACATTGATAATCTTTCGGAAAATGTGAAAAGGGGTCTAAGACAAAAAGTGAGGCGAGGCGAATATCCGGGAGTGGCGCCAACCGGATACTTAAACAATCGATTAACCAAAAAGATGGTGCCAGATCCCGAAAGATTTCGGTTAGTTCAAAAGATTTTCAAACTCTATTCAACTGGCAATTATTCTTTGAAAGAAGTGAGAAACATGATTACCGAGACCGGATTGAGAAGCAGAACTGGCAAGATTCTTTGCGTTTCCAATATACAGGCGATTTTAGTCAATCCTTTTTATTACGGCGCTTTCAAATTCAACGGCGAAGCTTATGAAGGAAATCATAAACCAGCTATTTCAAAGAAACTTTTTGACAAGTGCCAAGAAGTAATGAAAAACAAGGCCCACCATACCAACCGAGGCGTGAAATTCTATGCTTTCCGCGGACTTTTCAAATGCGGCGAATGTAATTGCTCCATCACCACCGAAACCCAGAAAGGACACAACTATTATAGATGTACCAAAAAGAAAATCCCCTGTTCTCAAAAATATGTCAGAGAAGAAAATTTGAACGAACAAATTTCATCTATTCTTCAAAAAGTTTCTTTGCCCGATTCCTGGGCAAAAATAATGATTGCCGAATTAAATAAGGAGAAAGACAAAACGGAACGAGCCGACTTTTCTTTTGTCCAAAACCTAAAATCTCAAATCAAGGAATACAAAGATAAATTAGATAAACTTTTAGACCTTCGATTATCAGGGACGATTTCCACCGAAGAATACGCCGCCAAAAAACAAAAAATTCTCAACCAAAAAATTGAGATTTCCGAAAAATTGAAGGATTTTGAGCGAAAGGGTAATCGCTGGCTCGAACTTTGTAAAAACTTCATTTTAACGGCTAATCAAGCACAAATTGCCGCTTTGGGGGATAATTTTTCCAAAAAGAAGAATTTCCTGAAAAGGATTGGCTCGAACCCGCTCCTGCGGGAGCGGCTGGTTTTTGTAGAATACAAAAACCCTTGGAAATTGCTTGAAAATTCGTTTGCCGAAGCGAGGGGCGAAGCCCCGAGCGAGGCGGGAAACGCCCCGAGCGAGGCGGGAAACACAAACTTTACTAAATGGCTGCGGGGGTAGGAATCGAACCTACATCGGTTGCTCCAAGGGCAACTGTCCTACCGTTAGACGACCCCGCAAGATTCAATTATTGCCAATTCCAGTGGTAACTGGGGTATTGGCGAATATCTCATTTTGTTTTCGGCTTCGAGAAAGAGATTTAAAATATTTCGAATCTCTTCTTCTTTGAAATTGGCTGCTTGATTTTGGAGCTTTTGGAACTCTTCTTTGGTTAGACCGGTAATAATTGGATTCCCTTCCTCTACCCCGGTTATTTTTAAGATTAAGGCCTGCCGTAAATAATTAATTAGAATTTTGGCAAATTCTTGGAGGTCGGCACCCCGATCAGTTACCTCGTTTAAAAAATTGATGGCTTTCGAAGCCTTCTTTTGACAAAGAAAATCGCAAAACTTGGCAACTAATTCTACCTCAACCAATCCTAATAAATCTTTAATATCTTCGGCTTTGATTTCGCCCCTGGAGCCCGCAAAGGTCAGGGCTTGGTCTAATAGACCTTCGCTATCTCTGATTGCGCCCCCAGAATTTAAGGCAATAAGCTCTAAGGCTGCCCTTTCAACTTTGACTTTCTCTTTTCCAGCGATTATCTCTAACCTTTTGATGATTTCTGGCAAGGTTAATCTGCGGAAATCAAATCTCTGGCATCTCGAAATAACTGTTGGAATCATTTTGTGAATTTCGGTAGTGGCTAAGACAAAAATGGCGTGGCTAGGCGGCTCTTCGAGGGTTTTTAAAAGGGCATTGGCAGCGTCTTTAGAAAGTTGATGCGCTTCATCTAAAATAAACACCTTATATTTTGATTTGGTTGGGACAAATTTTATACCATCCCTTAGTTCTCTTATCTCGTCAATTCCCCGATGGGAAGCAGCATCAATTTCAATTAAATCCATTTCATTTCCCTGCATAATTTCCAGACAGGAAGAACATTTATTGCAGGGTTCATATTCGCCCGATTTTCGATTTTCGCAATTGACGGCTTTAGCTAAAAGTCTGGCCAAAGTTGTCTTACCTGTGCCCCTCGGACCAGAAAATAAATAGGCATGAGAAATCATTCCAGAAGAAATGGCATTAGTCAAAGTCTGAACTACGTGTTCCTGACCAATAACTTCAGCAAAAGTCTGCGGCCTGTATTTTCGATATAATACTAAATTTGCCATAATTGTGCGAAGAGGACTTCGTCCTCTTCTTTACCTTCGCTTCCGTAAGCGGAAGCTCGGTGTGCGAAGAGGACTTCGTCCTCTTCTTTACCTTCGCTTCCGTAAGCGGAAGCTCGGTGTGCGAAGAAGTAAGCTTCTTCTTACGCTTCAGCTAAAGCTTCAGCTTTTGAATACGATAAATTTATAGCCAACAAAATTCCAGGCAGTCACCCCGAAAGCGGCTGCAATTCCTCCAATATTCGCCCAAAGAGTTTCATCTAATCCAAATTGCGGGCCAATAACATTTACTAAAAAGGAGGCCACTCCAACATTAAGTCCCAATCCGATTAAAGTAACTATGAAAAAATGGCCGAATTCTTTATGCATTCCTTCTTTTCCCATTTTCTCGAAAGCCCAGAATTTATCACCGAAGTATTTGGCGCAGGTAGCAATGATAAAAGAAATTCCCTTAAAAACGGAATACCAAAGCCCAATTGCAATTCCCGAGGCCCACATTAAAAAATTCAAAACACCCAAATCGGTTATGGTAGCCAAAACTCCGATTAATAAATATTTGGCCAATTGAAAAATCCACAAAAACCTCTTCCCTATCAGCCAGGCAATCCAGGTTCCACCCAGGGCTAAAACTGGAAAAGTAACCGCTAAAATCAATCCTAAATTTTCTATTTTTAAAGCGGCGACATCTTTTAATAAATAATAGAAAAACCAAGCCGTAATCTCACCGGTAATCAATGCTAAAATAATATCAACCTTTTTCATTCTGAAATTATATCACAAATTCCCCAAAAAATCAAAAACCGAAATGAATCGAAGATTCATTGAAGGTTGGGCAAAGATATTTTTTCCAAAATATCTTTTTCAAATGTTTCAATTTTGGAACATTTAACTGAATTGAAAATTCATTGAAAGATGGTAGAATAAATTAATATGTATAAAAATATTTTACAATTAATCGGCAATACCCCCCTGGTAAAAATAAACAGATTAAATCCGAATAAAAAAGTAGACCTCTATGCTAAACTTGAATTTTTAAATCCCGGCGGTTCAATAAAGGACAGAATTGCTCTTTCCATGATTGAGGGGGCAGAAAAGCGAAAAGAATTAACTAAAAATAAGATTATTTTAGAAGGAACAAGCGGAAATACGGGAATCGGCTTAGCTTTAGTTTGTGCAGTAAAGAGATATAAACTGCTTTTAACAATGCCAGAATCAGCAAGCTTAGAAAGAAGAAAAATCTTAAAAGCTCTTGGTGCTGATATTTTACTTACCCCGGCCAAAAGCGGTACCGATGGAGCCATTGAGAAAGCTTATGAAATGGCAAGAAAAAATAACAAATATTGGTTAGCTGACCAATTCAATAATCCTGAAAATTGGAAAGCCCATTATTATGGCACGGCTGAAGAAATATGGCGGGATACTCACGGCAAAATCACTCACCTTGTTGCAGGTATGGGGACAAGCGGCACTTTGATGGGAGTCTCAAGACGATTAAAAGAATACGATCCCAAAATTCAAATTATAGGAATAGAACCATTTTTAGGTCACAAAATTCAAGGATTAAAAAATATGAAAGAAGCCTATAAACCCGGTATTTATGATAAGACTCGATTAGATAAAAAAATAAACGTTAATGATGAAAATGCTTATGAAATGGCTCGTAAAATCGCTACAAAAGAAGGAATTTTTGTAGGTATGTCTTCGGGGGCAGCAATGTTTGGTGTTTTACAAGTAATTAAAGGTTTAGAAAAGGGATTAGTTGTTGTTTTATTTCCGGACGGTGGAGAGAGATATTTAAGTACAAATCTTTTTACCCAGTAGAGAAATTTCGAAAAGCCCTACTGGGCAACTGATAAAATTTCGAGGAAATTTTAATTCGAAATTCTTCTACTGGGTTTAATTAAGATTATGTTGAGATTTTACAATACTTTATCAAGAAAAAAGGAAATCTTTAAACCAATAAAAAGGAAACAGGTTAAAATCTATTCTTGTGGCCCAACGGTT
>Ga0210020_1004521_pt1 | contig 10216 bp, 8 predicted proteins | sample CryGeymeta201514_FD_183980 | JGI IMG/M metagenome (GOLD analysis project Ga0210020, IMG submission 183980) | Groundwater microbial communities from Crystal Geyser aquifers in Utah, USA - Crystal Geyser metaG 2015-14 (SPAdes) (version 2) | ecosystem: Environmental > Aquatic > Deep subsurface >... | reverse complement strand
GCGCTGGCGTCCTCCACAGAAATCAACCATACAGCAAACAAACAGGTTTTCCAAGGACCAGGCTTTCATCTCTTCAAACTATGAATGGTACCAGCCCGCACTGGGATACTTGCCAGCGGCCCGTTTAGAAAACTTACTGGCTGATACGTTCATAAATAATAAAATCGGTTTCTCTCGGCCCACGTAAGGTTGCTACAGGTTGGTATTGTTGGTTAAATCGGGGATCGGATCTAATGCCTGCTAAAGCCCAATCAAAATCTGGCAGGTAGACATAGTAATCCGGTTTATATTGCCAGAAACTCCACGCAAAATCCCCTTCCGCAATATGAGGAACAACATCAGGCAGAACTAATCCAGCCAAATCGATAATCCGATTATCCGTATAGTAACCGAGATAACCTATTTCAATAAAAGCAATGCTTTCTGAAGAATTAGTATGTTCACGAAACCATCGGCTCAAAGCTGTATAACTCTCTCCTCTTGCATCACCCTGATAAGTCAACACAGCGTTGAAAGTCGGTTTTGCCAACGCAAAAACAAGAATGATAGTAAAAAGAACTGATATGCCCAAAGATAGATTATGAGGTTTTATGTGCATAGTTAGCATTTCGGCAATCGTGATAATTCCTAACCCAAAGAACAGATTCAAGACAAATAAAACCGGAAGTCCGTACCACCAATAACCCGACACATTGAGTAAAGTGTATCCTGAAATGTAAAGAATTATCCATCCTACCAGAATCAACCACCTATGTTTTCGCAGTAAGACATCAATAAATCCAATAAACACTATTACCCACCAGAAGTTAATAATAGGTAATACTTCAAATGTAAATGATTTTCCCCATAAAGGCATCCAATCCTCTGTTAGTCTTTGTAAAAAGGGGCGCCACATACCAGTTTGGCCTTGCGCCTGCTTTGCAGCAAGCGTGTTAGGTAAAAAAGACCCAAATGTAAAATGAGCATAGATAGCCCAAGGCAAAATAAGTAGTGTAAAACCAACTACAAGTTTCAGAATTTTTCGGACCAATTCAATATCAATGGATTTCCTCATAACCCAATGCTGTATCGTCAAAGCGATCAAGAGTACAACCAAAACCAACACCCCTTCCCCGCGCGTAAGAAATAATAAACCTGTAACGAATCCTGTTAACCAATAACGACCTCCCAAGAACAGAGAGAGACTCAAGAACAAAAGAAAAGTAAAGGGATAGGCTTCCATTCCTAAAAAACCTATCCAGCCTGCCCCAATTAGAACTAAAGCCAGGGTGCATACTTGCCAATTTTCCAACCCCCATTCTCTGCGAAAGAAAAAGATCGTCCAGACTACACCGAGCCAGCAGAATACGGTAAGAAATACTGCAATGACAGGGATATCTGTTTCAGGAAAAATCAAAGCCAATCCCGCAACGGCTAATGTAAATAGCGGTGTAGTCGTTCCCAAAGCGGCGGGGGAGTGATTGAACACAAAGCCATTTCCACTGGCAAGATTTTTCGCGTAAGTAAGCGTGATATAGGAGTCGTCGTTCAAAAAGGCAGGATAGCGATACGCAGTAATCAATGGGAACAAACTTATAAACACTAATAAAATAACAGTGAATAATAATGAGTGTTGAACTATCTTGTTTTGCATTACGCTACTATTTCCTTTTCTGGCGGACTAACAACTGACTTTATTGGCAAATGTGGGACTGGTGAGAAAGACCACCGGACAAGTGCGGGCGTAACCTGCACTCGTCCGGTGGTAGGGTCAGGGGATGGCACGCTTGGGGGCGTAGGTAACAGCAACCTGCTACTCCCCATTTCTTTTGGGAGTGCCTTAACACCATCACCCTATCCTAGTTTTCGTCTCCTGCCACATCGAACCGGACATGAGGTTTTCTTTCCCTCACGCGTAGCGGAACTCTCCGACAACCTTCTTCCTGCGGCTTTCAAGGCTTGACCGCACATGTTCCGAGTAGGTAGAAGTATTCGGACTTCTTCCTAAGCCTGTCCCAGATTTCGGCGCTGCCTCAAAGGAACTATGGCGCATACGGTTTGGTAGAACCTACTGGGAGGTTTTGCACATATTGCTTCCAGTAGTTACCCAGGGAAGATATGCCCTGAGCCGGAAAAGAGCAATTCGTCGGCGGACTTGATGGCCCCAGCCCAGAATTGAACAGGGAACCACCGAAATACTCGTTGAAGTAGGACACCCCGCTGTAGTCTTCACATTTACCGTCATCATAATCAACGCTAAACCAATTCCAACGTTGGACCAGGCGATTGCCATCGGCAGGGTAGCCGATGTTCGCATCGGTCTGGTTCAGGAAAGCATTGAATGAAGGGTACATAAAGCTATCACGCACCTGTTCTGGCGTGAACGGGCAACCTGCTGTGTCTGGGTAGGCCGGGCACTCGAGCCAGGCTGGCCAAAGAACGCCGTACTCAGTAATGATGAGCGGCTTGTTTCGTTGCCCGTGGTCTTTCATCCACGTTCGAAGTGATTCGATTTGCGCCCACGCTTTCGTAAAGTCCTTGTTGTCCAGGATGGTGTATAGCTCGCCACTTGTCTCGCTAAATCCCGCCGGAATGTCTGCTCCCCAACTGCCTTTCACTTCCTGTAGCACATAAAGATGGATATTCCAGATATCCACCGGCATCGTCGGACTATCCCAGCTATACAAGGTAGACAAGCGAATGTATTCAGCCCAAACCCGGTCAAGATATTGGCGCCGCAGGTCCGTGAACTCAACCATGCCGCCGATCGCTACCTGGGCTGTGGGATCCGCGCTCTTGATCGCGGAATACAAATCATGGTAGGCTTGCGCATAGAGTTCAGGCAACATCTCATCTTGGTGTCCGCAACCGGAGCCATAATCCACGCGATCCATCTCATTCCCAATCATCCATGTCATTCCAGGGTGACTGGATGCTACGGATTGAATCTGGCTTATGCTCGGCGATACGGTATATTCATAAGGCGTCACATAATAAGGACCTACACGGCAATCTGTCTTCGTAAAACCGTCGGCGGCCAGCTTCGTCTGCTTAATCCGCACTGTCGGAACGTACTCCATCCCATAGGGCGTGGAGGGATTCGCAGTAACGGTAAAATCCACGTACCAACCGAAGCGCATGGAGGCCATGCCGTAGGAATCGTAATTGGTCAACCCACGCTGCACCTGCGCAGTTCCAAATCGCCACAGGGGCGCTGGCGCGGTATAGTTTTTGAACACAAGCGGCAGGAAAATCTGAAGGGGTGTTGGCGTTGGCGCGGCATAATTTTTGAACACGGTGTGCAGGAAATTCTGATTTGTGGATACGGCTTGCTGACTAGTATTCGGGCTTGGATCTTCGGTCGTCACGCTGTAATTCGCGTGAGCAGGAAAGTATTGCCATGCCAATAAAGTCAAGAGCAGTGCGGATACTCCTGTCACAATAGCGATATGTCTCTGTGTCATTTTCTTTCTCCTTGTGGCTTTCTATTCATTTCGCGAGTGGCGATATACAGATGCTTTTGGTCAACATTAGCGTGAGCCGCTTCGCCGTAAGGCAAAAACAAGCGCGCCGAGGATGACTACTATGATGCCACCGATTGCTATGAGCAATAAGTTTTTACTAGCAGTCGGCGATAGTTGCGGTGAAGGTGTTGCTGTTGGTGACGCTGGCGTAATGGTTGGCACCACCGATTTAGTAGCTGTAGTTGATCGCGTAGCAGTTGGCGGCGTTGAAGCTAATGTAGGCTCAGGTTGCGTAGGCGTCGCCGTTTGGGTCTGGGTCGGGATCTGCATTCGAGTCGCCGTTGGAAGGGCAGTCGGAGGACGGTCAGGTGCCTCAGTGATGGTCGGGGGTACAGATGTGGGTACCACAGGTGTGTCAGTTGGTGGCACAGATGTGGGTGGAACTATCTCAGGAGTGGGAGTATCAGTTTTGACACGAGTCGGGACTGTCTGACGCGCAGGTGACTGATCAGGGCTTGCCCATACCATGCTGGTATCCCAAAAAATCCCGGTCGAAACGAGAAGGAACGCAATGACACCAAATTTTAGCCAAGGACGTTGCATAACACCACCTCCGATGAGACAAATACCGTCACGACTGGAAAATCAATGTTGTTTATCAAATACATTTCTGACTGCACTGCAAAAAGGCCAATTTACCACAGAGTACACAGAGAGTAAAATAAGAAGGACTTTGTGCTCTCCGTGATCTCTGCCTGCACTGAGCCGCAGGCACACGTGTGGTGAGTTTTTGCAGTAGACTCACCAGTGGCACAAGATGATGAAACCGTTAATACTTTAGCTCGCTCAAAATTTCTGGCGTGAATTCAAGTTGGGCAATCATACCACCGATTTTACCAGAGACTTTTTCATGCAAATATTAAAACCACAATTTGTTCCCGCTTTCAGTATATCTTAAGGGAACTATAACCCATACGGTTTTGCAGAACTTATGGAAGGTTCTGTACATATTGCTTCCAGTATGTACCTAAAGAAGATATGCCCTGAGCCGGAAACGAACAGTTTTTCGGTGGAGTTGAAGGCCCCAGCCCTGACTGAAATAGAGATCCACCGAAAGCCTCGAGGAACTCCCCGTTGTCACAGTTACCATCATCGTAATCAACGCTGAACCAATTCCAACGTTGGACCATGCGGTACCCATCGGCAGGGTAGCCGATGTTTGCATCGGTCCGGTTCAGGAATGCCTCAAACGAAGGATACATGAAGCTATCACGTACCTGTTCTGGAGTGAAAGGACAACCGGTTGTATCAGGGTATGCCGGGCAATCAACCCAGGCTGGGAAAAGAACGCCGTACTCGGAAATGACGAGCGGCTTGTTTTGTAATCCATGATCTTTCATCCACGTTCGAAGCGAGACGATTTGTGCCCAAGCTTTCGTAAAATCCTTATCGTCCGAAATCGAGTATTGCGCGCCGCTTGCCTCACTAAATCCCGCCGGAATACCTGCCCCAAAACTGCCTGTCGCTTCCGGCAGTACATAAAGATGGGTATTCCAGATATCCACAGGCATCGTTTGGCCATATAAGCGCGAGTATTCAGCCCAAACCCGATCGAGATATTGGCGCCGCAGGTCCGTGAACTCCACCATTCCGCCGATGGCCACCTGGGCCGTAGGATCCGCACCTATAATCACATAATATAAATCATGGTATGCTTGGGCATAGAGTTCTGGCACCATCTCATCTTGCCTGGAGCAAGCGCCGGAGGAGGATGCTGTATCCCTGTTATCCATCTCATTCCCAATCAACCATGTCATTCCAGGGTGTTGCGCTGCTGTAGTTTGAATCTGGCTTAGGCTCGGCGAGACAGTAAATTCGTAAGGCTCCACGTAACCACACGAAACACAGCATTCTGTCTCGGTACCGTCCTGGGCCAGTTTTAGTTGCTTGACTCGCACTGTTGGAACGTATTCCATTCCATAAGGCGTTGGGGCATTCGCGTTAACCTTGAAATCCACATACCAGCCGAAGCGCATAGAAGCTATGCCGTAGGAATCGTACGCGGTAAGCGCCTTTCTTACAAGCGCGACTCCAAACCTCCACAGAGGCGTTGACGCAAGATATGGTGTAGCACTTGGAGTGAGTTGGAGAGTAGGCGAAACAGTTTCGGTTTGCGCAGAAGTTGGAATGAACTGGATGGTAGAGGAAATATTGGCGGGCAGCACTGTGGGGGGGATGGGGGTAGTCCTCTTGACGTTTTGCGCATTACACCCGGAAAGGAATAACAAAACGGATGCTAAACCGATTATAAAAGAGAATAATTTATTTTTCACTTTTTTTCATCATCCCGAAATTGTTGGAAATAACTATGATCCTGTGGACAATCAATTACTGGCGATTGATCTCCTACAATGACTTGGCACACCGGGCGCAAGGAAGAAACCTCATTCCGATTGACGATCAACGCCGCTTCTGCAGGCGTAACTCCCAATTGCGCCTGATACCAATCAAAAGCCAATAACCCTTTGTCCATAATTACCGTGTCGGCACGTTGTCCCAATACGTACCGAAAATACCACAGCGTAAACGTCGCCCGGTCATCATCGGTGAGCAGCACTGCATTGGCTGGCGCTGTTTGCATTACCTCCTCTCCGAACAGCATCGCCTCATGATCCGCTGTCAAGGAAATACTCGACCAGTGCAACAGTACACTCAGCGCCATCATCACAAAGATCATTGTCCACCCGGCTACCAGCGCACGGTGTCCCCAACGTGCGCGTAGATCATCAACCGCACGCACGACTCCGCATCCGATTGCGACACAGAAAATGATCAATGCCGGAATCGTGTAATTGTCCGAGTCAGTTGTATTATAACCGATCGCAAAAACGACATAAGCGATTGCTGTTGTCCCCAGAGCCAGCGCCAACCCTGAACGGCGCCGCGCAAGAAAAGCCCATCCAACCAAGCCGAGCAACACGGCGATGGGACCGAGTCCCGTTAGCAACGATCCGGCAAGGTAAGGCACGCGCGGGAGCCATCCCTCAAGCGGAAAAGAAAAAACATAGCCTCTGTAGAGTGAGCCGCTTATCAGCCACCACCATCCATCCAGCGTCGTCGGGTTTCCCCACGTCACTGCCCCGCGCCCGGCTCTCAATGCAATGTATAGCCACTGCAGAAACGCGACACCGAATCCCAACGATAGACCACCCCAAAGACGAAAGATTTGCGTTTTCTCGATGTGTCTCGACAATCCCCAAATGATGATCGGGAGCAGGAATATGGAGGTCAGGTGAAACCCAAACGCGATTCCCCACACCAGGCCCAGGATCAACGCGGCCCAGGTTGTCGGACGGTTGTTCAGGCGCAACGCTAACCAAATCGTCAATGCGACAAACGCTGCGTGAACAGCATAGACTTCAGTGATGACGGCCTGCCTCCACAACAAGGGCATGAACGCAAGTCCCCAGGCAGCCACCACTGCGCCGAGCAAAACATCCCACTTGCGTTCCCGCGCGGACAGCGCTGAGACGGCGAGCGCAACGCTGCCAGCCGCCACCGCCGCACCCATTGCCGAGAGTAGATTGACTCGAAATGCAACGCTCCCCCAGGGGAGGAGCGTGAAGAGATGCGCGAGTAAGGTGTACGCCGGATAGCCCGGCGGATGGCTTATACCCAAAGTATAGGCTGCAACGATGAGATCGCCGCCGTCGCCGCCATGTGCCCAGGTCAGGTCGGGCGCCAGGGTTAGATAGTAGACGAGCAGGGGAAGAGAAAGCCCACTCACGAACGTCGCGATCGGAAGCCAGGTTCTCAGGTCACGGGGCGAGCGCATAGACTACTTCAATCTGCTGATCCACATCCAACCGCAGGTCAAATTCGAGTACAGCGCCGGACTGGACGGTGGGGCTGGGACTGGCTGAAACCAGCCGCGCCCGAGCCGGTAAGGTCAACTTCACCTTAACTGGCATCGCATCGGTGCCTGACTGTTTTTGCAATAGCAGCGCATACCGTTTTTGCCCAGCAGCGTCAGTCACAACCACAGGCAAATTGTATTCGAAACGGGTTTGTAATTGCTTTCCATACTCGACGAGGAAGAACTGACCAAACATTGTCCGGTCATCAAGATCATCCTGCAAAGTCTTCGCTTTACCATCAGCAGCTACACCACTTAGCAGGTAATTACCTGGCACCGGATGGGCGGTTGCGTTATTCAGCCGACTGCCGCGCGGCACGATCAGGCGCAGGTAATCGTAGTAACACGTATGAATCAATTTATCATAGGTGATATTCTGGTCAAAAGGAATAACCTGCGTGCAAAGAATATCCGTTCTCGTGCCCTGATGCGCGTAGTTCAGCCCCACGACCGCACGTCCCGTCCCATCAGGTAGAAGCGCGACCTGGTAATTCAAGCTCTCGCTAACGAGGACGTTCACTTTGTTAAAGCCCACGTTGGCATTCACTATCATCAAATAGTCACCCGTGCTCGAACGTAGTGCGCCATCCCAGCGCAATTGCCTCAACAGTTCTGCCTCGGGGCTTGTGTAGATCATGAGTTGACGCTGGCTGAACGCATCCATCGTTTCCAGACCTAGCTGTGCCCAATTTGCTTTGCCGGCGAGAAGTTTATCTATTGCCGCGCGCATAACCACGCCGATGAATTGTTTGCGCGCGGAATACCACGACAACCAGTCTGCCGACGAACGACTGGTGTCCTGAGACGGATTCCACGTTTCTCTGAGAATCTGGCTGACATTGGCAGCCGTAACGGGTTCGGGCAGTCCCGGTACATCCAGGGGCTCCAAGCCGGCGATGAGCATTTCAATGCCTTTCAAGTTCACGCCAATTACGCCGTCCACTTGCCCGGGTCGCGAAACCTGATAAAGGGAGATCGCGTCGAGAGCGGTTGCAGGAAAATCCGGCGACCAGTTTGCGTCGCGGAAAACCCATTGTTCAGAGCCCATATAATCCAGCAGCGGTTGGGGAGGGTTGGGATATTCCTTCGTAAAATCATCCATCGCATAACTGTCCTGAACGGTCATGAAGATCAGTTGCCCGTGGCTGATCTCGAGGCGCGCAACCGCGCTGATAAACCCGCCTGTAGGGCGCAACTCATCCGAGTTCTGTACCAACACCAGGTATGTGCGCGAGCCAGCCTGTCCCAATAGACCTGGCGCGATTTGCGCGCCCCCCATGCCATATCGAGCCAACTGGACAAACCGGTTTGCCCGGGATACCCAGCCTTCCACGCGCGGCGACAGCGGGCCTTCGATACGCAGGAGCGCTACGGCAGCCGCGTCAAGGTGTGTCTGCGCACGCGCCAGGGCTGGGCGGGCAGCTGCCAGCGCATCCAGAATCTGCGGCATTTGTTCCATTGAAAACGAAGACAATCCAAGGCCGCCCAGCGATGGCGTTAACGCGCTCAACGACTCGTCAGCGGCAACGAGTGATTCAACCCCCGCGTCCATCAGCGGCCCTGCTGCGCCTGGATCGCCGCCCAAACGCGCGCCCAGCCAAAGCAATGGCGCAAGTTCGCCGCGCAGGATGATGAACTCCTGGCGCGCGCCATGTACCTCACCAGCCACAGCAGCCAAATTCAAGCGCGCCGGGTCTGCCGCCATTTGCTGTAAACGCGCCGCGCGGTTGAGTAATGAGCGCGCCAGAATCCCTACGCTGCCGATCCATATAATAATCAACAGGAGCAGGGAGATCTTTACTCTCCTGGTTACTTGCTGATGGCTATCGGGTTTCTTCAACACGGGATCGCTTTCGGAATGTGCTGTCATAGGATAGCGTCCACTCCCTCGCCGCTCAATACCCCTTCCATGGTTCGCCAGAGAATAACCAGGTCCAGCCATAGTGAGCGATATTCCACATAAATATGGCCTCCTATGATATCCATAAACTGCTTCGCGATCTGATAGGGCATGCTATCCTTCCCTTTTGTGGGGCAGCGCCGGGCGAAAGAAGAACATGCCCACTGTTCCACCCGCCACGCCAAGGGCAAACGCCAAAGCCCGCACGATGATAAAAACCAGCGCGGCTATCCCCAGCGCCTTGTCTTGTTGGGTGGCGCGTCGAATAAAGGGGATGGCGCTGAGACACAAACCGACCAGGGCCGCCACTGCCCCCCACCCCAGGGGTGGAAAGACAAACGCCAGCCCGACGAACCCCAATACCAAATACATCAGGGCAAGTTGCGCCTTGAGCAGCTGCGGCGTGTAAGAGTCGCGCACGACCTTGCCTGGGTGCAACCGATAGGCCATCATGCGCCAATACCCGCGCTTGATTTTTAGGCGCAGGTAAGCGCCCCATGTGGCCTGATGCCGATGATAGACAACCGCCTGGCGATTGAATACCAACTTGAGCCCCTTTTCCGCCAAGCGATACGAGAGGTCAACGTCCTCGTTGTTGGCTTGGGAAAACGCGGGGTCGAATCCCCCACTTTCCCGCAGGACGCTTGTGCGAAACGCAGCGGCGTGCGAATCAATAAAATCAATCGTTGCCTGTCTCTCCAGCAAGTCGTAGCGCTCCTCGAACTCCTCTTGCGCCAGCCGCGCCACGCGCTCCTGCTGGTGCGTGCGATAGGAACCCTTGACCCCCGCCACCCGCGGATCGGCAAAAGGATGCGTCATTTCGGCGACCCACGTGGGTTCCGGCACGCAATCTGCATCGGTTAACAGGATAATGTCGCTGCGCGCCTGGCGTATCCCCAGGTTGCGCGCCGCGGCTGGCCCCTGGTGGGGCTGCTCCAGCAACTGTACGCCATACGC
>Ga0210020_1004515_pt1 | contig 10221 bp, 7 predicted proteins | sample CryGeymeta201514_FD_183980 | JGI IMG/M metagenome (GOLD analysis project Ga0210020, IMG submission 183980) | Groundwater microbial communities from Crystal Geyser aquifers in Utah, USA - Crystal Geyser metaG 2015-14 (SPAdes) (version 2) | ecosystem: Environmental > Aquatic > Deep subsurface >... | reverse complement strand
CCCCCCTGAGCGAGGTCCTCGAGACTTCCCGGCATGTGCCGCCCATGGTCGTCCAGATGGTCCGGACGGGAGAGCAGACCGGGCAGATCGACTCGATGCTCGACAAGGTAGCCGACTACTTCGAGCAGGAAGCGGACACGGCCATCCACCAGATGGTCGTCTCGCTGACGCCGGTCTGTATCCTTCTCCTTGGAGGGTTGGTCGCGGTGAAGGTGGTCGGGTTCTACACCGGCTTGTACAACTTCGACGCCGTACCGTAGTGCCCGGCCGAAGCCCTCCCGTTTGCCGGCACGAGACGCCCCTCAGTCCCCGGCCTCCGCCACCCGCTCCAGCTTCTCCTTGAGGTCGTCCCGGACACTGGGGTATCTGTCGGCAACGTCGTGCTCCCGGTGGAGATCCTCTGCCAGGTTGTACAGCGCTGCGTGCTTCGAGTTGGTGTTGAGCAGGTACAGCCAGTCGCCCTGCCAGCAAGACACCCTCTCCACATGCCCGACGACGGCGAACTCGCGGAAACCGTCGCCCTTCCCCGACAGCGCCGACCAGAGCTCTCGGCCGGCCGTCCGCGGCTTCGGCTCCACACCGAGAAGAGACAGCATGGTGCAGGCGAGGTCGGTGTTGTAGAGCCAGCCGTCGCAGACCGTGCCGGCGTGCTCGCCGCCGGGGTGACGGACGAGACACGGCACCGGATTGAGGCACGGACCCGTGCTGCTCTGCGGCATGCCATAGGCGCCGAACTCGCCCAGCGTCTTCCCGTGGTCTGAGGTCAGGACGACGAGGGTGTTGTCACGCAGCCCAAGCCGGTCGACCGTGTCCAGCAGCTTGCCGACCCAGTGGTCGACCAGGGTGCAGAGCGCGGCATAGCGCGCGCGGACGTTGAAGTGCTCTCGGTCGGTTAGCTCTCCGCGCGTGTAGAGGTTGGCATAGATCAACTCGGGACCGTCCCAGTCGGGGTCATACAGGTCAAGGTACCGCTGAGGCGTCTCGAAGGGCTCGTGCGGGTCGAAGCTCTCGATACAGAGGAAGAAGTTCTCGTGGGCGTGGTTGCGCTCCAGCCACTCAATGGCGCGGCCGAAAGTCCGCGGCGACTGGTAGTCCTCCTCGCCGCAGCGAAACATCTGGTTCTTCAAGTACTGGGTGAGCACGCGGGACCGGGCGTCGCTGAGTTCGGTGCCCGGTCGGAGGTACCGCTGGAGGTACCCGTCGGGAAGCGGTTGGCTCTGCCACTGATCATACTCCTGCCCGCGCTCCCACTGGAAGCTCTGGAACCCACGGTGGAAGTTCTGCGAGGGCTTCATCAGGTGATACACATCGGCCACCAACCCGCAGACATAGCCCTGTTCGCTCAGGTGCTCCGCAACTGTCACGTCGTCCTGCGGAATCGGCCGCCAGCCCGGCGCGTGGATGTACATGCCCTTGTGTGTCGGCTCTTCCACAAACGGGAAGACCCGCCGCCCGGTGTAGCTGCCGCGTCGGCACGGGACCGTCGGCAGCGCTTCTGATCGCAGCCGGTTGAACCGCACCCCCTCGGCAGCGAGCTTGTCGAGGCTCGGGGTGTGCATCTTCAGACTGGGCCCCGTCGCGTCGACCGTGCCTTCCGGCCGGTAGCAATTGACGTGGTCCTGTCGGAAGCTGTCCACGGTGATCCAGAGGCAATTCATGCGGGTCTCCTTCGCGAGGGTCAGGGAATGACATCATAGTCCCCCCCGGGGGTGTAGCAGGGCATGCTGGCGAAGAGATCGTCCAGGAAGTACTGGCGGCTGCGGAAGGTCTCGACCTCGTAAGAACTCGTCTTCGAGGAGTAAGTCCCGGGACGTGGCAGACGGCTTGGGTGAAGACGCTGTCGGCGCGGACATTCCAGGAGCCAATGAACTCAGACCCATTGGACGACAACTACCGCGCTGCGAAAGACAATGCGCGCCCTCTCGGCCGCGACACAGCATAGCGAACAGCGTCCGTCCCAGAGATTTCGAGGCGCGTCGCTGGAAAATACCGCAGTATTACGGACAGACACCGCCGCCCGGATGCGCTACACCGTTAGCGCAAGGAACGGTGCAGGCTGTAGGCAACACGGCCCACCGTTCCGGTCTCCGATCACCCGGTTGGTGAGGCACTCGGATGGGAGTCCAGCTCAGACAGATGATGTGGCCGGTTTCGAGTGGTGCAGCGCTTGCTTGTGCGGATGGTCGGCAGGCTGCAACCGTTGGTCGAGCGCCGTGGAACTGCGGTCGCGCTCTTCCTCCCCGCGGTCGAGAATTTCCTCCCGTCGGTCGCGGCTTTCCTCCCGTCGGTCGTGAGTCTCCTCCTCACGGTCGCGAGCTTCCTCCTCACGGTCGAGTGCGCCCTCCCGACGGTCGGTTCGCTCCTCCTCATGTTTCCGTGTCACCTCCCTGTGTATTCGTGGCGCCTCCCCATGGTCGTGAGCTTTCTCCTCATGTTTCCATATCACCTCCCCGCGGTCGAGAGCTGCCTCCTCACGGTTGGGCGCTTCCTCCCGCGGTTTCATTGGCGCCGACCGGCAGTCGGACGCCGACAGCGCAGGGCCGATGGCGCCCGACTCACTGTCGGCGACGGACGACCTGGAGTTTGCTGGCATCTCCCAACCGCTTCGAGCGACCGACGCGCGTCCGGGGGCTGGGACGCGCGGGGAGCGATAGCCTTCCAGCAAATGCTGGTGTGAAAGGAGGTGACTACAGGCATGCCCTATATCAACCCCAGTAAGCTGCCCGAACTCCTGCAGGAGTTCGTCACGCACGCCACCAAGTACGCGCCGGCCGATAAGGCATACGCCGGAGTGACGAAGGCCGACCTGCAGGCGGTGTTGGTTGACTTGGTCGCCAAGCGCGACGCCAAGGCAGAGGCGGACCGCGAGGCAGACATCGCCGGCGCGGAACACGACACCGCCGCAGAGGCCGCACGCGACCGGATGATGCGGTATCGCGCCGGCGTCAAAGCCGAGTTAGGCGCGACCTCGGAAGCGTCGGTGACGCTGCCGAAGCTGACAACAAGGCGGTCGTCGAGGTCGGCGAGCACGATTGTGCCGCCGACGGAGTGAGTTGGAGACAGGGGGACACGGAGTTCTCCGTGTTGCCTGTCTCCGCGTCCCGTTGTCGCGCCTCCGCCGTTGCGTTGCCCTTCGCCGTTGCGTTGCCCTTCGCGCCGGAGGGGCAGGCTGACAATAGCCCAGGGATTCATCCCTGCGGAACCGGGCGGCGGTGGAGGATTCCAGAAGTCCTGTAGGGACGGCTGAACGTGCGAGCGCGGCGGTTTCAGTCGTCCTTGCAAGACTTGGTGAGGACGGTGGCTGCTCGGTGTTCCCGGAGTTGAAACTCCGGGCTATTCTCGGGCGGCGCCGTTGGGACGCGTGACGGGCAAGGGCAAGGGCGAACGCCCAACATCGAACACCGAACATCCACCTGCGAACGGCTGAGGGCAAAGGGCGAACGGTCAACGCCCAACAGCCCCGCCGGTCTGGCCATCCAATCCAAAATCCGCAATCCACAATCCCAAATCCCCCAGGAGTCACCCAATGGCCTCCACCACGACGACCTACCCCGACAGTCTGTTCTTCAATGCTCTGCTGGCGAAGATTGAGGCGGCTACTTCGTTCATTGAGATTGCTACGTTTCTGTTCCGCACCGACTATGTGAGCGAGACGCGGGCGCACCAGATTGCGGAGGCGTTGAAGGCGGCGGCGGGGCGGGGGGTGAGGGTGTATGTGGTGTTGAGCTATTCGCGGTTTGAGCCGGAGGTGAGCGAGGACAACTATGCGACGGGGTCGGACCTGGCGGCGGCGGGGTGCCGGGTGCGGATGGCGCCGCGGAACAAGACGATGCATACGAAGCTGGCGATCATCGACTTGATCGATGTGTTCCTCGGCAGCCACAACCTGACCCGTGGCGCGCTGTCGTTCAACAACGAGCTGACGGTGTACTCCAACACCAAGGTCTTCCGCCAGCGGGGAACGGACTACTTCAACAAGGTGTGGGACGCCTCGACGCCGATTGAGGCGGTGGAGCCGCCGGTTGACTCGCCGCCGGTGGTGATCGAGTTGCTGACGACGGCAACCACGGAGACGGGCGTGGACCTGACGTTCAGCGTGAACCACACCGACGGCGTCGACGCCTTCGCGGCGATTGCTGCGCCCTTCGCCAATCTCACCGGCGCGACGATGGGCGAGTCGGTCCCGCCGGAGGCGCGCGTGGCGTCGGTGACGCCGACGGTTGCGGAAGGCGACCCGGTGTTCGTGGCGGTGCGCGCCTACGCCAGCGGCGCAGCGCTGGCGACCAGCCCCGTGATCCAGATCGCCGCAAGCGCCTACGAACCGCCCGCGCCGCCCGACGAGCCGCCGGCCGACCCGCCCGCCGACCCCGACACGCCGCCGCCGATGCCGTTCGGCCCGCCGACGCTGCAGTCCGTGACGCAAGTCGGGCCGCAGAACATCACCGTCGTCTGGTTCTGGATCGGCCCGGCGGGCTTCCACCGGTTCGTCATCCAGCAGCGCGACGCGACCGGCGACTGGACGACCCTCGCGACGAGCTTCGACCAGACGCCGCAGGAGTGGACGGGCCCGGCGCTCTCGCTGGACTCGGCGCAAACCGTGCGCGTCGTCGTCTACAACATGGAAGAGGAGTGGCAAGCCAGCGACGAACTCCCCATCACCCTCGAAGGCAGCGTCCCCGGCACGCTCCAAGCCCCCGTAATCCTGCACGCCGAGATCTACGAGTCCGGCGGCGACCTCTACATAGTCTGGAGCTGGGAAGACAACACCCCCGAGCCGCCCTTCGACCACTTCGCCATCCAGCAGATGGACGGCATGGGCACGTGGCAGACGCGCGTCACCCTCCCCGACTCCACTACGCAGAACTGGACCGGCGCGCCGCTCCCCGTCCCGCCGCCGAGGCACTTCCGCGTGGTGGCTGTAGACACGATGGGCGGGGAAGCTGCGAGTGACTCTGTGGAGGTGGCGGGGTAGGCGTTGACGGGGCGAACTTGCTGTGATGTGGTTGGCTCCCAAACAGCGCCGACTGGACCGCGACAGGTAGGCGTAACCGACGCCCCGCCAATGACCGACCTGCCGTGTAGTGGCGCCGTGAGGGTCAGGATCCGGCAGAGCACGAGGCCGCTGAGTGCGTAGCCGAGTCTGGCCAGGGCCGGAAGCCGCCGGGCTATTGCCATTGCGTCCGAGCAGGACGCGGGCGGCGGTTGCCGGGCGGGACGCCTTCCCTGCTTCACGCCTCGCGCCCTGCACAGCTCCCCTCGGAACACAGAAACGCCGCCCTCGGAAGCGGCGTTTCTCACCAAACCTGCGGTCTGCGGTGTTGTTGCTCAGTGGGGCCGACGGGTGCCCGCGGTGCGGGGTTACTCTTCGCCGGCTTGACGGTTGGCCTTTCCGGCGGCCTTGGCGGGAGCGGGTCGGATAGTGATTCGCCGCGCTTCGACCTTGCCGTCGGTCTCGGGGCCGAAGGCCATGAGCAGGGCGCCTTCTTTGACTTCTTCGAGGGTGGCCTCGACCTGCTTTGCCGCCGTCGTCTCGGCGGCGGTCACGACGGTGACGGTCTTGCCGTCAGCAAGCTTGACGGAGAGGTTGTGGCCCTCTTTGGCGAGCGTGCCGGCGATGCCGCGCTGTCCCTTCGGGGCTTGCGGCAGCACGACGATGATTCTCGCTTCGACGGAGCTTCTGTCGTCCGCAGGCTTGCCCATGATCTGGACGTTCTGCCCGTCGGTCAGGCTGGACAGCTCCACGGCTTCGAGCTTGACGACGGTCGTCTTCTCGGTGTACGTTAGCGTCTTCTCGCCGTCCTTCACCTTGAGCGTGATCGTCTTGGCGTCCCGGTCCACCGCGGTGACCTTGCCCTCAACCCGACCGCCTCTGCCGCCGCCGCCCTGGGCATTCGCCGGGGCGGACAGGGCCAACATCAGAACCAATGCGCTTACGGTCGCCAGTGACCTGCTTTCTCTCATGACAGACTCCTCCATGTGTGTGCTGAACGGCGTGGTGCCGACCGCGAAGTTCGGTTGTGCGCTGAGCAGGTTGATAGACTGCGGCCCTGGGCGCGGTGTTCAGTGCACCCGGAGAGTCGCCGTCGGCGACGCGTCTGCCGGCCGGTCGTTGCGCCGGCGGCGGGAACGGAGTATCCTCCCGGCTACCTGACCCTGACACGAGGTGCCTACATGAGAGTTGTCGTCACCGGCGGCGCCGGTTTCCTGGGATCGCATCTGTGTGAGCGGCTGCTTGCCGAAGGGCACGAAGTCGTCTGCCTGGACAACCTGATCACCGGCGCCACCGACAACATCGCCCACTTGCGCGAGCCGAAGTTCCTGTTCATCCATCACGATGTGACCAACTACATCTACGTCGAAGGCCGAGTGGATTACGTGCTCCACTTCGCCAGCCCCGCCAGCCCGATCGACTACTTGGAGCTGCCGATCCAGACGCTGAAGGTGGGTTCGCTGGGGACGCATAAGGCGCTGGGTCTGGCGAAGGCGAAAGGCGCGTCGTTCCTGCTGGCTTCGACCTCCGAGACCTACGGCGACCCGCTGGTCAACCCGCAGCCCGAGGACTACTGGGGCAACGTTAACCCCATCGGCCCGCGCGGCGTCTACGACGAGGCAAAGCGCTTCGCCGAAGCCATGACGATGGCCTACCATCGCTACCACGGCGTCGATACCCGCATCGTTCGCATCTTCAACACGTACGGCCCCCGTATGCGCGCCCACGACGGCCGCGTCGTGCCCGCCTTCATCAACCAGGCGCTCCACGACGAGCCGATCACCGTCTTCGGCGACGGCCAGCAGACCCGCAGCTTCTGCTACGTCTCCGACCTGATCGAGGGCATCTACCGCCTGATGCTCTCCGGGGAGACCGACCCTACCAACATAGGCAACCCCGCCGAGATGACGGTGCTCGAGTTTGCCCAGAAGGTCATCGAGCTGACGGGCAGCAAGTCCGACCTCGTGCACAAAGGGCTCCCCGTCGACGACCCCAAAGTGCGCCGCCCCGACATCGCCAAAGCGAAGCGCGTGCTGGGCTGGGAACCAACGGTCCCGTTGGAGGAAGGGCTGAGCAAGACCATCGAGTACTTCCGGGCGCGGCTGTAGGGTCGCTCCCGGCGTTCAGCGCCGCGCCAACCTGCCGGCGGCTTCGTCCCACCGCAGCAGCGCCTCGCCGAGATACGGGAGAGCGGTGGTGTCTCCGCGCAGCAGGCGCTCGAGGTCGGTGGGGTCCGGCGAACAGAACGCTGCCCAAGCCGCAGCCGCGAGCGCGGTCTCGGCGGAGGCGACCTCGTGTCGGGCACCAAGGAGCGACGCCATCTGCTGCGGATCCAGCTCGCCCAAGCCTTTGAAGCCGACGAACCCGGGGAACTCCCCGACGCAGAGCAGGCTCAGCTTGGTGTCGCCCAGGTCGCGTCGCCCGAACCAATCCAGTTGCCGGATCCGGATGGTCTGGTCGTAGAGGCAGGCGTCGAACCACCGGACGACTTCTTCGTGGTCGGCGAAGCGGCGCAGGTCGTCTTCCTGCCGCCGCAGCCGGTTCGATGAAACCGCCAACGCCTTGCCGGCTGCTTGAACGGCGGTGCCACTCAGTCTATCCTATGCAGTGTCCGGACAGCAAAGGCTCGCGCTGCTCGGCGTCTCGCGTTCCCCCTGGAGGTGGACCCCGTTGACAGCACGACTCTCGCTTTCTCTCGCTCTGCTCGCCAGCGCCTGCGTTATTGGACGCGCGCAGCCGCTGACCGCTCTCGTCTCGCCGGCGGGCCAGGTCGCTTTGAGTCACGGGCGCCAGCAGTTGGGCACCCTCACTCCGGGCCTGTTTGAGAACGAGTGGCGGTTCGTGTCCCTGAGCGGCACCCCGGCGGCGACGACTACGCCAGAGGTACGCGCAGGCCGGATCGTCTCGCCTTCGCAGGTCGTGGTCGCGGGTGAGGTGCGGCCGTCGCAGACGGACCAGGGCGCCCGGCTGGCGTACCGCCTCACTCCCGAGAAGGACCTGTCGCTCAACAGCCTGCACGTTTCGTGGGAGCTGCCCATCGCGCTGGTTTCCGGCAGCGAGTACACGGCGGGCGAGGCGACGGGCACCGTCCCGCCGGAGTTCGCGGAGACGCGGGTGTGGTCCGGGACGACCTCGGACCTGTCGCTGAAGCTGACCACCGGCGACGAGGTTCGCTTTGAGTTCGACGAGCCCACCGTCGTGCTCTTGCAGGACAACCGGCAGTGGGGGGCGACGTTTTCGGTGCGCATTGGGCCGAGCTGGTTCCCGGCGGAGACGTGGCCGGCGGGCAAGCCCTTGGAGATGGCATTCACGCTTTCGGCGCCTGGAGGGATGAACATGGAATCCGACACCCCAGTGACCATTGAGGCCGGCGACCAGTGGGTCCCGCTCAAGGTGGACCTGGACATCGAGCCGGGGTCCGCGCTGGACTTCACCGGAGTGGGGCAGGCCGACGCCCCGGCAGGGAAGCACGGCTGGATCGTCGCGCGACCCGACGGCCACCTGGCGTTCGCGGACGACCCGAACACGCCGCGGCGGTTCTACGGACCCAACTTCTGCTTCTCGGCGCTTTACATAACGCACGCGCAAGCCGACCGGTTGGCCGACCGCCTCATGCGGTTGGGCTACAACGCCGTCCGCGTCCACCACTACGAAGGCGAGCTGATCGACCGCTCCGGCGGCACGTCCACCAAGCTCAACCCCGACAAGCTCGACCAACTCGACTACCTCTTTGCCGCGCTGAAGAAGCGCGGGATCTACGTCACCACCGACCTGTACGTCTCCCGGCCGGTCTTCGCCAACGAGGTCTTCCCGGGCGCTGAGGGCAACCTGGAGATGGACGAGTACAAGATGCTCGTGCCGGTCAACGCCAAAGCCATGGACAACTGGAAGGCGTTCAGCCGCAACCTCCTCACCCACACAAACCCCTACACCAGTCTGCGCTACGCCGATGACCCGACACTCGCGTGGCTGAGCATGATCAACGAAGGCAACTTCGGGAACTACACCGGCAGACTCAGCGCACGGGCGCGGAAGGACTGGGACGCCGCCTGGGCGGCCTGGCTGCAGAAGCAGGGCAAGGCGGGAACCAAATGGGGCGCGCAGCCCGAGTTCAACCTCTTCCTCGCCGAAACCGACCGCACCATGTGTGCCGATATGCGCAAGTTCCTCCGCGAAGAGATCGGGACAAAGGCGTTGCTCACCAACATGAACGCCTGGAGCAACCCCATCCAGAACCAGCTCTCGCGGCAGGACTACGACTATGTCGACGACCACTTCTACGTCGACCACCCGCAGTTCCTCGAGCAGCCGTGGCGGTTGCCCTCGCGGTGTAGCAACACCAGCCCCGTCGCCGGCGGCGCCGCCGGCGGCCGGCAGATCTCCTTCACGCGGCTCTTGGACAAGCCCTTCACGCTCAGCGAGTACAACTACTCCGGCCCCGGCCGCTACCGCGGCGTCGGCGGCCTGCTCACCGGCTGTCTGGGCGCCATCCAGGACTGGTCGGTGATCTGGCGGTTCGCCTACAGCCACAACCGCGGCAACCTGTTCGAGCCGGGCGCGGCGAACTACTTCGACCTGGCGGCCGACCCGCTGAACCAGGCTGCAGACCGCGCCAGCGTGTGCCTGTTCCTCCGCGGCGACATGGAGCCGGCGAAGCATAGCGTCGGCGTCTCGATGACAGAGGCCGACCTCGCCGGGCCGGACCCCAAACAAACCAACGTGACGCCGGGCTGGCACGCGCTGGCCCTGCTCACCCGCGTGGGCACCTACGTTGGCGACAACTGCCCGGCCGACTTGGTGCTGCCCGTGCGCGGCGGGAAGCTCGACCCCTATGCCGGCGACACCGGGCAGAAGGTCGTGGCCGACCTCCGGGCGCGCGGCTGGCTCCCCGCCGACAACAAGACGGACCTGAGCAAGAACGTCCTCCAGAGCGACAACGGCCAGTTGCTGGTAGATGCCCCGCGAGACGTGTTGGTGCTGAACACGCCGCGCACCGCCGGCTGCTACGCCCCCGAAGGCGAGACCGTCGCCTGCGGCCCCGTCACCGTCACCCTCGACCAGACCGACGCCACGGTGTGGGTCAGCAGCCTCGACGGCAAGCCGATCGCCCAGAGCAAGCACCTGCTCCTCACCCACCTAACCGACCTCCAGAACAGCGGCGCCAAGTTCGGCGAGCGCGCCCGCCAGACGCTGCTCGACTGGGGCAAGCTCACTCACGTCGTGCTGAACGG
>Ga0210020_1004512_pt1 | contig 10224 bp, 8 predicted proteins | sample CryGeymeta201514_FD_183980 | JGI IMG/M metagenome (GOLD analysis project Ga0210020, IMG submission 183980) | Groundwater microbial communities from Crystal Geyser aquifers in Utah, USA - Crystal Geyser metaG 2015-14 (SPAdes) (version 2) | ecosystem: Environmental > Aquatic > Deep subsurface >... | reverse complement strand
CCGCTCGCCAATTTCCTGAAATTCGGGGTGGTCGTGAATATGCGCCTGCACAAGAGGCCGCGTTTCAGAAAGGGCGTCTGAAACGTGATCAAAAGTTGCGGTAATCTCTTTGCGGGTTAACATCAGGTGCGCGGTTGCAAACTGCTCCAGTATTTTACGGGGCCACCACTTTTTTGTCCCGCAAATTGAGAGAGCAGGAACGTCCTCGCGAATGTAGACACAGGTCGTAACAATATCGTACACCGGAGCCAGCGTAATTTCGTCTTTGGGGTCTGCATAGAGAACACCGAAGTTCTTCAGGTGAGCATCGCCGTTGCCAACCATGCACGATAGAACCAGGGTTGTAAAAAACTGCCGTCTGGCCTTGGGCAGCTGTGCGCCGGAGATGAAGTAGCTCAGACTTTTGGCGACGCGCTCGTAGCTACCGCGGTATTTTTGCGCCGTACCCAGCGCCTGCAAGCTGCACATGTCCTCAAAGCCGAGATGCCGACCATCGACGGTGCGATCGAAGCGTTTCATGAGGAACAGGCCGCCATTCGCTGCCAGGTGGAATTCCGGCACCTTGAGCCCCGCTTTTCGGGCGGCGGTCATGCAGAAGAATTCGTTGGCGGCCAGTTGCGGGTAGTCGTTCCCCCACGTCTTGACAATATAACCGCCCGAAGACAGGGTGGCGCGTTCGCTGGCTTCGAGCAACACCTTGGGCTGAACGCCGGAAACGCCGGAGCGGAGCGCGTAGCGTTCGATCAACGCATGAAACAGTTCCCGGGTGTCGGGATAGGTCAACAACTCTTGGAGAGACTCTGTTTGTTGCGATGCGGAAGGAGATGACTGGTCAGCACAAGCGAAACGGTTGCGGCCAATCTGGTTGCCGCCGGTCGCCTGCAGAATCGTGAAGTCGTCTTCGCCCATGATTTTAGAAAGTGCGCGCCGGATCGCTTCGAGCAAGTCGCCTTCAGGGAGATTCATCTGGAAGATCGGATGGAGTTCCGAACTTGCCCAGCTTTCGAGCCGCACCGGCATCGTCAGCGAGACTGCGTCCTTTGCGGCGGGGTCGTAGCGAAATACGATCTTTCGCCGTTCCTCCCGGGCCAGCAGACCGCTCTTGCTGTCGTTCGTCCAGACATTGAGCCGGTTCATAGGGTTCATGACAACTCGTCCTCTTCGCGCAGTTCATCGAGGGTCGGCGGTGCGCCGGCAATCCGCACGCGTAGTTCAAGATCGAGGATCTCCAGAATGCGAATCAGCTTGCGCACGCCGATATCACCGATCGTGCCTTTTTCAATCTGGCCGATCGTCGTGCGACTCATGCCGAGCAGGCTCGCCAGCGTAGCCTGGGACAGTTTGCGCTTCTTGCGCTCGCGGTGAATCTGTTGACCAATGTTGCATAGTAATTGCATTCTATATAATGCATAAATGTTATTCAAGATAAAATTGCACTTGATGTAGTGCAAAAATAGCAACCTCAGTCGAATATCAGTTCCAGCAGCTCGCTGACATGGCGAAGGTGGGGGGGGGGACGCTCTTAAATAACTAAGTTTAAATTCTTATCCTTTGCAATTCTCTCTCCCCTGGCAACTGCATATCCTATCCCGGGGACACTCATGTTAAAGGTTCGAGCCATTTCCGACAGGGACAGGCCAAGCTCCCTGACCGCCCAAAAGCAAACCAGACTTCTGGCGCTGACGACGAGGCGCTGACGGGCGGTAGAATAGATTTTATCACTTTCTATTTGAAATATTTCGGCGGCTTTTGTCGCGAGATGTTGCAGATCAAAACCCTGGGCCTTGAGTTCATAGTGTCGGTTTAAAGATTCCTCGGCTTGAGCGAGGGTCGCATTGACAAATTCACTATCCCCCAAGATCCGCTCATCACTCATGCCATGATGTTGACCCTTTTTCACCTCTGACCAACCGCCCGCACTTCTCACCAGCCCACCGCCGACCAGCTCTTCTTTGCGACCTTGCTCAAGTCCTTCTGCAACAAAATTCCGATAGGCTGCCCGGCCACTTCCGGTGTTTTGACCAAAGAGCGTCAGAACCTCATCGACCGGAAACCATGGACATCTAACCTGACCCATCAACGCCCTGTGACCGCTATAGGGATAATTGTCCAACCCTTCAAGCCCGTTCACCAACCCCGCCCGAACCGGATTTAAGTGAATATAGCGAATCAGTTCCTTGAGGTATGTATCCTCCTGGCAGACAATCGATTTAAAACGATTTTGAAATAATTGCCCATGGCGTTTGTGGCGACGATTAAAGCCAACGACGTAACCAGTCAACAGCCTGCGCATGAATTGCGATAGGGGAAGATGCCCGGTTTTAAAGAGAAAGTGGGCATGATTTGGAAGCAAAGCCCAGCCATAGCAAACGATGCCGGTCTCTGGAATGAGTTTTTCCAGTCGTTGCAGAAAATCAAGCCGATCGGTCTTGTTCCTGAAAATGTTTCGTCGCTCAATTCCTCGAATCATCACATGATGCAAGGTTCCTGGAGCGTCGAGTCTCGCGGTTCGTGGCATGGGGCGATAATAGCGATGGGGACGTCGCACGTCAAGTTAGTTTTTTAAGAGCGTCCCCCATTTAGAGCGTCCCCCATTTCGAGGTGAATAATCGCGGTGGGATCGGTGGATTGCGGATTGTCGCGTGAGATGAACGGATTATCCGCGTGGCGTTTCAGATTGGGTGGTCATGCCGCCTGATATTTTTTGACCTGTTCGGGAATGGTGTCGCCGAGCTTGTCCTCTTCCATATCGAGATCATAATCCATTTGCAAGCCAAGCCAAAATTCAGCAGACATCTCAAAATAGTGCGCCAGGCGAAGCGCGGTATCCGCCGTAATTCTTCTTTTACCATGAACAATTTCATTGATACGCCGAGGCGGCACGCCAAGGTCTGTAGCAATTTTGTTCTGACTCAAATTCATGGGGGTCAGGAATTCTTCAAGCAAGATTTCGCCGGGGTGAATTGGGTTCATTTTTTTCATATTTGACTCTCCTAGTGGTAGTCGACGATCTCGACATTGAAGGCATCTGCGTCTTGCCAGGTGAAACAGACTCGCCACTGGTTGTTGATTCTGATACTGTGCTGCCCTTTTCTCCTGCCCTTTAACTGTTCAAGTCGGTTTGAGGGAGGAACCCTCAAGTCGTTCAGGATGCTGGCGCGGTTGAGCATGCGGAGTTTCCTCAAAGCAACGTGCTGAATATCATTTGGGAATTTTTTGGAAAAAATCCGGTTAAAGATGTTCTCCGTTTCTTTGCATTTAAATGACTGAATCATGACATATTGTACTTTGTATAACGCATAACGTCAAGCGTCATAGCCTTCGCGACATAAGATTTCAGCTATGAGGCTACAGAAAACGAAAAGGAATCATTTAGTATGCCCGCCAACTGTCCGCCCCTGGGTTCACAGTTTCCTACCTCCCGGCAACAAAAGAGGCAGAAACATATCTCATGAACCCATGCTTCCGGTGGATCCAAGAAACAAGCTTGAGTTAGATATGCTGTCCCCGGAACAGCGTATGGCGTTTGTGGCGACGATTAAAGCTGACGACGTAACCAGTCAATAAAGAGAAAGAGGGCATGATTTGGAAGAAAAGCCCAGCCATAGCAAACGATGCCAGTCTCTGGAATGAGTTTTTCCAGTCGTTGCAGAAAATCAAGCCGATCGGTCTTGTTCCTGAAGATGTTTCGCCGCTCAATCCCTCGAATAATCACATGATGCAAGGTTCCTGGCGCGTCGAGTCTCGCGGTTCGTGGTATGGGGCGATAATAGCGATGGGGACGTCGCACGTCAAGTTAGTTTTTTAAGAGCGTCCCCCTCTCCGTTCAGAGCGTCCCCCTCTCCGTTCCCTGGGAAGTCCGCGCATTGGAGAGAGACTGGAGGAATTTGATCCACGTGAAGTGCGTCGGATTTTGGTCGGCCACTATGAAATGCGCTACGAAATTCAGCAGTCGAAAATTTATATGCTGCGCTTGTGGCATACCCGTGAGGACAGATGATTCTTTAATGCTCCATCTTCCCACTTAAACTCACGATATTTGACACAAAGAAGTTCAGTCGATGGCTCTGAGAAAGGGGCGGTATCAGTGCTGTTTTCACTGATCTGCCCCTCGCATATGTTGCCTCAAAAAGGTTTTCATAAGTACAGGGACTTATGAAATGGTAGGCACACCATCAAAAGTTGACCTAATTTACAGCTACCCGGTCAATTGGGCAAAAAAACTTAGGAGACTAACGGTTTCCCTGGCGCGCAAAAAATCGACCTCAGTCGAATATCAATTCCAGCAGCTCGCTGGCGTGGCGAATGCCGCTCAGCTTCATTCCGGCGGGAGCCTTGATGTTTTTCAGACTGCTCCGGGGCAGGATGCAGCGCGAAAAACCAAGACGGGCCGCTTCCTTGATCCGCAGTTCCGGCTGCGACACGGCACGTACTTCGCCGGTGAGACCAACTTCGCCGAAAATCACCGTTTGGGCATGAATCGCCCGGTTCAAATGACTGCTGGCCAAGGCGGCAATGGTTGCTAAATCTAACGCCGGTTCATCGAGTCGCACCCCGCCGGCGACGTTAACGAAAATATCCTGCCCGGCCAGTTGCAGTTCAACTTTTTTATCGAGGATCGCGATCAGAAGCGCCATGCGTTTATGATCAATGCCGATGGCGGTGCGCTGTGGGGTGCCGAAACTGCTGCTGGAGACCAGCGCCTGTAATTCAACCAGAATCGGCCGGGATCCCTCCATCGCCGGCACTACCACGCTGCCGGCGCTCTTATCCGGGCGCTCCGATAAAAATAATTCGGACGGATTAGCCACTTCGCGCAGACCGGTTTCCTGCATTTCAAACACGCCGATTTCGTTGGTCGAGCCGAAACGGTTTTTCACCGCGCGCAGAATGCGGTAGGGATGACCGGGGTCGCCCTCAAAATAGAGCACGGTATCGACCATGTGTTCCAGCACCCGCGGCCCGGCGATGGAACCGTCTTTGGTAACATGGCCGATGAGAAAAGTTGGTAATCCCTGGCCCTTGGCAAGCAACATCAGTTGTCCGGCGCATTCGCGCACCTGGCTGACGCTGCCGGGGGCCGATTCAATAGTGCGGGTAAAGATGGTTTGAATCGAATCAATCACCAGAAAGTCGGGTTTGAGTTCGGCGACCCGTTTGAAAATTTCTTCAAGGGAGGTTTCGGCGAGGAGAAACAGATGTTCACCCCTGGCCCCCAAACGCTCACCGCGCAACTTGACCTGACGGGAGGATTCCTCGGCAGTGACGTAAAGGGCAATGCCGTCACGCGCCAGATAGTCGACCGCCTGTAACAACAGGGTCGATTTGCCGATGCCGGGGTCACCACCGACCAGAATCAGTGAACCGGGAACCAGCCCACCGCCCAGGGTGCGATCCAGCTCCGTTAGGCCGCAACTGATGCGATCTTCTGCAGTGCTGCTGATATCCGACAGCTTCTGCAGCTTGCCCGGCGCCGCCAGACTTCGACTGTTAGCGGGCTGAACCTGCTCTTCGGCGAGGGTATTCCACTGCTGGCAATCGGGACACTTGCCCAGCCATTTGGGGGCCTGGTAGCCACATTGCTGGCAGGTAAAAAAAGATCTGGCTTTGGCCATAAGCGTCTCGTAGGTGGAGCAATTCAGAATTTCGACGATCGTCAGAATAAAGGAAGGCCCATCCTAAGAGCTGATGGGCAAACTGTCAATTCGTGAAGCTTCTGGGCTATAATCGCGGATCAAACCTTGGGAGACAGGATCTTGCTATGCACTATGCCGAACTTGAAGCCGCCCTGCAAGAATTCGGTTTCAGCGAACGGGTCAGTTTGCGCCAGATCAAAGAGCGCTATCGTGACTTGGCCCGACGTTACCACCCCGATCACGGCAGCGCCGCGGAGATGGAGAAAATCCAGCGCGTTAACCAAGCCTATCAGGTGCTGCGGGCCTATTGTCAGGATTATCTGTTCGATTGCTCGCACGCGGAATTTCTTGAACAATACCCCGAAGAAAGGCTGCGCGAACAATTCGCCGAAGATCGTTTGTGGGGCGCAGGTCAAGCGAACACGGACGATTGAACCTTGTTTTCAGTCGGCCCCCGTGGTATTTTTCCCGGCTTTACGAGGCCATCCCCTAAAACCACAGCGAAATTGAAATAATGAATGATAACGAGAATTTTTCGCGCCTGACCCAGGTGAGCCGTCCAGCGCGCTATCTTGGCGGTGAGCTGGGCAGTCGCACTAAAGAGGATGCCCAGGTCGAACTGCGCATGGCTCTGGCCTTCCCCGATGTTTATGAAGTGGGCATGAGCTATCTGGGCTTTCCGATTTTATACAATATCCTCAATAATCTCGAAGGTATCGCCGCTGAACGCGTCTATACACCCTGGCCCGACATGGGTGAACTGCTGGTGCGCGATGGTGCGAAACTGAGCAGCTTGGAAACCGGCCGCCCTCTGGCCGATTTTGCCATTATCGGCTTCACCCTCCAATATGAGCTGAGCTACACCAACCTGCTCTGGATGCTGCAACTGGCGGGCTTGCCCCTGAGGCGCGAGGAGCGTGATGAACAGGCCCCCCTGATCGTGGTCGGCGGGCCCTGCGCCTACAACCCGGAACCCCTGGCCGATTTTATCGATTGCGCACTGATCGGCGATGGCGAAGACGCCATTGTCGAGCTGGTCGAAACTGTGCGCCAAGCCCGGCGCCAGGGTTTGAGCCGCCCGGAACTTTTACGCCAGCTGGCGGCCATTGAAGGGATCTATGTCCCCGCTTTTTTTGAAATCGATTATCACCCCGATGGCCGGCTGGCGGCGATCAAGCCCTGCCATGCGGATTATGCGAAAGTTCGCCGGCGTTTTCTGCCGGATCTTGAAGACGCCCCTTTTCCCGCGCAACCCATCATCCCCTTCATGCAGACGGTGCACAATCGTGTGGCGCTGGAAATTGCCCGCGGCTGCACGCGGGGCTGCCGTTTTTGCCAAGCCGGGTACATTTACCGCCCGGTGCGCGAGCGCAGCCCGCAGAAAATTGCGCAGCTGGTTGAAAAGGCCCTCGAAAATTCGGGTTACGAAGAAATTTCGCTCTTGTCCCTTTCGACCGGCGATTACAGCTGCATTGAACCGCTGCTTAAGGGCCTGATGCAGAAATATGCCCAGGAACGGGTGGCGGTCTCCTTTCCCAGCCTGCGCGTTGGCTCCCTGACCGAAGAGCTGATGAGTGAAATCAAAAAAGTGCGTAAAACCGGCTTTACTCTCGCGCCGGAAGCAGGCAGTGAACGCCTGCGTCAGCTGATTAACAAGGGCATCACCGAAGAAGACCTGCTCAGCACCACCGGCAACGCTTTCACCTTGGGCTGGCAACTGATCAAACTTTATTTCATGATGGGTTTGCCCACGGAAACCGACGCCGATCTGCACGCGATTGTCGAACTGGCGGCTCAGGTCAAGCGTAGCGGTCGTGGCACCGGCGGCGCCGATGTCAATGTTGCGGTTTCGACCTTTGTCCCCAAACCTCACACCCCCTTTCAGTGGGAACCACAGCTGGGGGTTGCCGAGACCCTGCGCCGCCAGACTCTGCTCAAAGAGGGGCTGCGCAGCAAAAAGTTGCGTTTCAAGTATCATGAGGCCCAGCTTTCGTTCCTCGAAGGGGTCTTCGCCCGCGGCGACCGCCGCCTGGGACGGGTGCTGGAAGCCGCCTTGATCGCAGGCTGCAAATTTGATGGCTGGCGCGAACATTTCGACTTCAGCAAATGGCAACAGGCCTTCGATGTCTGTCGGGTTGACCCGGCCTGGTATCTGCGTGAACGTGATGAACACGAAATTCTGCCCTGGGATCACATCGACTGCGGCCTGCCTAAAAGCCACTTTATCAACGAACGCCACAAAGCCTTTGCCCTTAAAGCCACCCCCGACTGCCGCCAGGGGGAATGCAGCGCTTGCGGGGTCTGCGACTTCGAGGCACTGAAAATGCGCCTGCAACCACAGCAGAGCCTTGAGTTGAGCCCGAAACGCCGCCCCCAGGCCGCTGACAACAACCAACATTTCAAGATCCGCCTCACCCTGGCCAAGCGTGGCCGGGCGCGCATGGTGGCGCACCTGGAATATTTGACCATGTTTCAGCGCGCTCTCAGGCGCGCTGAACTGCCCATGCGTTTTTCTCAGGGGTTTCACCCGACACCCAAGGTTTCTTATCTCGAAGCCTTACCCATGGGCGTGGAAAGCGAAGCCGAACTGGTGGATCTCGATCTGTTTGAACCTCTGGAGACGGCTGAAATTATCCGCCGCCTCAATGCCCAACTCCCCGAGGGTTTCAGGATTCTTAGGGCGCAAACCCTGTCCGCTGGTGCCCTTTCGCCTTCGGCGTCAGTGCTTGCCAGTTGCTATCGCATCCCCCTGCCAAGCTCGACCACCGGCCTGGCCGAACGCATCACCGCATTCCTCGCCGCCGAACGGGTTGAACAGACCCAACTCAAAAAAGGGGTCGAAAAGATTATCGATCTGCGTGCCGATGTCCTTGAAATAACCTTGCACGACAGCGAACTGGAACTCAAACTCGCCAAAGGCAGCCCCTTACGCGTCGCTGCCTGGCTGCTGCAACTGGGGGTCGAAGAGGTGCGCCAGCTCGGCGTGCGCAAAATTGCGCTTGAGTGCCGTAAATCTTGATAGCCAGGATCAAAAGCCGCTCGCGCAGAGCCGCAGAGGCGCAAAGAAAGGCAAAACCTTTTTTAGAATAAAGAGCCCCAAAGAACCAATTATACCGGAGAAAAAATAAAAATTTATAGTCTGAATCCAAGCCAAAAGCCCCCTGATTTTCTCTGCGGCTTTGCGCGAGACACCTTTGACTCGCAGCCGTCATTTTTTACTGCATAGGTTGCCGAACAGTTACAGATTTTCAACATAAATGAACACTTAAACCACTATTGGAGCAAACCATGACCAGGGAACTGGTAATTAACAGCACCTCCCACGAAACCCGCGTCGCCCTGCTGGAAGGCGGGCACATTGCCGAACTCTATATTGAGCGCCAGCGCGAAATGGGGATTGTCGGCAATATTTACAAGGGGCGCGTCATTCGGGTTCTGCCCGGCATGCAGGCTGCCTTTGTCGATATCGGCCTCGAAAAAGCGGCCTTTCTCTATGTCGCCGATGTGCTGGACGAAATGAACGCGGTGGCGCGTTATATTGACGGCGATACTTCGGGTACCGACCACGAAGAGGTCAACGAAGTGCCCTTGCCGCCGATTGAGGATCTGCTCAAGGAAGGGCAGGAAATTCTGGTGCAGATCTCCAAGGAACCCATCAGCACCAAAGGGGCGCGCATCACTTCGCATATTTCCCTGCCGGGGCGTCATCTGGTCTACATGCCAACCGTTGATCACATTGGTATTTCACGGCGGATTGATGATGAAGAGGAACGCGAGCGCCTGCGGCTGCTGGTCGATAACATTAAACCCGAAGGGGCCGGTTTCATCGTGCGCACCGTGTCCGAGGGCAAGAGCGAAGGCGACCTCAAGGCCGACATGGAATTTCTCGTCGACCTGTGGCAGAAAATCAGCGTCGGCGTCGATGGTCGCAAGGCTCCAGCCTTAATTCATTCGGATTTGGATGTTACCAGCAAAGTGTTGCGCGATATTTTAACCGAAGATGTGCGCCGCATTATTGTCGATTCCCAGGAGGAATATAACAAGATCGTGCGCTTTATCCGCACCTTCATGCCCAAACTCAACTACTGCATCGAACTTTATGATGGTGACGAGCCGATTTTTGACGCCTTCGGGCTCGAAGTCGAAATTTCGCGCGCTCTCGGCAAGAAAGTCTGGCTCAAAAGCGGGGGTTCCATCATCATTGAGCAGACCGAAGCCCTGACCGCGGTTGACGTGAATACCGGTCGCTATGTGGGCAAGCACAACCTGGAAGACACCATCCTCAAAACCAATCTGGAAGCGGTCAAGGAAATTGCCTTTCAGTTACGCCTGCGCAATATCGGCGGGCTGATTATTGTCGATTTTATCGACATGGAAAAAGAAGCCCACCGCGAAAAAGTTCACGGCGCCTTTGAAGAGGTGTTGAAGAACGACAAGAACAAAACCAATATTCTGAAAATCAGCGAACTCGGGCTGGTGGAAATGACGCGCAAGCGCGTGCGCGAATCTATCGGGCGCACCCTGTGTGAACCCTGCCCTTACTGTGAAGGCAAAGGCTACGTCAAAGGGCATCTGACGATTATTTATG
>Ga0210020_1004509_pt1 | contig 10230 bp, 10 predicted proteins | sample CryGeymeta201514_FD_183980 | JGI IMG/M metagenome (GOLD analysis project Ga0210020, IMG submission 183980) | Groundwater microbial communities from Crystal Geyser aquifers in Utah, USA - Crystal Geyser metaG 2015-14 (SPAdes) (version 2) | ecosystem: Environmental > Aquatic > Deep subsurface >... | reverse complement strand
TCCTGAGCTTCAACCGAGTCAATATATTTATATTTTTTTTCACCCACATATACGATTTTTTCCGACATCAATTGAGAAAGACGCCGAGACATTGTGTATGCTTTTCCCTTCAAGGAAAAAAGAAGAACCGTCGTGAGATTGAGATTTGCGAATTCCTTCACAATATATTTCATCACATATGCAAAAATATTTATATTTTTGTTCCGAGAAACATATTTGAAGTGGATATACTGAGAGTTTGTTATCTTTTTCCACTTTGCGGACAACATAGATATTGTTTTTTTCGGGAGAAAACCAACCCCAATAATTATAAGATGTATGTGCTGGTGAAATCGCCCGTCATTTGCCTGGGTAACTTCGTATGTTGAAACATAATCTATCTTCTTTTTTATTACCCTTTTAAGAAAACACATAAAATCATTGAATTTATTTTTGAGCAGCCTGTATTTTTCGATATAATTTGAGTTTTCTGCGTGGGAAATTGTAAGCGTAATATGCATAATGTCGTACCCAGCCCCGATGAGCTGTAAGCCTTTGAGTTTCTGTTTGGCTGAAAAAACATATGCTTCATCAAAGCGGTTGAGTTGCTTCGAAATTATAATTTTTTTTGTTTTTATATCCAAAAATCGATAGAATTTTCTTTTTGACATCTGAATATATCGCTCTGCAATCTCGAACGCTTTTTCAATCTGGGAATTTTGAAGGGCTTTTTGTACTTCTGACTGGAAGAAACCTTTCGAGATTATATTTGTCTGCAACTGTGTGTTTTCAGAAACTGAGTAGTTATCCTTATCATTCGCAATAGAACATAATTCTTGGTATTGTCTGGGCGCATAAAGGTATTGAATTCCCCCTGCATTTATGGCATTCACCCAAGAACATCTTGCCATGTGTTTCATTTTGTGCTATGTTTATATTTATATTTTATGTTTTTGCTATGTTTTTTGTTTCAATAAATGAAAAGGAGAGAGAACATAGCAACTCTCTCCATAATATATTTGTTTTCGTCAACGAAGTGTTCAATATCGTTAGGCGAGTATTTCTGTTGCAGAATAAGTTAGACTTAATCCTGATGCGTTACGCACCCATATACACCCTTGGAATATTCCCTCACCTTTCATCTCAAAATGTTTGAACTGCCCGTCCAAGACATAATAAGAATGGAAGGCCGGGTCGTCAAAAGATAACCTCGATTGACGCCACACATCATTGCCTGCCAGCGCCGTAATGCCAAAAAAAATCCTACGCAAACTGTGCGGTTTTTCAAACACTTTTCTTTGACTCCCCGAAGATAGGATAAAGGTTATAAGGGTTTGAGCCATATTTCTTATGCACCGAGTTTCAACCTAATAGAGGTGCCCCCGTTGAAAAACAGTTTGATAACTTTGTATTGCCTGTCGACGGTGTCCTTCGTATTGATAGCATGAATAATAAGGTGTTCTGTTTTAAGGTCGTTCGCCCAAATATTCGCACAAGTTGTGTCCGTGAATGTGCCGATGACGATTACCTCACGCAACCGATATACTTTTGGTTCCCCCGCACCACCTGGCGGGAGGGTATATATATCACTGTCGGACGGAAGTATTGCATTTGCACCGACCACATCACTTGCCGTATACAACAGAGGGATATATTCTCCTTCAACAGATGTATTTTCAAAGACAACGTAGATTTTATAGGGTGTTGCTGCCATTTTATTTTATTTTATTATATTTATATTTTTTATATTTTTTTATTTGTTTTTTAAATTATTTTAATACACGAACCTTTTTTTTGTTGTTTCTTGTGTTTCTCCGACATTTGAATATTCCGATTGTTCTTGATTTTCTCCGACGTTTGAATATTCCGATTGTTCTTGATTTTCTCCGACATTTGAATATTCCGATTGTTCTTGATTTTCTCTGACATTTGAATATTCCGATTGTTCTTCCTTTTTTTCTACGTCTGGCGGGTCAACCATTCCAAAAAGACCAATCGCAGTGATTAACGGATTTTTCGCAAGGATACCCAGTCCTACAAAAAGCAGAGGATTTGTTCCGTCTAATTTTGAAATTCTGTCTTTGATATTCTCGATATCAATTATTTTTTTTCCTGAAAGTGCATTTTTGACCGCACCCGCCACAATCCCCACAACATAAGGATTTTTGAGAATGTCGCCACCAAAAATACTTTTTCCTCGTGAATATACTTTTCGAACCTTTTGTTTCGCTTTTGTGTATACCATTTTAAGTTATTATTATATTATTATATTATTATGTTTTTTTTATTATGCCGTAAATGATGATGGAGAGAAATTAAGCACCGCTAAATCAAGTCTAACCACTATTTTTTTTTTTTTTTCAACCGCATTTGTTAACACCACCTGCGCATATTTTTTGCCCGTCCCGATTGGTTTTTCACCTTCCCAGACCGCCACATAGAGGTCGTATTTTCCATACTTCCCCAAATCAGTGTTAAGGTATCGGGCGTATTCATTTCTTCCCAAGCCAAGAACCTTTGTGATATCGTCAGATGTGTTGTAGTATTCCGCCGCATCTTTTTGACCGACAAGCGAAGCACCAATATGCACTTTTACGAACGCACCACTATTGTTTGTTACTCTTACACGAATGGTAAATTTTGGCATTTTATTTATTTTTATTTTGTTATTATATATTATTAATATATTAATAATAAGACATTAAGTTATTAATATTATTACTCATAAAATTCTGCCGGAAATATAGACACATCAGACATATTTATTTTTTTTTCTTTATTTTCTTTGATAAGAAAATATGCTAATACAGCACCAGCCCCCGCTATTATTGCTTTTTCGTCATTCTTCATTTTTGGACAATTTAAAATATTTTATTAATAAGATACAGAGAACAGACAGTAAAAATAACATACACGCAAACAAGTCTTGGGCAAAGCAAAGTCCTGCGATGAAATATGCTACGCTAAAAACAATCATAAGCAAATCAGATATCTTTGTGCTCGGCGAGTGATTGTTAACAATTACCTTCATCTTTTTAAAAAATAATATATAATTATGAGCAAGACTAAATAAGGGATAATGTTTGACACAATATTCGTGTTGGGGGGAAATATATTTTTGAAAAGGTCAGCCCGGAGTTGAGGGTTTTCTTTTCCGATTTCGTTCACGAGGTCAATTTTTTCTTTTTCAGAGGCAGTATATGATTGAATTGCAGAGGATATTGCTTCGAGCGACAGGGTGGTGCCGATTACTTTCGGATTTTTTGCCGCGAAGCGTGCAAGTGCTGTGCCTGCTCTGACTACTATTGATATAATTCGACCAGCATTGAAAATGAGAAGGAGCGGAAGAGCCATTTTATTATATTTTTATATTATATATTATGTATTATATTATATTATATTATTAAATGTTTTTCATTATTTTTCTGACTATTTCTGGGTGGTTTGCCACAATTTCTTGCAAAGACATTTTCGGGTTCGTCGTGATTTCCGCTATAATTTTTTGAATGTCAATATCGTCTTCTTTTTTCTTCACACGAGCGTCTGCCATTGCTTCACCCCTATAACGGTCAAGCAACCTTTGATACTGCGATTTGAGGATTGAAATGTCGGTCTCCACATACGCTATTTTTTTTTTTATCTCGATTATTTCTTTCTCGTCTACGGTATTTTTGCGTAGAAAATGAAACATTTTATGTTATTATTATATTATTATTATATTGTTATTATATTAATATTATGTTAGTATTATGTTATTATTATATTATTATTATATTGTTATTATATTAATATTATGTTAGTATTATATTAGTATTATATTATTAAAAAGATGTTATTACTATGTTACTTTTTTTACAAAAAAAAGTAACCAAAAAAAGTAAAAGTATTGCGAATGACGAGGGGGTCGGCGTATCGGGCGGGTGATACGGCGACACACCCTCTCATATACTATATATGTGTCATTTTTGCAAACCTATTCTTTCTCGCATATCGTTTTTTTCATCCGACGCTCGATTTCCCGACGAATATCCACCCAAGTGGGTATGTTTTCAGGTTCCACAATGTCAGGATATTTTTTTCGGACTTCCGCAAGTTCGTACAGTGTGGCGATTGTGGCGTAAATTTCCTCTTTGTCAAGCCATATTTCGCCCCATCTTCTCCCAATTCCCCGCAGAAAATCATTTATTTTTTTTGCATGTCGCTCTTGTTCTTCGTTGGTTTCGAGGGGAGGCACATCATCAATCCGCCCGTAAAAATCAGCGGTCATTTTTCGTATTCGACGTGTCTTTCTCAAAATATCATCTATTTTTTTCATTGAACGGAGCAAAATATATTTTTTTATTTCATACACTCCTACTGGTGAGGCGTCCACAACTGCTTTTTTGTTTTTCATGTTGTTTTATTTTATTTTTATTATGTTTTTTTTATTATGTTTTTTTCAGAGTTCAACACTTTTCTCATCACATATGTACTCTTCCAGGTTGTCAAGTCCTTCAATACGCTCGCAAAGTGCCTCCCATTTTTCTGTTGAGCGTTCATCGCATTCCGACCACCCAGTGAAACAGTCCCGCACACTCTCACACCTTTGACCACTCATGATGTGGCGGAAATATACGTCTGCATCTCCTATCACTTTACCCGCTGTATTTTCACACCATTTGCCTACGGCGGATATACGATACACGGGAGCCTCTCGAAGATAGAATATCATCTCGTTTTCCATCGGGTGATATTCTTCTTCTTCTTCTTCTTCTTCTTCTTCTTCTTCTTCTTCTTCTATTTCTCCTTCTACTTTTTGCTCCCTTTGCGCGGGAAATACGCCCACGCTCGCTCCTATGTTTTTCATTGTGTTTTTATTTTATTTTTATCATATTTTTTATACTAATGGCGTTTTTTTTGTTTACTATCATATCTTTTTCATCTCTTTCTTCTATCTGTTTTTGTGCTTTCTGCCTGGCTTCCGCCTGTTGCGTGCCTTCAGAAAGAAGTTTCGTTTTTTCTTCTTCCGTAAGAAAAGAAAAGAAAAAAGTGAGAGAAGCAGGGTCATATTCAGCAATATCATACCCAAAAAAAATATCCTGAGCTTCAAACGAGTCAATATATTTATATTTTTTTTCACCCACATATACGATTTTTTCCGACATCAATTGAGAAAGACGCCGAGACATTGTGTATGCTTTTCCCTTCAAGGAAAAAAGAAGAACCGTCGTGAGATTGAGATTTGCGAATTCCTTCACAATATATTTCATCACATATGCAAAAATATTTATATTTTTGTTCCGAGAAACATATTTGAAGTGGATATACTGAGAGTTTGTTATCTTTTTCCACTTTGCGGACAACATAGATATTGTTTTTTTCGGGAGAAAACCAACCCCAATAATTATAAGATGTATGTGCTGGTGAAATCGCCCGTCATTTGCCTGGGTAACTTCGTATGTTGAAACATAATCTATCTTCTTTTTTATTACCCTTTTAAGAAAACACATAAAATCATTGAATTTATTTTTGAGCAGCCTGTATTTTTCGATATAATTTGAGTTTTCTGCGTGGGAAATTGTAAGCGTAATATGCATAATGTCGTACCCAGCCCCGATGAGCTGTAAGCCTTTGAGTTTCTGTTTGGCTGAAAAAACATATGCTTCATCAAAGCGGTTGAGTTGCTTCGAAATTATAATTTTTTTTGTTTTTATATCCAAAAATCGATAGAATTTTCTTTTTGACATCTGAATATATCGCTCTGCAATCTCGAACGCTTTTTCAATCTGGGAATTTTGAAGGGCTTTTTGTACTTCTGACTGGAAGAAACCTTTCGAGATTATATTTGTCTGCAACTGTGTGTTTTCAGAAACTGAGTAGTTATCCTTATCATTCGCAATAGAACATAATTCTTGGTATTGTCTGGGCGCATAAAGGTATTGAATTCCCCCTGCATTTATGGCATTCACCCAAGAACATCTTGCCATGTGTTTCATTTTGTGCTATGTTTATATTTATATTTTATGTTTTTGCTATGTTTTTTGTTTCAATAAATGAAAAGGAGAGAGAACATAGCAACTCTCTCCATAATATATTTGTTTTCGTCAACGAAGTGTTCAATATCGTTAGGCGAGTATTTCTGTTGCAGAATAAGTTAGACTTAATCCTGATGCGTTACGCACCCATATACACCCTTGGAATATTCCCTCACCTTTCATCTCAAAATGTTTGAACTGCCCGTCCAAGACATAATAAGAATGGAAGGCCGGGTCGTCAAAAGATAACCTCGATTGACGCCACACATCATTGCCTGCCAGCGCCGTAATGCCAAAAAAAATCCTACGCAAACTGTGCGGTTTTTCAAACACTTTTCTTTGACTCCCCGAAGATAGGATAAAGGTTATAAGGGTTTGAGCCATATTTCTTATGCACCGAGTTTCAACCTAATAGAGGTGCCCCCGTTGAAAAACAGTTTGATAACTTTGTATTGCCTGTCGACGGTGTCCTTCGTATTGATAGCATGAATAATAAGGTGTTCTGTTTTAAGGTCGTTCGCCCAAATATTCGCACAAGTTGTGTCCGTGAATGTGCCGATGACGATTACCTCACGCAACCGATATACTTTTGGTTCCCCCGCACCACCTGGCGGGAGGGTATATATATCACTGTCGGACGGAAGTATTGCATTTGCACCGACCACATCACTTGCCGTATACAACAGAGGGATATATTCTCCTTCAACAGATGTATTTTCAAAGACAACGTAGATTTTATAGGGTGTTGCTGCCATTTTATTTTATTTTATTATATTTATATTTTTTATATTTTTTTATTTGTTTTTTAAATTATTTTAATACACGAACCTTTTTTTTGTTGTTTCTTGTGTTTCTCCGACATTTGAATATTCCGATTGTTCTTGATTTTCTCCGACGTTTGAATATTCCGATTGTTCTTGATTTTCTCCGACATTTGAATATTCCGATTGTTCTTGATTTTCTCTGACATTTGAATATTCCGATTGTTCTTCCTTTTTTTCTACGTCTGGCGGGTCAACCATTCCAAAAAGACCAATCGCAGTGATTAACGGATTTTTCGCAAGGATACCCAGTCCTACAAAAAGCAGAGGATTTGTTCCGTCTAATTTTGAAATTCTGTCTTTGATATTCTCGATATCAATTATTTTTTTTCCTGAAAGTGCATTTTTGACCGCACCCGCCACAATCCCCACAACATAAGGATTTTTGAGAATGTCGCCACCAAAAATACTTTTTCCTCGTGAATATACTTTTCGAACCTTTTGTTTCGCTTTTGTGTATACCATTTTAAGTTATTATTATATTATTATATTATTATGTTTTTTTTATTATGCCGTAAATGATGATGGAGAGAAATTAAGCACCGCTAAATCAAGTCTAACCACTATTTTTTTTTTTTTTTCAACCGCATTTGTTAACACCACCTGCGCATATTTTTTGCCCGTCCCGATTGGTTTTTCACCTTCCCAGACCGCCACATAGAGGTCGTATTTTCCATACTTCCCCAAATCAGTGTTAAGGTATCGGGCGTATTCATTTCTTCCCAAGCCAAGAACCTTTGTGATATCGTCAGATGTGTTGTAGTATTCCGCCGCATCTTTTTGACCGACAAGCGAAGCACCAATATGCACTTTTACGAACGCACCACTATTGTTTGTTACTCTTACACGAATGGTAAATTTTGGCATTTTATTTATTTTTATTTTGTTATTATATATTATTAATATATTAATAATAAGACATTAAGTTATTAATATTATTACTCATAAAATTCTGCCGGAAATATAGACACATCAGACATATTTATTTTTTTTTCTTTATTTTCTTTGATAAGAAAATATGCTAATACAGCACCAGCCCCCGCTATTATTGCTTTTTCGTCATTCTTCATTTTTGGACAATTTAAAATATTTTATTAATAAGATACAGAGAACAGACAGTAAAAATAACATACACGCAAACAAGTCTTGGGCAAAGCAAAGTCCTGCGATGAAATATGCTACGCTAAAAACAATCATAAGCAAATCAGATATCTTTGTGCTCGGCGAGTGATTGTTAACAATTACCTTCATCTTTTTAAAAAATAATATATAATTATGAGCAAGACTAAATAAGGGATAATGTTTGACACAATATTCGTGTTGGGGGGAAATATATTTTTGAAAAGGTCAGCCCGGAGTTGAGGGTTTTCTTTTCCGATTTCGTTCACGAGGTCAATTTTTTCTTTTTCAGAGGCAGTATATGATTGAATTGCAGAGGATATTGCTTCGAGCGACAGGGTGGTGCCGATTACTTTCGGATTTTTTGCCGCGAAGCGTGCAAGTGCTGTGCCTGCTCTGACTACTATTGATATAATTCGACCAGCATTGAAAATGAGAAGGAGCGGAAGAGCCATTTTATTATATTTTTATATTATATATTATGTATTATATTATATTATATTATTAAATGTTTTTCATTATTTTTCTGACTATTTCTGGGTGGTTTGCCACAATTTCTTGCAAAGACATTTTCGGGTTCGTCGTGATTTCCGCTATAATTTTTTGAATGTCAATATCGTCTTCTTTTTTCTTCACACGAGCGTCTGCCATTGCTTCACCCCTATAACGGTCAAGCAACCTTTGATACTGCGATTTGAGGATTGAAATGTCGGTCTCCACATACGCTATTTTTTTTTTTATCTCGATTATTTCTTTCTCGTCTACGGTATTTTTGCGTAGAAAATGAAACATTTTATGTTATTATTATATTATTATTATATTGTTATTATATTAATATTATGTTAGTATTATGTTATTATTATATTATTATTATATTGTTATTATATTAATATTATGTTAGTATTATATTAGTATTATATTATTAAAAAGATGTTATTACTATGTTACTTTTTTTACAAAAAAAAGTAACCAAAAAAAGTAAAAGTATTGCGAATGACGAGGGGGTCGGCGTATCGGGCGGGTGATACGGCGACACACCCTCTCATATACTATATATGTGTCATTTTTGCAAACCTATTCTTTCTCGCATATCGTTTTTTTCATCCGACGCTCGATTTCCCGACGAATATCCACCCAAGTGGGTATGTTTTCAGGTTCCACAATGTCAGGATATTTTTTTCGGACTTCCGCAAGTTCGTACAGTGTGGCGATTGTGGCGTAAATTTCCTCTTTGTCAAGCCATATTTCGCCCCATCTTCTCCCAATTCCCCGCAGAAAATCATTTATTTTTTTTGCATGTCGCTCTTGTTCTTCGTTGGTTTCGAGGGGAGGCACATCATCAATCCGCCCGTAAAAATCAGCGGTCATTTTTCGTATTCGACGTGTCTTTCTCAAAATATCATCTATTTTTTTCATTGAACGGAGCAAAATATATTTTTTTATTTCATACACTCCTACTGGTGAGGCGTCCACAACTGCTTTTTTGTTTTTCATGTTGTTTTATTTTATTTTTATTATGTTTTTTTTATTATGTTTTTTTCAGAGTTCAACACTTTTCTCATCACATATGTACTCTTCCAGGTTGTCAAGTCCTTCAATACGCTCGCAAAGTGCCTCCCATTTTTCTGTTGAGCGTTCATCGCATTCCGACCACCCAGTGAAACAGTCCCGCACACTCTCACACCTTTGACCACTCATGATGTGGCGGAAATATACGTCTGCATCTCCTATCACTTTACCCGCTGTATTTTCACACCATTTGCCTACGGCGGATATACGATACACGGGAGCCTCTCGAAGATAGAATATCATCTCGTTTTCCATCGGGTGATATTCTTCTTCTTCTTCTTCTTCTTCTTCTTCTTCTTCTTCTTCTTCTATTTCTCCTTCTACTTTTTGCTCCCTTTGCGCGGGAAATACGCCCACGCTCGCTCCTATGTTTTTCATTGTGTTTTTATTTTATTTTTATCATATTTTTTATACTAATGGCGTTTTTTTTGTTTACTATCATATCTTTTTCATCTCTTTCTTCTATCTGTTTTTGTGCTTTCTGCCTGGCTTCCGCCTGTTGCGTGCCTTCAGAAAGAAGTTTCGTTTTTTCTTCTTCCGTAAGAAAAGAAAAGAAAAAAGTGAGAGAAGCAGGGTCATATTCAGCAATATCATACCCAAAAAAAATATCCTGAGCTTCAAACGAGTCAATATATTTATATTTTTTTTCACCCACATATACGATTTTTTCCGACATCAATTGAGAAAGACGCCGAGACATTGTGTATGCTTTTCCCTTCAAGGAAAAA
>Ga0210020_1004491_pt1 | contig 10258 bp, 8 predicted proteins | sample CryGeymeta201514_FD_183980 | JGI IMG/M metagenome (GOLD analysis project Ga0210020, IMG submission 183980) | Groundwater microbial communities from Crystal Geyser aquifers in Utah, USA - Crystal Geyser metaG 2015-14 (SPAdes) (version 2) | ecosystem: Environmental > Aquatic > Deep subsurface >... | reverse complement strand
GGGCGTATGCCTGTTGAGCGGCCTTTTCCATCATCTGCCGGTCGGCACCGGGGGAGCCGTAACCGATATTGTCGGCAATACTTTCGTTAAATAAAAAGGTTTCCTGATCCACCAGGGCCAGGTTATCGTGCAGACTTTTCTGGGTCACCAAGCGAATATCCTGGTCGTCAATCAAAATTTGCCCCGCCTGGGGGTCGTAAAACCGGTTCAGCAAGCTGATGATAGTCGTCTTGCCCGCCCCGCTCGGGCCGACCAGAGCTATGACCTCCCCGGGGTGGGCAGAAACGGAAAAGTTGCGCAACACCGGCTCAGTGTCGTAGGCAAAATCGACCTTTTCGAAACGCACCCGGCCGCTGCTGCGGGGCAGGCAGATAGCGTTTTCGGCATCGACAAGTTCAGAGGGTTGATCCAGAATTTCGAACACCCGCTCACCGGCACCCAGGGCCTGTTGCACAATATTATTGACCCGGGTCAAGCGCTTGAGAGGCGTGTACATCATGACAATTGCCGCCAGAATGGAAAACATCTCACCCTTGGTGATCTCTTCGGCAATCACCCGATTGAGCCCGTACCAGAGCACGGCGGCCACCCCGAAAGAGGTCAGCAATTCAATCACCGGCGAGGAGGCGGCATCGTAACGAAAGGTTTTGCGGATCAGAGCGTAAAAACTTTGGTTTTCAGCTTCAAACTTTTTGCGCTCCTCGGCCTCGGTACCGAAAGCCTTGATGACTTTGATTCCCGACAGGGTCTGTTCGATAACCGCGGTCAAATCGCCCATGGCATCCTGGCCGCGACGGGAATATTTTTTGATCATCTTTCCCAGGGCCGCCGCCGGAACCGCCGCTGCCGGGATAACAATAAACGCCATCAGCGCCATGCGCCAATCGGCGTAAAAAGCGTAGCCGATCAGCGCCAGCATGGTGACAACTTCGCGCAAAATCGTCACCAGCACATCCGAGAGCGCAGCCTGCATCACATTGACATCGTTCAGAATCCGCGACATCAGGCTCGCAGAAGAATTCGCCGTAAAAAACCGCAGGGGCTGAACAACCAGGTGCTGGTAAAGCTGATTGCGGATATCCTGAATCGCTGCCTGACCGACGCTGCGCAGGTTATACTGCTGAAGATAGCGCGCTATGCCTTTAAAAGCGGCGAGGGCGATGACCCACAACGGCACCTGCCGGGCCAGCTCAATGTTCCCGGCAACCAACAGCTCGTCAACGAAGGGTTTCACCAGATAGGCAATGACGGCATCCGAGCCCCCAACGCCCAGAGACGCCAGCATCGCCAGCGCGAGCCAGCCTTTGTAGGGCGCGGCATAGCCGAAAAGCCGCTTATAGATATTTTTTTGTTGTTCTTTCAGAAACACTTTGTCCGTCCCAACCTTAACCAGAGGGTGGCGCAAAAACTCACCCACGGCAACGCCGCCTGGGAATGGTCACACGACTCTCACGGCTTCGACCAACGCGTGTATGCCTCATTGTGCGACCATCTCTGCCGCCATTTTTGCCACTCTTGCGGAACAGCCGGGTCCGCCCATCGCCTGTTTAACTGCGGCCAAATCTTGGCGTAAGCGCGCGGCGTAGGCCCGATCATCGAGCAACCGCAGCAGCTCAGCCGTCAAGTTCGCCGGGGTTGCCGCTCCTTGAATAAACTCACGCGCGATCTCCTTGCCGGCAATGATATTCGGCAAACCGGCATAGGGAATTTTTATCAAGCGGCGCCCAATGGCATAACTTAAGGGCGCAACCTTGTAAACAATCGCCAGGGGAGTTCCCACCAGGGCAATCTGCAAAGTTACGGTTCCGGAAACACAAAGAATGGCATCACAGGTGGCAGCAACCTGGTAAATATTTTCGTCGACCAGCGCAATCGGCAAACCAGTGCCCCGCAGCTTATCCTGAAAAAACTCGCGCGGCAATGAGGGGGCGACCGGCAGCAGGAATTTGAGTTCCGGTTTCCGTTGATGCAGCAGCCGCGCGGTTTCGAGCAGGGTCGGGAAAATGTAGCGCAGCTCGCTCTTGCGGCTACCGGGGAAAATGCCGACAAGCTGAGGGCGGTCCGTTGCCGCCAGGCGCTGGAGCAAGGCTCCCTGCGACTGAGCGGCAACGAACTCGTCCAGCAGCGGATTACCGACATAGTCCGCGACAACTCCAAGCGGGCGGTAAATTTCCGGCTCAAAGGGAAAAATCAACGCCAAGCGGTCGACCCGCGCCGCAATGGTTCGGGCACGACCACGGCGCCAGGCCCAAACTTTCGGGCTGATGTAATAGAGCACCGGCACCCCTACCCGTTGCGCAACCTTCGCCAGCCGCAGGTTAAAATCGGGGAAATCGATGAGAATCAGCAGATCAGGCCGCATGGGCCCCTGGAGAAGGTTCTTGAGCTGATGAAAACGCTTGAGCAGGCGGGGCAGCTGAGAAAAAACCTCGACCAACCCCATCACCGACAACTCATCCGACGGAAATATCAACCGACAACCCGCCTGCTTCATCCCCTCGCCACCAACCCCAAAAAATTCCAGGTGGGGACAAAGAACGCCCGCCGCGCGCAGCAGATTGCCGCCATGCAGATCGCCCGACGCTTCGCCGGCAACAATCAAAACTTTTTTGCTGTCCGCCAGGGGCGCAGTCATGGAAGGCCTTCTTAAACCAAAAAATCAGGGTAACGGTTCAACCGGGTGCAGACATCTCATCATTTTAAGGCAGAGGCGCTGAACAACGCAGAGTCGGAGAGAAAAACTAAGACCAGATGTTGATTTTAAGCAAATAACAAGATACGGCCTTTGAGCTTCTCTCCACCTCTCGCGCCTGGTTAAAAAAGTTTCGGATGTCGCGGGAGCGCTGAACCCTTGCAAATCAGCGCGCCAGACCGCGCACGCTGTTTTTGAGAAAATCACTGAAAACTTGCAGCTCGGGGGTTGCTGCGAGGCTTGTTTCAATCGTTCTGATGGCTTCTTCCAATTTCAGGTTGCTGCGAAACACCAGCTTGTAGGCCTGCTTGATGGAACGCAGGAGATCGGCGGAAAACCCCTGGCGTTTGAGACCGACCAGATTCAAGCCCACCACCTGGGCACGATCTCCCTGAGCAATACAGTAGGGCGGAATATCCTGGGCAATCATCGAACCACCACTGGCCATCACATAGGCCCCAATACGGGTGAATTGGTGAACCGCCGACAGGCCGCCGAGAATGGCATGATGATCAACGTCCACATGTCCGGCGAGAGTCGCGCCATTGGCGAGGATCACGTGATGGTCGATACGACAATCGTGGGCCACGTGGGAATAAGCCATGAACAAATTATCATCCCCGACGCGCGTTTCTCCGCCGCCATCTTCGGTTCCCAGATGCAGGGTAGTAAATTCGCGAATTTTATTGCGATCACCAATCACCAGGGTGGTTTGTTCACCATGGAATTTCAGATCCTGCGGAATGGCGCCAATGGCGGCAAACTGAAAAATCTGGTTATCCCGCCCAATGGTGGTGCGCCCCTCAATCACCGCATGAGCGCCGATGCTGGTACCTTCACCAATACGCACATGCTCACCAATGACCGCATAGGGGCCAATGGACAGATTTTCGGCCAGCTGGGCACCGGGGGCAATAATCGCAGTTGGATGAATCATAAAATTATCCCGTCGAGTAACACTTCACCAGTGACGCCGAGGTCGGCGAAATGGAGGCCTTGGAGGTGGTAACGAAAAGCTGGGCAGAACCTTTTATCCTAAAAAAAGCAGTTACGCACACAAAGCCGCGAAGTTCCCGCAGAAAAACCGATGGTTAAGCGCAAAGTTTAATCCACTTGTCCGGTGAATGTCTGTTTTGCTTTAATCCACTACTTTTCGTGCCTTTTCGTGTTTTTCGCGGTTCCAAAAGCCGTTTTCAGGTTTATTTATCAACGAAAGTCGCTTTCAGCTCTGCTTCGGCGACCAGGCTGTCTCCCACATAGGCCTTGCCGCTGAAAACATGGATACCGCGCCGCGTCGACACAAGTTCGAGTTCCATCCGCAGCTGATCACCGGGGCGTACCGGCTTGCGAAAGCGTGCCTTGTCAATCCCGACAAAGTAGGTCACCTTATTCGCCATTTCGCCCTCGGCACCGGCGGCCACATAGGCACCACCGGTCTGGGCCATGGCTTCGATAATCAGTACCCCCGGCATAATGGGATGGCCGGGGAAATGACCCTGAAAGAAGGGTTCGTTGAAAGTGACGTTTTTGTAGCCAACACATTTCGTGCCCTCTTCAACCTCTTCCAAACGGTCGACCAACAGAAAAGGGTAACGATGGGGAAGTAATTTAAGGATATCGTTGATGTCAAGACTGATCATGATTTCTGCTCCTTGAGCTCTTCTTCGAGGGCCTGCAAGCGTTTGCGCAAGGCCGAAATTTCACGTTTCATTTCAGGTAATTTGCCAAAAAGCAGGGACGATTTCAGCCACTGATGATGGGGAATGGCCGGGGTGCCCGAATATGTTTGATTATCGGCCAGAGGGCCGGTCGCGCCGCCCTTGCCCGCCAGGGTAATGTTGTTGCCCAGCTTGACATGGCCGGTGACTGCCGACTGACCGCCAAAGGTGGCATGGCGACCAATTTGGCAGCTGCCCGCAAAACCCGTCTGGGCCGCAATGACCCCATGGGGACCAATAACAACATTGTGCCCCACCTGCACCTGGTTGTCGATTTTGCAGCCGTGCCCAATGCGCGTTTCCCCCAGGGCGGCACGATCAACGCAGGAGCAGGCCCCAATTTCGACATCGTCTTCCAGCACCACAATGCCAACCTGGGGAATTTTGTAATAGGCTTCGCCGTCGGGCGCAAAACCAAAACCATCGGCCCCAATAACCGCCCCCGGCTGCAAAATAACCCGGCGGCCAAGGCGACAACCTTCGCGAATAAGGCACCCGGCATGGATGAGACAGTCACTGCCAATCTGGACATCGGCATAAATGACGGTGTTGGGCAGAAGAACCGTGCGGTCACCAATCCGGGCATTCTCACCAATGACCACCCCGGGATAAATACTGACATCGGTTCCCAGAATTGCCGTTTCCGCAACCAGCGCACCCGGCATAACGCCCCGTACCGGATAACGCGTGGCGTGAAAATGGGTCAGAATTTTAGCAAAAGCCAGGTAAGGATTAGCGCACACCAGCAGATTTTTGCCGGGAGCTTCAACCCCGGGGCCAAGGATAACCGCCGACGCCCGACAGCCTGGCACCTGGGGCAGATATTTGGGGTTCGCCAGAAAGGCCAGATCCCCGGGGCCCGCCTGATCGAGGGTCTTCAAATCGTGCACTTCAACCTGCGGATCGCCAATAATCCGCGCGTCGATCAGCCTTGCCAGATCCTGCAAAGAGGGCATAGTGAATCCTGCTATTTGCTACTAAGGTTAAAAGCCTTGATCACATCATCGGTCAGGTCAAGCGCGGGATCACCATAAATAATCGAACTTTCGGCTTTTTCGAGAATCATGCCGTAGCCCTTTTCCTGACCGAGCTGACGTGCAGTTTTAAGAATTTCGTCGATAATTTTACGCGTAAAGTCGGCATCTTTCTGTTGTAGTTCTTCCTGGATATCCTTGGTGAAGCGCTGAAATTCCTTGGCGCGTTGCTGAAATTCACGCTCTTTTTTCGCCCGTGCGTCATCCGACAAGAGCACAGCCTGGGTTTCCATTTCTTTCTGCATATCTTTAAGGGCCTGCTGTTCAGCCGCAACCTTGGCCTCGTATTTTTTGACCTGCTGGCCAATTTCAGCCTTGGCCTTGACCCCGGCATCACTTAAATTGAGCGCCTTCTGCAAGTCAATAAAGGCTACCTCACCGGCGGCAAAAGCTCCGCTCGACATCAAAAGCAACACACTGAGCATAACGATTTTTTTCAACATGAGAAATCTCCCTGACACAAACGCGGAAAAAAGTTAGAAAAACGTACCAATACTGAACTCGAAGATCGGGCTTCTTTCGTTGCCCTGCGGGTCGAGATTATACCCCCATTCAAAACGCAGGGGGCCCAGGGGGCTTAACCAACGGATACCATAGCCAACGCTTTGGCGCACACTGTTAAAATAGTCTTCGCTCGCGCGCCAGGCATTACCGGCATCATAAAAAAGGACGCCTTTGATTTTGTATTCCTGACTGAGGGGAATCAAAATTTCCGCATTCATATAAGCGGCCTTTTCACCCCCGATGTAAGTTCCGCCTTCCTCAGGGCCAACCTCTCGCGGATCAAAGCCCCGAATGGAACGCAGTCCACCAAGGAAAAATTTCTCGCTGACGGGCACTTTTTCATTCGTTGTTTTGACGACATAGCCAATATCGCCGTTCAAGGAAAAGATCAGTTTCCAGAACAGGGGGAAAAAGTGCCGATGACTCAGCTCAAATTTGGCGAAATCTTCGGTGCCCCCCAGTCCGGCATATTCCACCGAAAACTGTGACACGCCACCGCGGCTCGGATCTAAATGGTAATCGGTGGTGTTGCGGCTCAGGCTTGCGGTTAGTGAAGAAAGGGTCGATTTGCCTTCCTGGTCAAGAATCACCGGGCTGGTGACGAAGGAATCAATATCGTAGATCTCTTTCTCTTCGTAACGGTAGGTCAGCAAGCCGCGCGCATAGGTGCTGAGTGGACGACCAACTTTCACGGCGCCACCGGTGGCGCTTTCAGAGAAATCGGACCAGTCGCGCTCGGTTTTATACACATCAATCCCCGCGGTCCAGCGGGAATCGAGAAAATAAGGATCGGTAACCCCAACCTGGTAAAGCTGTGAGGATCCCCCCAGGGTGGCGGACGCCCTGAGATTGATACCATAACCAAACAAATTGCCCTGCGAGACGGATCCCTGAGCAATGAGATGATCCACGGAGGAATAGCCCGCCCCAATACTGAAGGTGCCCGTGGGTTTTTCGGTGATGTTAATATCAAGCATTTGCTTGTCGGGAGCGCTCCCGGGGCTGGTAGAAAGGTTGGTTTCTTCAAAAAAACCCAGATTTCGCAGATGATTACGGCTGTTGCGAATTTTTGTCGCGCTGTATTTATCCCCTTCAATCAGGGTCAGTTCACGGCGAATAACCTTATCCCGCGTCACCGTGTTACCCGCGATGCGAATTTTTTCAATGTGAATCAGCGGACCCTGTTCAATGTCAAGATTGAGGTCGATGGTCAGAGTCTCCACATCTTTACTCGTCAGGGGCACCACGTTAACGTTAGCATAGCCCTCATCGGCATAAAGATCGGTCAGGGCGAGAACCGAAGCGCGCAGTTCACTGCGGCTGAAGACATCGCCCTCTTTCAGGGTCACGTGTTGTAGCAGTTCGTCCCGGGGTTTAAGCAGGTCGCCCTTGATTCCGACCTTGCCGACCCGGTACTGGGGCCCTTCATCAATTTCAAACAGCAATTTCATGTACTTGCCATCTTTGATCAGGCTGATCTGCGGTTGTTTGATGCGCGCATCCATGTAACCACGATCAAAATACAGGGCCTGCATCAAATCCATATCCAGGGGGATATCCGCAGGCTTATAGGTACCGCGATCCGTAATCCATGAAAAAATCCAGCGTTCACGGGTTTGCATGGCCTTGCGCAAAGCCTTGCTCGCAATGATTTCATTGCCCTCAAAGACAATTTCATCGATCAAAACCTTGTCACCTTCGGTAATTTTGAAGGTTAACAGACTTTCGTTGCGCTCATCGGTGCTGAGATCGGGCGCAATTTTGGCGGCGTGATAGCCCTCTTCCTGATAGAGCGTGAGCAGGGCATCCACGTCATTAGCAACTTTAACCGGATCGTAAATGACCGGGGGTTTCAACAACACCACCGGGCGTAATTTTTCTTCGCTCAGGTGATCGAAACCCTCAAAACGAATTTCGCGGATCAACGGACGCTCGTGAACCACAAAAACCAGAATTTTCCGGCCGCCTTCTTCACGCAAATCAACCCGGACATCATCAAAATGGCCAAGCTTGGCAATGGCTCGGACATCACGGTCAATTTGCTCAAGGGTCACCTCAGCGCCGGGCTTGACGCTGACAAGCGCACGCACCGTCGCCCCATCGACCCGGTTGTTGCCTTCGAGACGCACATCGGTGGGCGTAATCGTTTCGACCGCCAAGGCCGACGAAAAACTCAGCAGAAGGCACACAACACTGTAAAGTAAATAACGCCACATGCGGGGGAATTCTCTCTTTATCTCAGGCCAAAGAAACGCGATTATAGGGATTCAGACCCAGCAGTTCAAGCACCAACCGGCCTAACGCCCCCTCCCTCGAAGCCCAAAAACTTTTTTTAATGCCAAGCCGCAGAAGAAAAGAGAACATCAAAAGAGGAAGGGTCAACCTGAGTTCCATCTTCCAGATTTCTCTGCGGCGCTGCGTTAAAAGGGCTTTTGTCCGCCGGTAGCTTCCAACGGACATCACTTCCGCTCTTCACTTTTTAAACACCCATCTTCCATGCGCAAGGTTCGATCCATGCGTGCCGCCAGCAGGTCATTGTGGGTGACACTGACCATGGTGAGATTATGGCTGGCGTGCAGGCGATCGAGCAAAGTTAAAATTTCTTCCGAAGTGCGCCGATCGAGGTTCCCCGTGGGCTCATCGGCCAACAACAGACGCGGACGCTGAATCAAGGCGCGAGCAATGGCCACGCGCTGTTGTTCGCCACCCGAAAGGGCACCCGGCTTATGCTCAACGCGGCTCGCCAGACCGACTTCCTTGAGCATTTCGGTGGCCGGAATCGCCGCCTGGCGGCGTGATTGTCCGGCAATCAACAAGGGCATCATGACATTTTCCAGGGCATTGAATTCGGGCAAAAGCTGGTGAAACTGAAACACAAAGCCAATGGTACGATTCCGAAAGGCATCAAGGGCCGGGCCGCGCAGGGCGAAGAGGTTTTTTTCCTCGAAGAGCACTTCGCCCGAGGTCGGCCGATCAAGCCCGCCCATAATGTGCATCAGGGTGGTTTTACCCGCGCCCGAGGTGCCAACCACCGCAATCCGTTCTCCAACCTCCACGTGCAGATTGACTTCGCGCAGAACCGCAAGCGGCCCCTTGACCGTAGCAAAAGATTTATTCAACCCGGTGATGCGAATCATGGCCCAGCCTCTTGGCTATTCATAACGCAGGGCCTCGGCGGGATCCATGCGGGAGGCCCGCCAGGCTGGGTAGATGGTCGCGCCCAGGGAAATCAAGAGGGCAATCGCCACCACCGCCAGCACATCGGCAACCACGATTTCCGAAGGAAAATGTTCCATGCCGTAAACGGTCTGGTCGAAAATCCGCACCCCAAAGGTCGCTTCCAGCCACTTGATCAGGGCATCGGCGTAATGAGCCAGGCCGACGCCAAACAGGGTGCCCAGGGAGGTCCCCAGCACGCCGATAATCGCCCCTTCGAAGACAAAGATTTTCATAATGCTGCGGGCATTGGCCCCCATGGCCCGCAGAATGGCAATATCGCGGTTTTTCTCCATCACCACCATAATCAGGGTGGTGGCAATATTGAAAGCCGCTACCAGCACAATAATCCCCAGCACGATGAACAGACCAAGTTTTTCCAATTTAAGCGCGCTTAAAAAAGACCCGTAAAGACTTTGCCAGGGACGGATAACGTAAGGAAAGGAAAACTGCTTGCTCAGGGCGCGAGAAACCTGCGGCGCCTGATCGAAACGCTGAACTTCTATTTCGATCCCGCTGATTTCATTGGGAGATTCAAAAAAAACCTGGGCGGTTTCCATATTGATATAGGCAAAAAAACTGTCGATCAAGCTGCTGGGCTTGGCAAAAATCCCCACCACCCGAAAGGGTTTCATTTTGGGGATCATGCCGAAGGGCGTGATATTAAACAGCGGTGGAATCACATTAATACTGTCGCCCACCGCCACCCCCAGGGTTGACGCCGTATCCAGGCCGATAATAATTCCCGGACGCTCCAGATCTTTGCCAAACAGACCCTCTTGCGGGCTGACATCGGGCAGCGTCAGCAACTGCTGCTGAAAGACCTTGTGCTCGGGTTCGATCCCCTTAACACTAACCGCCGCCACGTTGCCATGGGACAAGAGCATGGCTTCGCGTGAAACATAGGGCGTCACCGCAGTCACCTGAGGCAGTTTATGCGCGGCATCCACCAGATGTTGGCGTTCGACAATCCCTTCACCGAAGCGTTGCACCAGCACATGGGGCACGTTGCCCAGAATCTGTTGCCGCACACCGTTGGTGAAGCCCGTCATCACCGCCAGCACCAGAATCAGCGCCGCCACCCCCAGCATCAC